>Ga0099822_1006182_pt1 | contig 15623 bp, 6 predicted proteins | sample CowpeawhiteBW_FD_76839 | JGI IMG/M metagenome (GOLD analysis project Ga0099822, IMG submission 76839) | Root nodule microbial communities of legume samples collected from California USA - Cow pea white BW | ecosystem: Host-associated > Plants > Roots > Nodule | place: USA: California | collected...
CGATATCCATCATTCACCATTTATGAATTTTGTCACGCATACATAGCAACCCATTATATGTATATATGTATATCATCATAACAATCATACCCAAACAATTACCAAGCATCCAAGAACAACCAAGAACCCAAACAAAGCACTGTCCCGTTCGGCCCCTCGCTCAGGCTAAAGGGTCTCGCTCAGGCGAGTCCCCTTCGCCTAGGCGAGGGCTCGAAAGAGGAACCAGGAACCAACGTCGGATCTCGCTTAGGCGAGACCCCTCTCGCTTGGGCGAGATACTCGCTCGCTAAAAAATAATGAACGGGTCGCCTGGGCGACCTTTCGCGTAATGGGGTTAGGGCGAGTCCCTGTTCATCTCGCCTAGGCAAGACTGGCTCGCTTGGGCGAGATTAGCAGGTCCCACCACTATTTTCCTGCAACAGTTACCCACGCCAGCCTAAACCACATATATTCATACATTCACAGCTATCACAACATCACACCAGCCACATAACCTCAAAACAACAGTTGCATGATAGGAAAGAAACGAAATATGAGAATGAGCCAGAGCTTCCCTACCTAGAAATGGGTTTGTACAGGACTTCGACACTGAATCAAGGAGCACAACAGCTCTGGAACCCGACTCACAAAATGAGTTAATACAGAGTTTCCCACTGTGACTACGAAGCTATACTAGACAGAGGCGATAAGGAGAAAAAGTACTTACGTGAGTAGAACAATGGCCAAGCTAAATGTGGATCTGAAGAACGTTGGAACCCTAGCAGAAGACGGTAGCAGCGGTAGCTCTAGGAAGTGGGGTTTCTATTTTACGAAAAGTGAGCTTAGGTTAGGGTTTGGGGCGGACTAGGTCTGTTTTCCCTTTCTGGGCCAGCCCTAAGGCCCAATGGTTAAGGCTGCCCTAAGAAAAGGGGCAGAATGGAAAGCGAGCCTTACAAACGGTGACAAATATGTGTCATTTTGTGATTTTTTTAGTTATTATTTATTTATTTTTATTTTTTTAAAAAATGTCTACATGTTAAGGTAGTATATCGTGTCATGTGTGTCGGAGTTAGTTTTTCTATCTTCAATTTGGCTATGATATTTGTTATTATTGTTCAATTTCGTCCCAATTTTTTTGTTAAATTGAGCAATATTGTCCATCTTCAAATTGAAACCAAATTTAATTTTTATATAAATTTTTTAATGATATTTTAAAATTCATATTTTTATTAAATATTTTTAATTTAGAGTTTATTTAAAATTAAAATAAAAATTTAAAAAGTTGAGAATAATACCATTGGTTTAAAATTTTAAGAGGTTAAAAATCAAATAATGTAATATAATCGATTAATATAATTGTGTATGACATTTTTATGTGATTTTTAATACTTTATGTGATTTATAACCTCTTAAAATTTTAAACTAGCTATTTCCCACTATAACCCTAAACAAAAAATATTTAATGAAAATGTGAATTTTAATAAAATATCAGTACAAAATTTGTATAAAAATTGAATTTGGTCTCAATGTAGAAAGAGAAAAATATTCCTCTATTTTAAAATAGATTGGAACTAAATTAAATAAAAATAACAAATATAAGAACAAAATTAAATATAAAAAACTGACTGTACACTAACCTGATATGATACTCTACTCTAACACGTGAACATTTTAAAAATAAAAATAAAAATTATAAATAAATTATAAAAGAATTCAAGAAAACTACAAGGTGACCATGTCACTATTTATGATTGTTAATTATTTGAACGGTATTGAAAAAGAAAAACTAAATTAATAAAATTGACATATATTAAAATCAAATTGAACTAAAAAAGTATATTAAAATTAAATTAAAAAAAAACTTCCGTATTTGAGCCGATTACTTTGATTTTGATTTCACATAAATGCTAGGAATAATTGCACGGAGAATTGAACACAGTGTATAATCGAAGGCATAATTAATGACATTCATGAGATATAATAGTTATGCCACCATTATGCACTCCTCTACTCTTCCATTCTCCATATAGTCCATCCTCCATGCATTCCATTTAATTTTATGTCCATCTACACATTAATAATCTTAAAAAGCACTTAAAAGATAGACTCTTTACAATTATACAATGAGGTAGACATAAATTTAAATACAATTATATGCATGTAATTTAATTAGAATTATCTAAAGTTTGCCATTTCATAACCTTTTAGTCATCTTGATATTTTTTCCTACTTTAGGAAAATACTAAATAAATTTTATGAAAAATAAATTGTTTATGTAATAAATAAAAAGTACTACAATTACCTATCAAAATTTCTACAATTTAATCTTCGCTTCTCATTTTTCATTTCGGAATTTTTTACTGTAATTTATTTTTTGGACAAAACTTTTTGACTCATTTTTGACAATACTGACGTGGCAAGGGATTTTAAATTTTTTTATTGCAAATGCATTAATGAGACAAACCCTTACACTTACGGGAACATTTCTTAGGCAAAGTGAAAGAGAGAGAGAATGAAATACAAAGAAAGAAGGAAGTGGTGGAAAGGAAGAACCATTGCAGAGAGAGAGAGAGAGAAGTGAAGCATTGCAGACATACAGAGAGAGAAGTGCTGGAAAGTGTGAAGCATTGCACCCGTTTGTGTGGGTTAGCGGAGATAGCAGCTACCGGAAGTCCTTGATGGCAACCATCTCATCGTCCCCACTATGGCATTGAACCATTGTTGTGAGTCCATTACACATATTTCCCCCTGCGTATTTGTTGAAAGGTGTTCCTAAAAAAACCTTATTTTGTCTATTTTATTTTTTGGAACAGAGGACCCAAAATTTGAACATGCAAAAATTTGTTTATTGCTATTGTATGTTATTTCATATTTGAATAGGTTGTTGAGTAAACTGGGTGTCTGTGCCAGTTTCAAATTGTTATATTTGTCATGTCATCCTAGTGGGGAGTAAAGACTACATGTATGGGGAGTCAAGTTACAAATTGTGGAGCGAAGTTGCAGATTTTACAAGAACTAAAATATGGTTTTGTGATAACAGAATGCAGTCACTTACACAAATTTTGCACCATACAAGGTCCATTTAATAAACATTGAATATTCACCGTTGTGGGTGTTTGTGGCTCTTTCAAATTGTTCAATTCATCAAATCTTCCATATTTTTATAAAACTATTTTAAATATCGTATTAGGATCACACAATTCACCGACTTAAACAAATTTTTCATCATCCAATTTCCATTCACTAACGTGGGTGCTTTCTTACTTCACAATTGACAAAATACTCAAGTCATACGTAAGTGGGGAGTCAGAAATTAATATGTGCGGAGTTAAGTTGAACATTATGTTTCAAGGTTGCAGATTTTTATAAAACTAATTTAAATATCATATTGAGATCACACAATTCATCGACTTAAACAAAATTTTCATCATCCAATTTCCAATCATTGACATAGGTGTTTTCTTACTTCACAATTGACAAAATACTTAAGTCATACGTAAGTGGGGATTCAAGCATTAATATGTGGGGAGTTAAGTTGAACATTAAGTTTCGAGGTTGCAAATTTTTATAAAACTAATTTAAATATCTTATTGGGATCACACAATTCACCGACTTAAACAAATTTTCCATCATCTAATTTTCATTCACTGACGTAGGTGTTTTCTTACTTCACAATTGACAAAATATTCAAGTCATATGTAAGTGGGGAGTCAAGCATTAATATGTGGGGAGTTAAGTTGAACATTAAGTTTCAAGGTTGCAGATTTTAATAAAACTAATTTAAATATCGTATTGAGATCACACAATTCACCGACTTAAACAAATTTTCAATCATCCAATTTCCATTCACTGACGTGGATGTTTTTTACTTGACAATTGCCAAAATACTTAAGTGGGAAGTCAGGAATTAATATGTGGGAAGTTAAGTTGGACATTATGTTTCGAGGTTGCAGATTTTCTTAAAGTAACTTAAATATTGTATTGGGATCACACAATTCACCCACTTTAAGAAATTTTTCATCATCCAATTTCTGTTCATTGACGTGGTGCTTGTCTTACTTGACTGTTGCAAAAATGGTGAACTCATCCATAACAAGGGAGTCAAGTTTCAATATATGGGGAGTGTTGTTGTAAATTATGGACTACACTTGCATCTTAAAAATATATTTTAATATGCTATTGGGATCACACAATTAACTCACTTTAACAAATTTTTCATCATCCAATTTCCATTTACTAACACGGAAAAGTATTAGCTCAAGTGATTGAAAGTACTTTGTTGTGTGAAAAGACTTGGGTTCGGGTCCTATGTATGCTAATTGTATGTTTTTTTATGGTGCATTTTTTTGTTATATATTGAATGGGATTAGTGATAATGTAATTCTAAGATTAGAGGAATTATCACAAAACATGACTTGGTTGAATTGGTTGTGCCTTGACTTTGTAATTGTAGGGGTGTGTGTTCAAACCTTGCTTAGAATGAAATTAACCTCTTTATTTTTTTGCTAATATAATTGTGGTCTGAATATAAAAGGGTGGGAAACCCTAGAGGCAATGGGCAGCCAAGGGAGTTGGGAAAAACAACCCATAATGGTCTATGAAAGGTAATTATAGACATTAAAAGGGCATTTTCGTTTTTTTTTTCATTAACCACAAATAGGGATCATATAAAAAGGCAAAATAAAGCAATTAGAAGAGTTTTTGAGACTGAAAACTGAGAGAGTGGTGAGGAGCACGAGTTCTGAGTGGAAAGAGGGTTTTATAGAAAACTTGTGTGTGCGTTAGACGTGTGAGAGCTGAACTGTGGTGAGTAGCCAAAAAGGGAGGCTCTGGGAATCTTAAAGCAAGGGTTAGAAGATCATTAGGAGCAAGGAATTTCCAGATTAGGGGAGCTTTACGCTTGATTTCTATGTTCGCGAACGAATTGCATGATTTTATATTTATGTGTCATGAATTTTCGTGCTCAATTTGATGTGAGTTTGAGGTTGGTTGTTTTTTATATTGTTTGAAAAGTATTTATACCCTGGTATGAATATGATAGAGGTATTATTTATGTTGTATGATATGTTATGTTCAATCTCAAAATTGTGGTCAAATTGGGTCTAAATAATGTCCATAGAACTTGTGCATTGTTTTGGATTGCTTGGTAATGATTGAATGTGGTTTGAGTATGGTTTTTCTGGTGTTTTTGTGCGTAAACAGAGGAGACATTTGATATTTTTGCTCAGGCAAGTGAGGCTCGCCTAGGCGAAAATAGCAAAGACTCAACTTTGATATTGCTCGAGCGTCTCGCTCAAGCGGAGAGACCAGGTTTTGGGTGACAAACCAGCTCGCTTAGGCGAGAGTTACTCGCCTAAGCGAGAAATCGTGAAGTTTCGTGTGGTGATGTCGATTCACTGCCTAGGCGAGGGAAGAGTGTTCTAGGCGAGGTGTATTCTTGCCTAAGCGAGAATTCGTACACTGTCACTGTCACCTGCTCGCCCAGGCGAGAGAGCCTAGCTTAAGCGAGTCAGGCCTGATCGCTTGAGCTTAAGCTTCTAGCCTAAGTGAGATTTGTGGTTTGTGGGTGTGGTTTGGATGCATTGGATGTGAACTTGGGTCAGGAGGTGCTATGCCATGAGCGGGTAGGTTCATGGATGGTGGTGAACACGTGATGATATGGGTGGGGAGGCTCATATCCAGTTACTCTCGTGTGAGGATATGGGCGAGGTATGTTCGTATGGTTCAGCTCACACTTGAGAGATTTTGCGTGCGAGGAGGTACCTAGCTGGTGGATCACGTGTGTTGGACTACGGACGGGTAGGTCCGTAGAGTAAGACTACGAGCAGGGAGGTTCGTAGAAGCAAGACCACGAGCGAGCAAGTTGGTGTGAGCATCATAAATCCTGAGTCCATGATTAACTATGCTGTGTGTTGTGAAGGTTGAAAAGCCTTAGGGATTAAGGTTTTGGCCAAGAACTAACTAGAATAGAACAAATGGGTGTACTATTGTTATTTCTGATATATTATATGCTATTTAATCATTTATAAGCTCACCCTTTCTGTTTGTGCTTGGCGATGATCATGTAATTATTTACACGGGAGTAGTTGATGATACAGTTGATGCTGCTAACACTTGAGATGGAGAGAGGGGCTAGCTTGGGATTCGAGCTAGGAACCTATTTATGTTTTTTGTTAATTTTATTTAATTTTGGAAATTGTAATAAGACTATTTCTTTTTATATAGCTTTAATTGATTTTTTTAGTGCTTGAATAATTCATGAATTTTATCGCGTTTGGGAACAATAAAAGTTTAATGTTCTTTTCTTAATTATTTATTTTAAATAAGTAATATCTATTAGGGATGTTACATAACACACATTGCATTGTCCTTCATACAATTTCAGTAACTGAAATACTGCATATCCACCATAGTCCGTGCTTATGTTGCTTGAAAATTGTCAAAATCCTCAACTCATCAGTAAGTGGGAAGTTAAGAATTATTATGTGGGGACTAGTGTTGTAAATTCTGGACTGCAATTGCATCTTTTAAAAAAATTTCAATATGGTTTTGTGATCACATAATGCATTCATTTACACACATTTTACATCATACAATTTCTATAACTTGAACATGTATATTGACTAACGTGGGTGCTTTTGGTCCTTCAAAATTATAAATTACGTCAAAGCTTAAATAAGTGGGGACTCAAGCATTAAAATGTGGGGAGTATTGTTGCAATTTCTACAATACAATTGCAGATTTATAAAAACTGTCAACATATAAATGAACAACAAAGTTCCTAATTAATATTCAGCAGAACTTCAACAACACCTATGTCCTTCATGTGGGCACCAATTACAAAAAATCAGGGGATCTACCATATGTTTTTACTCAACAAAACAAATAACTTTACCAAAATATCATACTTCGCTCGAATTAATTGAGACCACTACAAGCACCCAAATACGGATATCCCCAAATGTGCTTTCTTCATATATTCCAAAGAGCCACAACTCTAGAAAATCACTATAGTCTCCGCAAACCCACACAGACCGCTGGAAAATCACAGCGAAAGTCACAATGCAACGGTCTCGATGAATGTTATTGAATGGGAATAGGTGAAGTGGCCTCCCTATGGACTATCAAATGGTTGCCGGCGAGCACTTCAGGTGGCCGCTGTCTCTTGTTACCCAAAGAGAGGGCTGCAATGCTTCTTCCTTTGCAACAATTCCTTCTCTCTCTCTCCACCACTTCCTTCTTTCTTTGTATTTCATTATCTCTCTCTTTCACTTTGCGTAAGAAATATTCCCGCACGTGTAAGGGTTTGTCTCATTAATGCATTTGCAATAAAAAAATTTAAAATCCCTTGCCACGTCAGTATTGTAAAAAACGAGTCAAAAAGTTTTGTCGAAATATCAGTTTTTATAGGAAAATGGTTTTTTGACTACTAGATTTTGACAACTTTCTCTTACAATTTTAGGTGGTATCTTCTAAGTCGTTCTCCATTTTTTTATTTGGAAAATGATTTTTTGACTACTAAATTTTGACAACTTTCTCTTACAAACTTAGGTGGCATCTTCTAAATGGTACTCAATTTCTCCATTTTCTCATTCTCAATATTTCAAAACCACTTAAAAGATAACACATCATATTGTAAGAGAAAGTTGTCAAAATTTATTAGTCAAAATATCATTGTTCTTTTTATTTTCTCATTTTCAATATTTCAAAACCACTTAGAAGATGATACCCCATATTGTAAGAGAAAGTTGTCAAAATTTAGTAGTCAAAATATCATTGTTCGTAGATATATATGTAAAGTGATGAATTCTTTTTCCTAGAATTGTTGAAGATCCATATTCGCTACTAATATAATCAGACAAACTCATACGAATAAGATAAAAATCTTAATTCACATACTAACTTCTAGAACTTGATTTACTGTTTAATAACCCTATTTATAAGATCTACCATATATACAACGGGAACGAATTTTATTTACATTTATCATCTTATTTTTTTTAATGCATTTATTCTTCCAGCAATTAAATATTCACATTATGATCGGTTATAAATTATTTCTCGTACTTTTACTTTTTCGACATCGCCTATGTGCATGCTTAGTAGCTCAACTTAATTTTTTTTAAGATAATTGTTGAAAAATGTACCAGTACTAGTATTTCTTACAATTAAGCCAAACCAACCATATCACTATGTCTAAATATTTGGTTTTAAGATTTAAAAATCTTCTTAAATCTATCGTTTTTGTTATCTCTAATGCATAATGCATGTGTTCTTACCATATGGTGTGTAGCCGGTGACATGATTCAAGCAGCGACCCTGAAGATCTTGATGGTTTTGGTGAGGAAAATTTATCTGTAAAAGATTCTTGCACAAGTCAATAAAAGAATTAGGATATGTAAGAATAAAGTAATGAGTATGAATTGGATTGTTGAATAGGAAAAATACCATGTGTATTTATAGATTTCCCGGTTCATGAAATTTGTTATAAAATAGAGTATCAAAGAATATAAAAAAAATAATTAAAACTTATTGTATATGTGATAAAATAGCAATGATATACCATTTATGTATTAGCCATATATTTTATTGATATATTATACAAAATGATACTTATGATATTAATATATATCATCAAACATATGAGATTTGACTATATATTCTGTTAATATATATATGGTAATAGAATAAATAAATATCTCAGTTAACATTATTTAACCAATTTAGGCTAGTAATGTCGAATAGGCCTTGTTGTGCTTGTTCATTAGCATATTTGTTGGGCTGAGTAGGTGCACAAGCTCTCCTAGGCTTGAAAGTTTGATATGCATGTAGAACGAACTTGCTGCGATTGTAAATGGTCATTGATAGTGTTGTAGTCGGCTTATGTATGGAGGTGGGTTGAGTTGTTGTGGCTGTAGGTGGTCGTTTTTTATCGTGATGTAGTCGATTTATTGACGTTGATACCATCTTAGGAATTTTGAACTGTCGTCTTAGGCAAGTTTTGTGTTGTTGTTTAGGCAAACTTGGTGTTGTTGTGAAGTAGGCTTTGTGCAGCTATTTAAGTAGGCTTTGTATGTGTTGCAATCTTAGGCATACTTTGTACTAGCGTCTTAGGCAGGTTTTGTGTTGGTGTTTAAGTAGGTTTATATGTTATGATGTCTTAGGCAAGCTTTGCATGTGTTGTCATCTTAGGTAGACTTTGTATATGTTACCACCTTAGGCAGGCTTTGTACTGTCATCTTAAGCAAGTTTTGTGATGTTGTTTAAGTAGACTTCGTGTGTGATGTCATATTGTCTTAGGCTGACTTTGCATGTGCAGTCGTTTTAGGTATGTTAGGAATCCAAGTGTGATTCTAAGTACCACATTGGCTAGAAATGAGAAAGTGGAACACTATATAAGAATAAAGACCCATAAACCCATTGCCTTAAGGTTTTGGGTTAAGAGTGGTGTTAATGCCTTATGTGGTTGGGCTCAGGTCTCATTGGTGTTTGTATCTCCCCTGTGACACCCCCTCCTTAAAAAAAACCTAATAAGTGGTATTAGAGCCGATGGTTGAAACTGGCTTAGACGAGTGCAGTATGGTCCTTGTATCGAAAGTCTTCCTGACAAGGGTTTCAGGTAAGCGTGTCTCGTTAAGAAGAACGGCGGTACAAAAAAGGAGTACTCGTGGTTGGAGATGCTTCCGCTGGAGGGGGAGTGTACCAATGTGGTTGAAGGGACTCACCCTTGATAGGGAGATTGTTAGGAATCCAAGTGTGATTCTAAGTACCACATTGGTTAGAAATGAGAAAGTGGAGCACTATATAAGAATAAAGACCCATAAACCCATTGCCTTAAGGTTTCGGGTTGAGAGTGGTGTCAGTGCCTTATGTGGTTGGGCTCAGGTCTCATTGGTGTTTGTATCTCCCCTATGATACCCCCTCCTTAAAAAAACCTAACAAGGTAGGCTTTTTTCTTCGTGATGTTGTCTTAGGCATTCATTGTATGTGATGCCTTCTTAGGCAGGTTTTCTATGTTATGTCGTCTTAGGTATGTTTTGCATGTGTTGTCGTCTTAGGCATGGTTTGTATGTGTTGTCGTCTCATGGTTTGCATGTGTTGTCATTTTAGGCAGACTTTGTATGTGTTGTTGTCTTATGCATGCTTTGTATATATTGTTATATTAGGGAGGCTTTGTATTACTGTCTTAGGCAAGTTTTTTGTTGTTGATTGAGCAGGCTTTATATGTGTTGCATGTTATGATGTTGGAAAATGTACCAAATTGTACAAATAATAAAATGGACAGTCCATATATCGTTTTCCCAAGAGACTCACATTTGTTCAGAAAAAATATAATTATTTACTAATTAAGGCCAAGTAGAGTGCTTGCTTTGTCTCTTGGAAGAAAGAGGAGAGGTGATTCCAAAAAGAGGTGTGTGGTTTTATTAGTGTCATCGTCCTTGGTATTCTACTTTAACTTGGTCTGCATTGTTGAGCTTTCGCTATGTTGCCTTGTTAGGCAAGTGGGGTCTTAAGCATTTCATTAATTGATGTTTATCCTTGTAGTTATTTCGTTTTGAGATTTGTCTTGAGGTGACCTCAGTGATTAGCTTTCTATTAAGTTCTTCTAGCTTGTAGACTCTATTCTAGAGGGAGTTGGCAATGCAATATGGTTTGTCCTAGTTGGGTGCAAGCTTTCCTTCTACTTAAAGTCGTGAGCATCGCCATACTTTTTTCGGACTACATCTACCTTCTAAAGTTTGTAATGCACTGTTATTCCTCTTCCTTTTTTTTTCTTTTTCTCCCGGTTCTTCTTCATCCTCATCATCCTCATCCTCCGCCTCGTGTTCGTCATTGTCATTGGCAATGTATCCACCACCTCTGGCTCCACCTCTCCTCCTTCATCATTGTTGTTGTTGTCACCACCGTTGTCGTCATTGTTGTCTCATCTTCCTTTTTCTATTCTTCTCACTCATCTCCATTTAACTTATAACAAATATTTTGACAAATTTGATAGAAAAATTAATAGTGATTTTACTGTCAGACTTACTGACAAAATTATTGACATATTTTAAAAATACAACTATAGATTAATTTTTTATATTCAATTATCGACAAATTTTTGAAAATTTTAATCACTGACATATTTATAGAAAATTCATTACGACCAAGTTTTAATGTCATCTCAATAATAAAAATTATGAATTATTAAAGGGCATTTTCACGAGTAATTTAAAATTCATAAATCGGTGGGTAATTTTTTTTGACCAATAAATTTTGTATACTATTTTATCAACAATTTTTTAAAAAAAATTTCATTAGTTTAATGTATTTTTTTTATAGTGTCATAAGTTTAATTTGATTTCTTTTATTTATATTTATATTTATGTATTTATTTATTTGTTAATAATATAATTAATGTAATAGAAAATGATAATAAATTTTAAAGTATCATCTACTAAAATGTCAAACTTGATACTAAAGACCAATGAGTTTTATAGAAAAAGAGTTGAGATGGTGGGTGAATTTAAACACCAAAATCCAGTATAACCTAATAAACATTGGATTGATTGGATAGAGTTGAATTTAACTCAATCGTTCAAACTATCCAACACAAATATTTGGCTTGAGTTGAATTTATTGGTGGAGAAGGGAATAACCCTATTTGATACGGCCAACACGCAAAGTGGAAAAGACTGACTTTGGAAAATCTTTTCACACAGATTGGGTTGAGTAACATCAAATGATTTGGACCCAAAAAATAAAGTCCGCGTGAAAAATCAAGGCGGTTTCTTCCTGCACCCCAATATTTTTTCTGCAACTCCAAAAATTCATACTCTTCCATTTATGCCCTTGAAAAATTAAATAAATAAAAAATAATAATTAGGTAAAGGTAATAATTAAACAATTATGAAGTGATATAGGTAGTTTGGTTGTCTGAATTAATTGACAGTAGTGTTTTTATATGTACCATTGTACCCCCCTCTTCTTTCACTTTCACTTCCACTTCCACTTGTAGTAAAAAAACTTTTGTTACTGGCTGAAGTGTGAATTTTGCAGTTCAGGGTCCACTGGTATTTCACCACTTTGCTTCATTTCTTCTCAGAAAAAAGGTACGCATAAGTTTATATTTGATAAGTTTATGTTTGAGGTAAATGTTAGATGAAAAAAATAAAAAAAAAATGAGCTGGCTTTTTAATGTTCTACGCATGTTATGGAAGTCATTTTTCATCCATTGGCCATATACAAAAGTCGACTTCCATAAGACAATAAAAAAATCCTACTTTTGGAAGTGGACATCCGAAAGTGTATGTGTAAAACGGAAGTGGACTTCCTTTATGGAAGTGAAGTTATTTTTTTCCCATATACAGAAGTCGACTTCCGGAACACAATGAAAAAAATTCCAACTTCCGAAAGTGGACATCCGGTGTCCGTGTAAAACAGAAGTGGACTCCCGTTACAAAAGTGAAGTTTTTTTCGAGTCTTACGGAAGTGGACTTCCGATTAAGTTAATTTTTCACAATTACGGAAGTGAACATCCGGACATGAAATTTAACGGATGTCGACTTCCGGTGAGTAAATTTTTTTCTTGCATAAGTGGTAAGTTGTTTTTGTTTTTCCGGATGTGGTAGCATATGTTTTTTTTTTCTTTTTTTTCCTTCCTGATGTGTGAACCTAAGATAACATGGTTTTTCTTTTCTTTTTCCACTTCCCTAGAATGCTTCCCTGGTAATGTAGATAGACTAAGTGATTTTTTTATTTTGTTTTATTTTGTAATTTTGTTAGGGTTTAAGTAATAACTTATGCTTTATTTATTATTTATTTATATTTTTTATTTAATTTTTATTTACATGAATATTTATTTTTTGTTTATATTTTTTATTGTTATATTTTTGTGTGTTTTAATTATTATTTGTTTAAGTTTACTATTTATTTATTTATTTATTGTTTGTTTTATATTTTTGAATGAATATTTTTATTTTTTATTGATTTAATTTTATTTTTTTATGGTTTATTGTTTATGTATATTTTATTTTTTTATATTTATTTTATTGTCGGAGGAATATTTTAATTTTGTTTTTATATTTTTTTATTTTGAAAAAAGTGGTATTGATTACTAATGTTAGATTATAGGTGGTTAAAGTTATCTCAAATGGACGATCTCCCTTTAACTTTCATGGAATCACAAGTAAATTCGAGTTTTATCTCATATTTATCTTCTTTTATAATTGAGATGTGTGACAAAGATATAAATAATTTTACGACTGATGAACCAGCTTCCCCATGAGATGATGGACCACTCTCTCTATGATGACCCTTACCTCTTCTACGAACATATGCAATAGGTCTCTACCTAAGCTTCTGCTCAGAAGCCTCGGCATGTGAAGAACTTGAGCCACCATGACGTACAAATGCTCCTCTTGTCCTAGCCATGTCTGTAATTAACAAATTTAAAAACATATTAAAATTATAATTAATTAAAAATAAAATTATCCAAACAATATAATTAATTAAAATTATCCAAAATTATAAATCATTATAATTATAATTTTTCAAAATAATAATTAATTATAATTATTATTATTCAAAATTATAATTTATTATTATTATTCAAAATTATAATTAATTATAAATAAAATTAATCAATATTTTAATTAATTAAATTAATATTAAAATAAATTTAAAATAAATTTGTTCAAAATTAAAATTATTTGTAAATAATTAAAAATTTAATTATTCTAAATTATAATTAATTAAAATTATAATTAATTAATATCAAAACTTATTTACATTATAATTAAATAAAAAAAAATTACAACGTAACCTAGAAAAGTTACATAACAATAATGATAAAATAATAAATATTAAAACATTTATATTGAAAAAAAAAAAACAATCGGAAGTCGACATCCAAAATCCAATATCTCCAGAAGTCGACATCTGGAATTAAGTCAATGTTGCCTAATGCCATTCACCGAAAGTCGCCACGTGCTTATGGAAGTCGACTTTCGGTAATATTTTTTGCATACCTACGAAAGTCCACTTCCGAGCACAATACTTACGGAAGTCATGTCTCTTACGGAAGTCACTAAATCACTCATCTCTTCTTGCGGAAGTCACTTCCAATTACAGAAGTCATTTTCAATTACGGAAGTCAACAACTACAATCATGGAAGTCACACCTACGGAAGTCACCACCACTACGGAAGTCAGTTTTAATTACGAAAGTCGACTTCCGGTCGTGTCATTTTCATGCTATTCAAAGTGATCTATGGAAGTCCACTTCCAAAACTTGTTTTTGTCTACGAAAGTCCACTTCCGTCATTTTATGGCTTACGGAAGTCGACTTCCGGAATTAAATCATTTGCGGAAGTTGACTTCCGGTTTGTGGTTTATGTTTCACTCACATATCTATATTCCAATCAACACAAAAAATGTTTATACCTATAGATACATGACAAACATGGCAGCAACAACACAAAAAATGAAAAACTAGAAAAGGGATATGATTTCCTATGTTAATGTAGAGGAATGACAAAGGGAAGAGGGAGACTAGAGAAAAAAAACAGTGAGGAGTGTGGCTTGAGGGGCGACCTTAAAGAGTGAGGAGAGTGAGGCAGAGGATTTTGGGGTGAGGTGTGGACGATGACTAGGTTTAGGTTAAAAGAAAATGAGGAGTAGTTTTCATTAAGAGAGATAAATGAGAGAAGTGATTGATTTAAAATTTTAAAATGGTCAAAGAGCAATTTTGAATTTAAAAAAAAAAAATTGGAGATGTAGTGGGGTGTGTAGGAAGAAAACCCCCAAAATCAAAGTCAAGAGAAGTGAAATGAGATATTCATATTTCTTCTATTGGAAGGGTTTGAAATCTGACAGAAAATTGAGATAGTATAGGATCTACGCTAAAACTAATAAATAAATTATATTATTTAAACTTTAGAATCTAATGTCAGATTAATTCTCACAAAAAGATACAATTATATTAATTATACTTTCATATTTTTTTTTAAAAAAATAAAATGGTTTACCTTGTAAAATTTAACATTAAAAAAAATTCGTCATATACAAACATAATAATCATAATAATGGATATCATTGACCACAACTTATCACACTATATGTTTTTTTTTTTTATAAATAAGAGTAAATTAGAAACATAATTTATACATGTGAAATAAAAAACATCATTATATATTATTATAGACAAAACTATACCTATTCATATTTTCGGAACCAAAATTACCACTAATTCATTATTGATGTATTAGTGTTTACACTGTGAACACACTCCTTCTAATAACATGTTAATTGAGATATATGATAGGAAAGGATAAAAGAGTAAACTAGAGGTTCGACAAAAGCAGCAAGTATTAAGAGAAAAAAACGTAAAAGAGGTGAATGAAGAAAAGAGAAATATTATTCATGTTTATATGTAAGATCAGTGTTATTGATATCGGATAACGAAAAATATCGATGATCCCAAAAACCTTTATAAAGTTATAACGGAAACCATAACGGATTATGGCGGAAGTATTGTGGTAAAAAAAATATAATACCACCACATATAATTTTAATGAAAAAGTAATGATACTATGTATAAAAATTCAATTAATAATAACATCATATCAAAACACTACATATTTAAAGTTCAAAACATAAAATAG
>Ga0099822_1006183_pt1 | contig 15621 bp, 9 predicted proteins | sample CowpeawhiteBW_FD_76839 | JGI IMG/M metagenome (GOLD analysis project Ga0099822, IMG submission 76839) | Root nodule microbial communities of legume samples collected from California USA - Cow pea white BW | ecosystem: Host-associated > Plants > Roots > Nodule | place: USA: California | collected...
CATGTAATCAAAACAGTGAGAAAACTAACTTCTGCAGGGAATCTCGCTTAGGCTAGAGGGTCTCGCCTAAGCTAGAGAGTTTATCTCGCTTAGGCGAGTTGATCTCGCCTGGGCGAGACCTCAGACAGTGGCAATTTAAAAATCCTGGGCGAACCCTCGCTCAGGCTAAACTGGCTCGCCTAGACGAGAAGTTATCTCGCTCAGGCGACTCCAGCTCGCCTAGGCGAGATTTCGCGCAGTGACAGGGGTGATCTTCTGGTATTTTCGCTCAGGCGAGAGCGGCTCGCCTGGGCGAAACTACCAGGAAATCCTCTCTATTCTTCACATGCAAGCTCGCTCAGAATCATCCACCACCCAATTTCACACACCAGCAGTCTCAAACACCAACTAAACACGCAATCACGCAATTAAATCACTTATGAACACAATTCACATCAAATTGAGTTGAAGAGTCAGCTTCCCTTACCTATTTTTGAGTTAAAGCTTGGGTGAAGACAACCTAGGAGAGGGGAGCAGAATTCCTCAGTCCAACCTAGAAGAATTCATCATCCAGTCACATAGAAAGGATGAACACTGGGTTAGACTCTGAATGGAAGCAGAAATTTCGAGTTGAATTTCGAAATTGGACTTTAAACCACAAGGAAGACTTACCTAGGAGATGAAAGGCTATGAGTGGAGGCAGCAGAAGGCTCAGGCGTGGCTTCCTCTCTAAGACCTGATCAAGAAGCAAGGTTGGTGAGATAAAAGCAAGGATCAGAGAGAGGGAGACAGAGGGGAGAGTTGAGTTTGCAGAGAAGAAGAAAATGAGAGGGGGTTTGGCTCTGTTTCTGGAAAAGAGGGGTGTTGCACCAATAAACTTGATTAAAATTAAAACCAAGTTATAACTATTATATAAAAATGATTAACTTTTTTCATCGTATTAAAAGAACTAACAAAATATATGGTGTGGAAAACATGTCTCATCCTATTTCATTTTAATTCAATAATCTAATTGAAAGGTCCTCCTTTATGACTGTATTCACATCCATATGAATTTGCCAAAAAGAATGACAAAGAACGAATTGTACTTCAAAGAAAGGTCCTCCTTTTTCTAGAAAAGAAACTCAAATTTGGAATTGCTTTATTTGCTTTATTAAAGGATTGTTTGGTTATAAATCGGACCAATATATACATAATTTTCATTCTAGAGAAGAAGAAAAATTCAACTTTCCAAAATTTCATTTCTTTCCATTTTGACAAGTGGAAGAAGAAAAAAAATCACAAGTTTCTTTTTTGAGGGAAATAGAATAAGTCAGAAGCTAATTATATTGTAAGGCCAAGTTTGATTCGGGATGTTGTGTTATTACAAAACAAACCAATGAAAGTGGTGATGAATTTTTAGTTGGTTTATCAAAGGTTCAGAATCATAATCCTCACGTTCAAGTAAAATTTGAAATTAGTCCCTCTTTAAAATTTTCGACCAATTTAGTCTTTATCTTTAAAAATATGTGAATTTAGTCTTTTAACCAAATTTTGTTAAGTTTATCTGACGTTTCAAGCGCATTTCATGATAGTATTTGAATTGTTTACACCGTTTAACACATTTTCGTTTTAATGTTAATTCAAATATTATCATAAAATGCGTTTAAAATGTCAAATAAATTTAACAAAATTTGATAAGAAGGACTAAATTCACACATTTCTAAAGATGAATGACTAAATTGGTATAAAGTTTTGAAAATGAACTAATTCCAAAATTCACTTAAACTTGAGGGACCAAAACATATTTAACTCTTTTTTTTTTTTTTGGTTCATCAGGCTTAATTTCCCAAAGCTTGGAATTGGGTTAAAGGAATAAAATTCACATCAATTAAGAAGAATGAGGAAGAAAGTTTCAATCTTTATGGTAGAAAATATTCTATAATATAATCCATGGCCTAATTTGTGGAATGTGGTCAATTTGGCTGGTGACTGGGAGACACTTATGTCTTTGAACCAAACCAAATCTTGACCCCTTTTTGTCTCTGTTTTTGTTTTTGGCAACACAAGCCAAGTCTTGACTTTGAAATGCTTCAGCCAATGAAAATTCACAGGTAAAACACCATCACCAATCATGGAATTGGCATTACATGTCACTCTATCAATGGGTTAACAATGCATGACTTGGTTTCAGTGTGTCTATGTTATCTGTATGTAGAATATTATACCAATTTTTCACATCACTGACGCAATGCCTCATCTCCAAACCATGATTGTGACAGGTGGTGAGTGGTGGAGAATGCTTAGTGAGGAAGAGAACAACACAGTGCCAAAAAGTGTAAAGCAATTCTTTTTGATAAATGGTATTTGACTTACAACAAGGCAAGAATGACCCAACTCCTAAAATACAATTGGGTAAAAGAAATGAGGAGTAAAAAATTGATTCTCCATGAGCTGAATGACCAAAAGATATGGCCAAAACAGAGAAAAGAAGAAAAGCAAATGAAAAAATAAATCATGGGTTAGATGCTGCTGTGCTGTGTGCTGTGTGCTTTGTGCTGTGTGCTGTGTGCTGTGTGTGATCTATAATCCTAGATTCTAAACATTGAACCCAAAAGAGGTGTGTGATTTGTGCAAACTATTCATGGTGTAGGAATTCACATGTGCACAAGTCTTGGAGATAGGTGAATTTTTGGACTAGGCCTTGGTGAGGGAATTGGTGCTTTGGCTGCTACTTTTCCATGGTTGACTCTAGGTGATAGATTCAGCTGTTCAAGTGCCTTAACTTGGAGTTTTGCAGGGTACTCTCTCACACAACCAATTCTAGGACCAGCTCCAGTTGTCCATTTTCTTGACAATGGTTTCCTCTCTTTAACTGTTGAAGTTTGCATATTGGTGCTACCAGATTGACCTATATTCTCTTCACTGCAACTTTTGGCAATGGTAAAGCCACTTGAACCACCCATTTTGGATTCTAACTGTAGCTCTTCATCAGCAGGTTTTGAAGGTGGAATGTCATCATCAATTGCATACTTCTGCACAAGGAAACCATCAGATTAAAAAATGTTACACATTATGCACTAAACTCATTATAAAAATTACTTAGTTTTACATAGTTTAAGTTTATCCAGATAAGTTTTTTGTTACTCACTTATAGGCTAAGCAACCAATCTATACAGAAAAATGGTTTGAAGTGGTTCACTCACCTTTACATTGGTCAAGTCCACATCATGTTCCATCAAGAACCCAATGAATTCCATAAAGTTCTTCATTGTAGGACGGTAATGACCGCTGTAGGGCCATATCGCCTGAATAAGAATAAATGGCATCAATTTATGTACATATAAAGAAACTAAAATGACTTTTAACTTTTCCTTAAATTCTCTTTCTGTGCTGTGAATGCTTCCCCATTTTCACAAAATTACAGGCAATGACAGAAAATAATTCCATTTTATGATGAATAATGATGAATAGAATATATGCATGAATAAAACACAACACGTGTCATACATCAATAACTCCATGTTGGGCAACCAATCTTCCAGAAGCAATAGTAGCACCTCCAGCCAAAAAACTTGAGTGCTGAAATTGGCCTTTCTTTTTCTCACCAACATACAAAATTCTTGAAGAGCTGAGAACAAAAATCCACTTGGACCCCTCCTCAGTGTGAACAAGGTTCTGACTCTTCTTATAAACAAGCCTTCCTCTCTCAATAACCACTTCATATGCTTCCCTCTCTTTCTGCATTTTCAAGCAACAAAGTGAATTCTGGTGGCTGCTAAAATAGTCTAGAGTCAAAGCAATTGAATGGCATAAAGAATGATTTTTAAAAAGTTGTAACTATAAGTTAAGTCCTTTTTGTACATTGAATGCACATGCACAAATGCCTTGTTGCTAGTTTACTAATCAATGAATTTTGTGCCTAAATTTGATCTTGTAGTCAACATAGCTAGCTAGGCAATATTCCTACACCACTTCCACTCCAGAATTGACCATAGATTATATAGTAAAAGCTCATTTCAAATAAGAATGCATAAAAGTCTCATACATGTTGTTTATATGTGGCATTGTCAAAGTGATGAGGTGAAGCAAACTTACGGGTCCAAGATACTTTATGCATTGCTTATACAATTCACTTCTTAGGCACTCTTTATGATTTACTTCTTTCCCATCTCCAACGTCCAACCTTCATGTCACATAACATGTAATTACGAAATCAGAAAATTAAAATCTGCAAACTTTTCTGCAGAAAGTGTATTATTCTGTTAATCAATTTTACCAGTAGAAAAAAGGTTGTGAACTCTGGCTATGAAACCAAACATCATAGTATAAGTGCAGATTGTGTCCATAACGGTGACGTGGATCAATCTGAAAAAAAAAAAAAAAACACACGAGGGAATCTTAGCTTGATGTGAATTTAAAACTATGAAGTTAATCATGATGTGAACACAAGCTTACAGCTTCAAGCCAGTGTCTTAGAGCTAATTTCTGCGCCTTATCATCTTTGCACAAACCTTTTCCCACCTACCAATAGCACAAAAGAAGAAGAAAACAAATATTTTGATGAGAAAATACTAAAAGAAAAATGGTCGGAAAGAGAATGAGAAATTTGAATTTGTCTCTGTGGTCCCAGTCAAACATATAATTAGAAAAGACAATTTGTGTCAAGTCAATTATATTTCAAGCAACCACTATATTTTATTGGAAACTAATGGCTAAAATATTAAAGCAAACAATATTTATTCAGAGATCCTTGCTTCCCACACAAAAGGGGTACCTTAGCAGCCATGGTCCTAGCTCTTGCCCATTTTGAACTAGCTGTTTCTGATTTACCAGAGTCAAATTTTGATGGGGAGCACCTGCTAAGAGCAGCAAAATCCAAGGCCTTCCACCTGAAATTAAGATTTCAAAGAAAATACTCACTGAGGGAAATTAAATTAAGCACTAAACCAACCAATAACCATTCAATTCTAAATTAAAAAACCAGTATATACACTGAAAAATACAATTTTTATACTGTCATCTGATAGAAAAATATTACTACTAATAGCATAGAAATTAAATTGATATATCATTAAGATGCATAATGAACAAACCATAGCTCTTCACAGACAACTGCACAATCTGCAAGATTTCTTCTGGTTCTGTAGCCCTTGTAAACCTTCTGCAGCTTGATTGCAGCCACATCAAGCTCCCCAACGGGCTTTGAGGAAAACAGAATTTCTGATTCTGGCAACACAATTGGGGGGCTTTGTTTATTGAACAAGCCATCAACTTCCTCAATTGAATCAGAATTATCAGAAAGTAGATATTTGAAGGAGAATGTGGTTTGCAGCTTCAGATTCCCCACCTTCTTTCTCTTTGAGCTTGTAGATTTCTCAGTAATAACCTCATCCAACTCCTCAGGCTTATACAACTCATCAAGGTTTCTGCACTTGTTGAAGCTCATTGTTCTGAAGGTGCTCTCGCCCTCCTTTGACTCATACTCCAGAGGCCTTACCGTTGTCACCATTTGCACACCCTTGAAGCTGACAAATAAGTAACACTGGGTTGGTTAGAGTTTCACGAACACTGATGACAATTTAAGGAGAAGAAGACCTTTCCTTATCAGTAGTGACCCATTTAATGCATCAAATTCATGAACATGCCATTCTCATAAAGTCATAATATTTAACATTCCCCACCCCAAGAGCAACGCTACCACTAGCCAAAGAAAAAGAAAATCCAAGTAGACCGAGTCAATCATTGATTCTAAATGCTTTAACAAAATTCAAACCAATTCCTACCTCTGAATCATAGATAAATAAACTACATTATGCCATAACGCAACCTTGGAAACACATGATATTTTTGAATGCGACATGCAAAAGGCATATCTCCAACTGAAAACTGAATAATCAATCACCTTAAAGTACACGAAATGAGGTTCCCTTTTGCAAGGATAGATATATGGATAGCACTTGAGTTTTCTTAGAGCTGGTGATTGAAATGCGCACTTGCGTTCTCTCTTATATAAGGCACAAGTTTTGAAGGCATGAAAGGGGTGGAAATTTGTCATAGAAGGCACTTTCAAATACGTAAGAGACAGAGATTGCAGAAAATTGTGACCTTTTGGAATTTTTATTACCATGAAGGATTTTAGTTTGAATAGGAAAATAGGAAATTTGCGTGGCCAACGAGCCCCATAAATGGGTTATTTTGAATTCAGGGATTGGAAAATGATACTGTGACTTGCAGAAAGTGTTACATGAGTATGTGAAAAGTTTACACGCGGTGATGTGAAAGAAACAGAATTAGTCAAAACTCAAAACCATGCTATTTTTTTATGGGTCCTATATCAATGCAAAATCAAATGGGATTTTTTTTGCTTTTGTCTTTAGAAATAGGAAAAGAAAAAATGTATTTTATAGCGGCAGTCCTAAATAGAATTTTAAATATTGCCATTTTTTAGTTTTTAAATTAAAAATCGAAAAGTTAACTGTGTTTTAGATACTCAAATTATTGAATGTTTTTAATTTTACTCTTTTCTTCAAACTTAATCTATTTCGGTCTTTCATCTTCTTAAACTCGTAGAATTGGTCTTCCATCTTCTAAAATACTTCTGATATCTTGTTTGATTGAGTGGAGAGGAGAAGAAATTAGAAGCGGGAGAATTAGTTTAATGTGTTTTATTAAAAGTAACGAGGTATTTTTATATTATTTTTATCTATTTTTATTACATTTCTATTTATATAAAATATATATGGATTAGGAAATATGTATATAAGGTTTAGTCTTGAATGACCTTTGATAGGTGATGCAGAGTTATTAAGGATGATATTAGAGGTCTTTTAGTGACAATGATAAACACAAAATTCAAGTTAATAAAGATATTTTAGCTTTATTATTGGTTAATCATGTAAATATGATTTTAGGTGGTGAGAAACAAATAAAAGTTTATATCTTAGTAACAAATGATTTGTATCACCTTAATGTTGGAAACATAGGTCACTTAAGGTCTTTGTGAGAGTTTTGCATATGTTTAGTGTTAATCACAAATGAGATTTGTTTATGACTTTTTTTTTATACCACTTTTGAATTTTATTAACGTTAGTAGATCATAAAAAAAATTATTTTCTTCAAACTAGACCCTTTCGTTAGTATAATTCGAATTCAGATGAAGTTCTAATAATTTTTCAGATGAAGTTCTAATAATCTTTCAGAGAAAAAAAAAAACAGATGGTTCTTATAGGATTTTCAAGAAATTCTTCCATTCCAAAAACAGATGATCATTCATACACATAATCTATTTCTCAAGTCCCATAAATAGTCAGCATATTGAAAAAATACAATTTCTTGACCGAATTCTCATTATGTTTTTTCAAATTTTGCAGGTTATTTGAAATTGAAATTCTATGTTTTAAGGAATGAAATATCGGCAATATTTTTTTTTCTAGTTTTATAGATTCGTATATTAAATTATACTAAATTACTTTATTAAAAATTTTATTTTTATACAAACTTATGTGAATATCAATTTAAAAAATATATTTAATTTAATATTTATAAATTAATTGGGAATAAAATTTCTTGAAGAGTGATTTTAGTAAATGAGATAATTTAAATATATTGTAATTGTGGGAATAGAAAAATTATAAAAATAAAATATTGTAATTATGGTTATTTTTTGTAAAATTAATTTTGATAAATGTATATTATTTGGTTAAAATAATTTATGTAATAATTTTTTGTGTGTAATAAATTAAAACAATAAAATTAAATAATAATATGTTTGTAGGTGAAAATATTTTAAAAAAAAATTAATATAAAGTAAAAATAGGTAACACCGATGTAAAACATTAGGTTTATTTATAAAAAGAAAATATTAAAAAGTTGTAGAAGTCTTTTAAAAAATTTATTTAGAAAAATTATATATATTTAAAATATAGCAAAATATAAAAAAAACTTAATAGAATTTTATAAAAAAAATTAAAACTTTATAAAATTTAAAAATTCAAATTCAAATTAGATAATTATTTTTTGAAGTTATTATTATTTAAATTAAAGTTAAAAATTAGAAAAAACATTAATTTTTATTATTTTTAACTCTATTTATTTCAATAAAAAATTGTTAATAAAATATACTCATTTCATAAAAAAAAAAATATTTCTTTAACTCATCAAGTCAAGTATTTTACCTAAATAAAAATACATTTAGAATATATTACATTACAAGACCCAACAATAAATACAAATATTATTTCAACTTATATACATATAACATTTTTTTTTTCAATTTTTTCCTTATATGATTAAGGCTCATCCTTATATGATTTGTCTGTAGCTCTTATAATTATGCGATAGAAAGTTTATTTGTTGCAAATGATGAAAAAAGTTTATCAAATTTTGGTTGATTTCAAGGTCTTACATTATAGAATTTTAAATTATATATATATATATATATATATATATAAAATATTTTTGGCGTATAATTTATAGTATATAACAATTAGTAACATCTTATAATTTTCTTTTCACAACATAATTTATATAATTTGTGTTATGGGTAATTTTTCTATAACAATTTGCATATGTCGATATACACAACCAACAGAATGAGAAGAAGATAAACAAAAAAAATGGTTTAATTTGAATTTATGAATAACACTCTGAAATAAAATCAACTAATATGAGAGGAATAATTCCACTAATGTGAAATTATTATTCTCATGTTTATTAAGTCAATTAATGCATTATAAATGTGATGAAATTTCTAACACAAGAAAGGAAATGTTATGTTACCCAATGTACTATTTTATGTTATTGTAACCACATGTTTCTTCTTTCTTATGTTGTGAAGCACGCGCCTCCAAACATTTTCCCCATTTCAATGCTCACATTAAAACCTTCCATTTTTCTTCCAAATTTCTTAATATCAATTGCACTAAGATAAAAATTTAGAATTAAAAGTTCCACCTTCCTTCATTTATATTTTTTTGACATAGTTAGTAATTTAATGTTAGCATAAAAAATTCAAAATAAAATTACCTCATATCTCTACTGTTAGATGCGATAATTTTTGTATTATAATTTTGTTGATTAAATATATTTTGGATCTCTTAATTTTTATGTTATGTTTGGTTTAAATTACGAATCTGTGAAAATGGATATACAACCAAGAGAAAACACGAAAAATATGAATAGAAAGATAATTAAAAACATAAAACGAGACACTTACTTTACAAAATATCAAAGATTTGCAAAGAAAGTTGCTAAAATATAATAAAATATTAATGGAAATTTGCAATTACCATATTTCTCCCTTATTCATATCTAGATAAATTTAATTCACATAATATCAATAAAAATAAAATAAAATATAACTAATAAAATAAAATAATTATTATTATTTACATAATAACAATATAATTACAAGAAAATAAAAATAATAATAACTAATAATATTTTTATAAACTTAAATAATAATTTAAATATTATCGTAACATAATATATATAAAAAATAAATCAAACAAATCGATTATTATTATTATTATTATTATTATTATTATTATTATTATTATTATTATTATTATTATTATATATTATATAAAGGATTCCTCTTTTTTGTCTATTTTTCATTTTCAATTTTATCCTTAATTATTATTTTAAAAATTAATTATTTTATAATTAGTTTATCTTTAATCATTTTTTTTAATTTTTTTTACCGTTATTCTAAAAACTTTTTTAACAGTTATTTTATTTAACAACTATTTTAAAATTTGTTATATATGTTTTGAAAATAAATATTATTGATCTTATAAAAATTAAAAAAATGTGGATACACAGGTGCGACAGCGCCTGTGTGTTCGCTAGTATATATATAAAAGAATTGTTTCGTTTTATTATAATTATATATATATATATATATATATATAATTTTCCTTAATATTATATTTATTAGCATTAGTGAGAAACGCAAATTAAAATAATTATGGTCTTGTAATATGTTATACGTAAATATTTTCAAATGAATTAATTATATAAAATGAAATAAATGTAAATAAAAGTAGAGATATTTTTAAAAAAATTAAATAGTATATTATAAATTATTATTGAAAATATTAATAAATTATTTTAAGTCATTAATGATATTATTAATAAGTTATATTTTTTTAATTTTAAATAGCAATTTTAATTTTATTTTAACATCATTTTTCTTATTTACATTATATTTATTATGAAGGATAAAATTTAATCTATCAAAAAATAAAAATTTATTAAATTTTATCAATCACATCGTACACAAATTCTCATAAACTTTCCACTAACATCCACTTAAATCATACTATATTTTCATTAATCCAAACACTATCATCTTCACCTACAAATCAATGCAAATCCACTTCCTCAAATCCACACCACAATCCAAACATAGCATTAGTGAAGATTGAAATTAGTTATTCTTTGAAACTTTGATTCAATTTAGTGTTTTAACTTTAGAACTTTGTGAATTTAGTCTTTTAAACCAAATTATTGAATTTATTTGACATTTTAAAGGCATTTCATGATAATTTATTAGCTAATATTGATGCGAAAATGTGTTAAACGGTCTAAACAATTCAAATGCTATCATAAAATCCATTCGAAACAAACTTAACATTTTGTTAAAAGAACTAAATCTAAAGTTGAAAACTAAATTGAGCCAAAATCTCAAAGAGACACTAATTTAATTTTCACTTAAAAGTAAAGGAATCAAAACATATTTAATTTTTTAGTTTTTCACACAAAGTGCAATTTGTGCAAACGCAACTGTTGTTAACGGGTATTATAATTAAAATAAAATAAAACAAAAAATTACCCAAAAATATGATATTAAATTTTTACTTCATAACATGTCATCGCAAAAACTATTAGGATTATTTCACTAAAACTTTGTAAACACGAACAAACTCGGAGGGATTAGTGAAAAACTTCTATGTTTTAGAGTTATGTCACTTGTAAAAAAAAAAGTGTGTACGTTCACAAACTTTATATTATCTTTTTGTATAGCACCTTAAAATTGTAATAACACATAATATGTGGAAATCGTTATCACTACGAGTATTGTATTATTACTAATTTTATGACAAAGACAATAACACCACTATACACTTATGCATTAATTTAGAATAAACTTTTATATCGAGGATGACTATGATTAGTGTAAAATTCTGTGACGATTATGATTAGAACTGGAGGTAGGTAGAAATAATAAATGATGTTGCTCGAAAGTTGACGTAAAAAAATTTCTTTTTTTTTTTAACTTTTTTTTTCGTATTTATATCGAAACAATAAGTGATGTAAATTGAACAAGTTACACTAATGCTTTTAATTACACATTATATCTCAATTACTTTAAATAAAAAATAAACATGAAGCGAGATAACACTTTCAATTCATGGAAAAAGCAAAGTAATATTGAAAAAAAAAATACTACAATTATATATAGTGTTTCTCTTAGAAAGAAAAAAAAAAAGATTGATTTTGATCTGTTGACTCTGGAGCATTAACTCCACGACTGCTACATCTTTCATGTTGAAAAAAATAGTCTGATTTAAGACAAAAGTGTCGCATGCAAGTTTGAACTTTTACTTATATCACGATCAAGATTCACTTAAAAAAAACTATATGGATTTCAATTTTGTAACAACTACTAAATTATATTTAAAAAATAAAAATAATTTTAAGGGTTAAATATGTTTTTGGTCCCTCAAGTTTCACTGAAATTTGGAATTGGTCCCTCTTCAAAATTTTTGACCAATTTATTCTTTCATTTTTAGAAATATATGAATTTAGTCCTTTAACCCGATTTTGTTAAGTTTATCTAACGTTTCAAGAGTATTTCATGATAGTATTTGAATTGTTTACATCGTTTGACCTATTTTCGCTTAAATGCTAACTCAAATATTATAATAAAACACGTTTGAAACTTCAAATAAACTTAACAATATTTAATTAAAAGGACTAAATTCATGTATTTCTAAAAATGAAAGAATGAATTGGTCAAAAATTTCGAAGAGAGACCAATTCCAAATTTCAGTGAAACTTGAGGGACCAAAAACATATTTAACCCTTAAAATTTATATTTGACAACTTTCACTTACAAGGTGAAGTGTCATCTCTTAACTGATTTTGAAATATTGAGTAAGAGAAAATGGAAAAATAGAAATAATTAAAAAATGACACCTAAGATTGTAACAAAAAATTGTCAAAATTTAGTAGTTAAAAAATTATTTTCCTTAATATACATATGCATGGTGTTTATCATATGAAGCTAAAACAGATTATATGTGAAAGTAAAGTGGATTATATGTGAAGGAAGAATAAGAAAACAAAACATATAGTAATATGAATGGGAGACAAAAAATTTAAAAATGCAGAGCATGAAACATAGTGTTTCCTGGGACCGACGCAAAGTACGGCACAAACATCATGTTCAATTCATATTCAAAGGTCGAATTTAGGGTTTGTTTGATTATTTATAATTCTCGAATGTCTTTGTTTTCAACGCGTTTCACTTCTTATTCACGGTCATGAGGAAGCGTTGGTCATAAATATGTGTATATTATAGTTGTGAATAGCTTGCACAAGACGTTCAACTACATGCGTGACTCCGACCTTGACTCGGTTATGTTCTGTCGTGAATCATCAATCTTTTTTTTTTTCATCCACAGTTTATGTGATGCATGTTCTTCTCACCCTCTCCCATGTGCACCATCTGCCCAAAACAGAATACAGAAAAAGTCTTCCTTAATTTAGAAACCCAGAATTGGAAACCAAAGATTTTCTCGATTCGCTTCTTTTTCTTCGAGGAAAAGGTTTAACTCAGAAGCTTTCTCGAAAGAACAAATTCAATTTCACTCCGATCTACGTCTTCCTCTGATTTGGTGATGGAAATATGCCTGTGTTCGTAGTTGACTCTGCAATGCAATATTCGGGCGATGGTATTTACTATTGGTTGATTGTAGTTAGGTCAAACGGTGAATTCAAAAAGTTGTTTTTCTTGTACCTCCATCTGCTATATCTTTAAAGTGATCATGATACTCTTTATCTATATTTCAATTTCAATGGCGGTGAGCTATCTATCGAAAAATATACTATATCAAATAAATTTTGATAACATTTTTTACAATCTGATCCTTTAACTAGTTTTGAAATATAAAAAAATAAAATAAAATAGATAAATGGAAAGTCATTTAAAAGATACAAGTTTAGATTATAAAAAAAATATCAAAATTTAATTGTTATAGTATTATTTTTGTTCTTGTATAAATAATAATAGAATATTATGAGACTTAAATTTTATCTTATTTCAATCTTGGAATCTCTTAGACGAGTACTCTTCGGTCTTATTCGACATTTTTTCACATCCTCTTGCAGGGTAGAACATGTTGGAGGTTACTTGCAGGAAGGACTTCAACGATAAGTAAACAAAAATTCTCAAAGTCAAATATCAGTTGTCAGTATTAATGAATTGCGTACCTTTAATTGTTGGGGTCCACCTATATTTACAGAACATTAATCATATTTTACTTTGCTTATGGACCAGGTCTCTATTGGGCTCGTATATGGACCTGGTCAAGACCCAGACTTGAGGGTTGTTATTTGACTTTGGGAGCTTTACTATTATATTCTAAGTTTGGGATATATGACCTTTATTGGTATATATCTTTAACCGCCTATGTATGCGTTGTCTCTTCATATAGTTAATTGTCTTAACTGTTTAAACTATTAATATAAGTGAGCGGTTAGATCAAATACTTTGTTTTAGCGGCTGAAGCCGAACAATAGTTCATGCATCCACCTAGTATAGTACAATTTTTCTTGTCTATTTCAAAAACTTCTTTGTAACTTAGATGTATTTTGATTGTGAATTAAAAATATAATATCATATTATTTAAAATTATTAGATATGACATATTTTAATTATATTTACTAAGAAAGACTTCAAAACCTTTTTTAAAGGTACAAACAACAAAACCAAATTCCACAGTGTCTCCAACAACACCAAACAATGTTGTCATAAGGAGATTGAAAGAGAAGGATGGAGTAGTCGCATTGGTGTGGCATAGAAGAAAAAGACAGCATGGACAATGATTGTAGGGGCAACCGAAGCGTGGTGCAGGGAGAAAGAATAGTTTAGTCTTTTTGTTCTTAACATGGAGATGAAACTAGTAATCATGGGACTGTTGGAAGCAAAAGTGGGCCTTGGGTTCCTTTTTGGGTTTATAGGCTTTTACCAATCAAATGGCTATTGACACCTCCCAAAGTGTTATTTAGTTTTCTCACTTGAAAATTTATTTGCAAAACATTTTAAAATAAAAAAATTTATTCATTTTATATGAGGTTGATTTGGTTAGGTTCGTAAATAAAGTAATATATATATATATATATATATATATTTAAAAACGTACAATTGTTTTTAAAATATGATAAATATATCATTATTATTATTTAAATCTAAATTAAAATCATAAGTAATCAAAATAAAAAATTATAAATAATTGATATCATAAGATTAATACTGTTCTGTAAATTATATTGAATATTAAATACGGATACGTGATCAAGATTAAAATATCAATATATTATAAATGTCAATTAAAAATTTCACAATTCTTTTTTATTATTCAAATTTATTTTTCTCCATTAAAAGTTGATTTTCCCATTATGTTTGAAATTGTTCTTAAAGTCCTTTTAATACTGTGTCCTTCTTTCGACATCTACAAGATGGATAACGATTAGATTGAAAATTTGAAGAATGTAGATAAGAATAAATCATCATACTCGAGAAATTAAAAAATAGAATAGAGATTAAATTCATCCAAAAAAAATAAATAAATGAAGATTTATTATTTAATTTTTAATCATATGTAGTAATTAAAAAAGTCATTTGAATATTCAATAGTAGTTGTTAACTTTTTTTTTATTCACTAAACATGTAAAGAAAATATATTAAATAAAAAATAACACAAAACCAAAAAAAGAAGAAGAAGGATAAAGCCGCATGAAGAAACAAAACAATTGCTAACCTAAGCTTAATAATATACACATCAAAATATCAATAGGTGAATATGTGATAATAAAGATTATTATATATATCAAAGAACGAATAATAAAAATAGACATACAACAATTGATTTTACAAGTAGGTTAATTTCTTTTATTCTATAATTACTAAATACATTAAAATTTATATTATTTTAAAATTGAAATATAATAACTAAGTTTATTACAATAATATTATAAATTCAATGGCAGTGGTTTTACATAGAACTAGCATTAGAACTGGGTACGCACGGGTCGTGTTTTTGATTTTTAAAATTTTTGTTTAGAAAACAGATTTTAATATTATTATCAATAAATCAATAATTTAATTTAAAAGTTATAGATGTTATAATTGTCAATTTAGATATATTTAAACGATAAATTTATCTAACAATGATATAATTATATATTTACGTATAATTAATAATTGTTATGTATTATGTATTATATGTTATGTGTTTTTGAATAATTTAGAATAATCAATTTGTGATGACATAGATTGTTATTTTGTTTAGATTAAGAAATGTCAGTATGATGTTTTTTAGAAGTTTAATTACAAAACATTGTTTGTGATAATAAGTTTAGAGTTTTAGTCAA
>Ga0099822_1006185_pt1 | contig 15616 bp, 7 predicted proteins | sample CowpeawhiteBW_FD_76839 | JGI IMG/M metagenome (GOLD analysis project Ga0099822, IMG submission 76839) | Root nodule microbial communities of legume samples collected from California USA - Cow pea white BW | ecosystem: Host-associated > Plants > Roots > Nodule | place: USA: California | collected...
AAAGAAAAAAGGAAGCAAAAAGTGGAGGAATGGCGGAGCGACAAGAAAGGTAAGAGGGGAGGAGACTGGGAAGTGCAAAAAAAAAAAAAAAAAAAAAAAAAGAAGGAAAAATATATAAAAAAAAAAAAAAAAAAAAAAGAAAGAAAAGAAAGCCAGCAAACAAAAATTGGACACAATGCTGACGGATCTTTATTCTTATATGGTGCTCAACTTTCTCATTTTTACCCAATGTGAGAATTAGACTCACTTGGATTTCCCAGCAACATACCACTATGGGTCTTTTGAGAGAGGATTACTGAAGAGATAAAACACCAATGAGACATGAGCCCAACTCATACAGAAAATATTGACACCACTTTCAACTCAAAACCTTAAGACAATGAGTTTATGGGTCTTCATCCTTATATGGTGATCAACTTTATCATTTTTACTCAATATGGAACTTAGACTCACACTTGACTTTCCCAACAGTATACCACTTACTAATGGGTCTTTTGAGAGATGATTACCGGAGAAGTACAACACCAATGAGACATGAGCCCAATCCACACATAAGGGATTGATACCACCTCCAACACAAAACCTTAAAGCAATGGATTTATGGGTCTTCATCTTATATGGTACTCAACTTTCTCATTTTTACTCAATGTGGGACTTAGACTACAATTTAACTTAATGTAGAACTTAAACTCACTCGAATTTCCCAACAATCTCCCCCTCAAGTGAGTCCACATTGAAACTTCCCCCTTCAGCTAACCACAAGCCCACCAAAACTAACCTGGCTTTGATACAATGTTAAGAAGTGAATTTTAAGCTTAACTCAACTCCACAAAACCGGCTTAAAAGGTGAGGTTTGCACATACTTATATACTCTAAATGAGAGTTATCTCTAGTCGATGTGGGACATCCAATACACACAGTTTAATTGTGTTGAAGTTGGAATTTAGAGATATAAAACATGAGATTGCAACTTGAAACATAAGATTTTCTTATATTAGTCGAAGACAGCTTTGACAAACCTCAGACACTTGCTGAATAAAATCAGAGAAGCACACAGGCCAGAGGCTCACAGGAAGCAGAGTCACTCACAAGTACAAACCTAGTTAGATCCAAGGGAAACAAGCACACCCAGGGGAGGTTCTCACAAGAAGTTTCACATTAGATAATAAGACTTGGGGGATCCACATTTTCTTTTCCACGACTGAAAATTGTTTGAGCATTATTGGCAATTTACAGATTTTACCAATCTTACTAGCAATCCTTCCACAATCCCAACAAAGCAAGTTTCTTGCTGGGAGTGGATGTGTTCCACCACCCACAACCTACAGATCATGGAATCTACAGTCTAAGTTGCAATACTGACAGCACTGCACATATACTTACTTTATACACAATAGTTCAATATGCAATTAAAACACTGTCTAAATTGCAAAGCATGAAGAAAATCCACCTTTCAATAGAGTCTGCAACATACTCCAATGAGTCACTAAGAGATGCCAACAAAATAAGTTTGTTGTCATCATGGATCAGGTTTTCCTGGAGAAAAAACATAACAAAGTCATTACTACATAAGCACAATATACAGGAAGAAAACTATATCAACAAGGAAACACAATAATTTGTTAGTATAGACAGAGAAAATCAAACCTGCTTAATAGGACGCAAATTTAACAGTAATTCACTTAGTTCTGATTCAGCCTCAATTGTTTCAGCATCAGATGAATTACTTTCCATATTAAACTGACCGAGCTGATTCGGTAAATATGCACTTGATGAGTTGAGTCTCATCAGTTTGTCAATATCAAACCTCCCAATAAGCATATAACTCTGCTTCTCAAGAACAGCCTGTAATATAATTGATTAAAATGTTGGCAAAAAGTGAAGGCCACCATGCTAGAGTAAACAACTATTTATAGACATGTCAATTATCAACTTAGCCAAATGCTTGAGCTTTTAGGTGCAGGTACATAAACAGTTATGTATCTAACAATCTCAAGAACCAACATAACCCAAAAGCTTAAGCTATTGGGTGGCCTAACAATACAATTGTTTAGGGAAAGGATTAGGGCCATAAATTTTATATGGAGCTTTTTGAGACCCTGGATAAACTATAGAATGAATAAAGTAGAGTTATAAAGATTGGGTCAATTCTCACCTCGTGAGCTAGCTTGAGGTTAAGTTAGACTAATCCTAAATTTAGGACGATAGCAGCCTATCCTAGATGATATTAGGTTATCCTCAACTGTCCAAAAACATACCTAGCTCTGCCGTTTTTCCTGTGTAATTTACTTGCCTTCAGCTTTCCCAGTACAATAAAAAATAAAACCAGTCTAGGGATTGAGGTCTCATGATCAAGGTTTTAAGGTTGAGCTAGGCCCAAACTAATCAAAATGTTTAAACTAAATTCAACATAGCAAAAGAAGTTGGGATGTTTATTGAATTTTAGAAAATTTTGGGGGTCCCAACACACAGTTCCTCTTGTAACAATTAGTATTACCTGTTGGCTATCCCTTGGGAAGGGAGTAATCGCCAGACCATACTTCCAAAACTTAATTCAATTAACAAAGAGGGCAGCAAGGATTAAACTCCATGCATTTCTCAATATGTGGCCAAACTTGTCCAATTCTTTGAGATGCAACTTTGAATCCATTGGCAACAATAACAAGATGATGAATTTTTGGATAAGAAATGGAGGAAAATGATGAATTGTTAGCAGGGATACAGTCTGAGGCACCTAAACTTGTACCTCAAAAGTTCTTAGTACTCATAAGAAATTTTGGATTCTGATTATTCAGAATTAGACATGTGAATAACTTTTCTGGAAAGCCACACAAGGAATAACAATTATTTTGAGCATGACCTATTCACTTGCGGTGTGAGCATTGAGGACATTCACTCCTACCACCATGTTTCCCCATATGTTCCAACCTCCTCCTTTTCCACGAGGGACTGCCATTAATAACTTCTGTTTGATTGTCATCTTTCATCAAGTACACGGAAAAGTCCAGTAACTAAACCATCAATAGAAAGAATTTGATCACCTTCTAGAATCTTATCACAAACATGATCAAAATCTGAATGTAGGATTCTCAGAACCAACACCATATAATATCTACCAAGTTTCTCGTTGAATTCCTCTAATGTTCGCCCCTAGAAATCTTTTAACTACTACAGCAGTCCTAGCCTTTTCCAAATGTGAGACCATTTTATGGTTGGTCTGTTTGAGAGAAGTTACTTTTTGAGTTGCATCAAAGAGACAGAATACCATTCACCAAAAATGTCTTGTGCATTCTTCCAAAAAGAGAAACATCCTTTAAAGGATCCGAGCATCTCTACAACACCAGGCTCATCTGATTGTCAGAAAACAACACATAATTGGAGATCTGTTTGAATAAGAAATACAAGAGCTGGCTTCAATTTCCAAATGGTCATGATATCCTTGACCAAGGAACCATAACTCCACAAAGGCAGACAAGCACAAATAATTATTCAGTTGAGCTTTGCACTTGTAATGGTACGAGTAACAGGAAAGGAAGGAGTAGAACCTGCTGAAGCCTTCTAAAAGATGAAGAACAACAACCATATCTAAGGAGAGAGAAGAACCCTAAGATTGTAAGAGGGGGAATGTGTCCCAACACCAAAACACTTCAAGACAGAGAACAAGGTCAGAAATGGAGGCAGAAGATGTTGATGAGATAGACAACAATGTTGCAAAGTGATTTTGGTAACAAGAAGGCTGTGCAGTGAGGAAACGTGCCAAAATCTGGTAGTGCAAAGATCAATGTTGATGACGCACTAGGGATTGGTTGGTTGTGTGACCATTGGGGTTGGGTCGCTTCCTTACAGAGCACCTAACCTTGACTTCTTACAATTTAATGACCGTGGAGGGTAGCGGTGGCAACAGTGGAGAACTGCAGCAACATTGACTTTGATGATAGTGGCAATAACAAATGTTGCCAGAGACAATGAAGGAGAAGACAAAGTGAGATTGTACCCGCTTTAAGACCAACTTGAATAAAGAGAAGAGGAACAAAAGAGTGTATTCAACCTACAATGACGTGCTTGTATCGGTGTATATGAGTTACAAAACAAATGTAAGGCACTGCTTTAACCCTAACCCTAAAGCTGGATACATACAAAAGAAATAATAATAAAATAACATTTCATTTTAACAGTTGTTTCAAATAGGTGACTTTGTGTGGTACATGAGGGTTTGGCATTTCTAATAATGCTTCTATTTGTGACTGTATTCTCTGTTTTTGTTTATATTCCCTAAGCAGATAAAATATCCTTCATAATTGGGCAATTCCATTCAAGGTTTTTTATCCTAAAAGGGAAAAACAATACCTCCATGTATGCAGTCCTACATCTTTCGTAAGTCCTCTCCAGAAAAGTTTGCACATACTTCACTAGATCATTAGCAAACTTGGGCATTGCTTGTGCCCAGCCAAGCACCTTCAATAAATTAGATGAAAAAGTCAGGGAACACATCCATGTTCTATAACCATCAGTTGAAAAATAAATCATCATGCATAGTGAAATAATGGCCAAACTCAGAAACTACAAGACTAGGTATCATATCATCTTCTCAGCTAATATAGAAGAATAAAACATCACATTTTTTGTAAGATTACTATCCATGTTAAAAATTTACCTCCTTTGTCAAGTGATCTATAGTCAATAATCCTTGTAACACAGGGCGACCCTTTTCAATTGAAGGAGTGTAAGCAGTAGCCACATGTGCCCTTGGACGAAATGCAGCTGGACCTGTTTAGATGTAGAGATCAAACCTTAATACAAACTTACGGTGGAGAAATCTGAGGGCATATACTATCTCTCTGTCATACACCCATTTCATATCTTTTTATCATAAAGTAAGAATTATTTTTTAATGCCTGGTTTATTTTAATTTCTAATAACATGTCTATAAACCAAATAAAGTGTGATTGCATATCAGACAAACCAAACTTCAAATTGACACTACAATTTAGATGTTTCAAAAAATAAACTAAGATGCACAGTAGACAAAATTAGGAGACAAGCATGGTGCTCAATAACGGATACAAAATGAACAGTCAGAATAGTATAAAGACTTGCTTGATATGGCTTGCTGTACGCCTTTTCGGTAGTCCACAAACATAGTTGGTAAAAAGTGGTCCTTCAGAAAGTTCTCCACAAAAGCTAGCAAACCATCATTTCTGTAATTCACAAAGTGGATAGCACCACCAATTAACATTAATAAGTTATATAGCAACAAAATTGGAGCTTGGAAAGAAGCATTATTGTCGTTCAAAATAAAATAGAGAATATACAGTAAAGATACATTAAGCATGGTACCCTAAAACAAAATACAAAATTTAACAGAAAACTAATTGAGAAGCAATCGAGCTTCCAATTTCATTCTATTTCCTTACTTTGATTAGGGTTAGTAATTATTGGATGATTAGGGTTAAAAGTCTATTATTGGATTAGTTAGGTAGGGCTTGTATTAATACAGTTACATTAGTATTTAGCCTGAGTCTTACAAAAAATAAAAAGGTCATGGAGCTTTGGGTTTTACACACACCGAATGAATCCAATCTCACATTATTCAGAGTATGCTACATAAACTATTATTTTTAACAGTATTAGAGCTTCTATAACCAAGTCTGCAGCATTCAATACTTGCTGCCTAACTTTCAAACTATAGGAGCTTATGGAAATCAATTATAATGGACATTCTGTATGCCTGTACCTCTAAAAATTGCTATCAGAATCATATAGGGTTAAGGGAAGAAAGAGAAAAAAAGTGGCCAACAATGTCTTCAATACATACTTGATCAAAACATTTATGTTTATAACAATTCAAGAATTGGAAAGAAAATGATAGAAAGTAATGAATCCAACTCCTCTTTGAGCAGCAGCTTGCTTTAATGGATAATACTATGTTCACAGGAATAACAAATGGTGCATATATTGAAATATCAACTGTTAATATATTTATAACTGCCAGAAGAAAAAACTCTTAAAGGACCACCGAAGAGCTAAAAAGCTCAGAGTCTACTGTTATTGAAGAGCAAAAGATGCTTGGAGAATGCGGCTGCTACTGAAGAGAAAAACTGCTAGGAGGGCACATGACAGTCAAAGATGTTCAGAAGGTGCAACAACTTCTAAAGACAATAAATGCTTTGAGGGTGTAGTGGCTGTTGGAGAGAAAAAATGTTCAGAGGGTCAGCAGATGTCGGAGTGAAAAAAGCTCAGAGGGTTGGCAGATGTTGGAGTGCAAAAATGTTCAGAGGGATGGTTGCCGGAAAGGAAAAAAGTTCAGAAAACTGAGGGTGTAGTGGCTGTTGGAGAGAAAAAATGTTCAGAGGGTTGGCAGATGCCATAGAGAAAAAAATGCTCCAAGAGGGCAGCAGCTGTTGGAGAGCAGAAGTGCTCTGACAGTGCAGTGGCTATTCGGGAGGGAAAGTCCTCGGATGGCACAATGATTGTTGTGGAGATAAGTTCTCGGAGGACGTGACAACTGCTAGAGAGGAAACTATGCTTGAAGAACACAGTGGCTGCTTGGCAAGCAAAAAATGTTAAAGTTGGTATTGTTTACCCAAGAGAAAATGTTGGTCAATGAGGATGATAATGCTCTATACCATAGACAGGATTAGTGACAACATAGGTAAATGAGGATGATAATTCTTATATATTATGAAGAGATAGAGTAAAAAGTAATAAAATCAACAATTAATAATGAGAAATATTTCCTAAGAAATTTTCCTATTTGATGAAATCAAATCATATCTTTCACAGACTACAACATTTTTTAGCTCACCCAAGTTGGGAATACTTTGTTGGCAGCATTGAAGCAATTTTATCTGTGAACTGCACAACAAAGTCAATAACCCAGTGAGGAACAAATATGATAAGGAATATGATCAAAACTTTACACGACTATAGAAAATCGAATATGCAACACCTGAAGCACAGGTCGGTATATGGATGCGGCTAGATAAATGCCTTCCTCAGGCAAAACTGCTGCTGAACCATAACCTTCTTGTACATTGGGACCCTTCCTATTCCAACCTTGGCGAACAAGATCAACTCCTGAATATTATTGCAACCGGCCATAAATGTTGAAATAAGAAGAAATTAGCAGCTTAAGAAACAAGTAAATGATAAAGAAAAACATGAATATATATCATATGACATAAACTTGTGTTTTAGAGACAATGACTTGTCGTTAGATTATAAACTGCAAGTAGGGAATAAAAATAATTACTAGTAAAATAAATGATATTACAAGAAACTTCCATGGGTTGTTTACAAATTAAAGTCATTACAGATGACACATGTACCAGGTCAGAAATGCATACTATAGGAATGGAGAATCTTCACAAGCTGAAGAACAACCATATAGAATTGTAGACACTAGACACACAAATGGCCAGAAAGTAAATGTTTCCTAAATATCAGCAATTACTTGTTTATGTTCTATCCAAAATTACTTGCAGTCTTAAACATTAATAATTTGCTTATCCAGATCAAGATATTAGTAAGATTCATACTATAATATATCATATTTATTGGACAGTAGCTTTAACCATCACAAATGTTAAACAATTACAAAGGAACATAGAAAACACAACTGTGAAACATTCTAAGTATTCTGACAAACACAAATTACCTGCTCAAAAACTTATGAATTCCAATTTCTTTAACATTGCAATTTTTTCTTTGCCATCAAATAAATCACATAAAACTCCCAAGAACCTCTTTCTCTATTTAGAAATAGAAATTTTATGCAAAAAAACACATTGTGAGGAAAAGAGATACTCTGGAAAAAAAATGTAAACACAAGTATGAGAAACTAAAAAATCAGCAAGGCTACCCCATCTCTCAGAAAACAAGAAACACTTGTCCTAAATATTTAAGGTTATTATATAACTAATAATGTGTAAAAATAATGCAGAAAGAGATACTGATACTCCAAAGACGAGGCGTAAACCATAACTCAAATGATAAATATATCAGAGTTACTAGAGTGTGCCAATATTTTAAACATTCGAGGCGCATCATTTTAGGCTTTACCCAATACTAATTAATCACACGTTCATCCAGTTGATGATAGCAATATGCTGCCGCTGAAAGACAGTCAAACCAGATCTATTCTTTTCATGTTAATAATGACCAGCACAAAGTTACAAATCATGTCCTTTGTACAAAATTTATCCTCAGACTCAAACAAACGCATCTCTATCATTCAGAAAAAGGTTATAGAGACACCAAGGTGTTTGCCACATCCCTGAATCTTAATTCTAAAGTATGACTTATTTGGACAATGCATTTATCTATCCAAAGCTCAATCACCAGAAATATTGTAAGTTAATCTAATTAAATTGGAAAATTCCATCAAGGAGAGCCTTCTTTAATACATTCATATAGGCGCACATCAGTAGTTTGCATAATTAGTGCAAATTAAGTTGCATCAAAATTGTATAGCAGATCTTAACAACTTTGAACCTACATCATCATGAGTCTTTCATCCTATTAAAAATTGATCTAAACCTAACTCAATCTTAAAAAACTGACTTATTAGGAGAGGATTGCCCATCACCTCCAATTATAGATTGTAATTTTTTAGCCTATCTTTAGTCTATGTGAAACTTGGGTTTTTCTCAATATACCTCTCAAGTCCAACACTATTGGGCTTGCTACGTGCATACCACAGTAAGTAACCCTTTTAATAGATATGGGACAAGCTCTGATACTTTATTATAGAGCGGTTTAGGTCTAACATAACCCTATAAAATTGGTTTATAAAATGAGGATTGCCCCCACTTGTATTCTGTATTTTGAAACTATCTATAGGAAATGTGGAATTTGGGTTTTTCTCAACATCTATGTTACAATTTGAAAATTCATTTTACTTCTTTCATAGAATTTATTGTTTAGATATTTTAGGAAGTTTTAGATTTGATTCCTATTGTTTTTGATTTTGTATATTGGATGTATCTTGATTTTATTACTAGAATATGAATTCCACAATCTTAGAGATTTGTTTCCTAGAATAGGAAGTGACTTATTTATCTATCTCACAGTAGACCAACCATTGGTTTTTCTGTGAGTCTAATCAGTCAATTTATGCATCAACCAAAGGAAACACATTTACAAGCAACTCTTAGAATTGTCCAGTATTAGAAAGGGGCAGCAGGAAGAGAAATTTTGTTCAAAAGAAACAAGAATGCTAGTATTGAGGCATATACTAATGTTGATTATGCAAGTTCAATAATAGATAGGAGGTCATCGCACCTTCCTTGGTGGAAATCTAGTAACTTGGTGTGGTAGCTAGATCTAGTGTCGAGCAGAATTTGCTCAAGGAATATGTGGATTGTTATGGCTGAAGATTATATTGGAAGACAAAACTTAAAGATAAAGTGGGATGAACCTGAGGTTATATTGTGACTATAAATCTCCAATCAACATAGCTCACAACCCTATATAACATGATAGAACTACACACATTGAAGTGGACAGACATTTTATTAAAGAAAAGCTTGAGAGTGGCTTGATTTGCATCCCATATGTGTCTACTCAAGGATAGCTTGTTGACATACTCACCAAGGGGCTGAACAACAGTAACTTTGAGAGAATTGTATCCAAGTTGGGGATAGAGAAAACTCACTCACTAGCTTGAGGTGGAGTGTTAAGATATTTTATGAAGTTTTAGATTTGATTCCTATTATTTTTAATTCTGTATATTGGTTATTCTTGATTTTATTACTAGCATATTGTTAGATATTCCTGATTCAGTTTATTATATTTTTGTCATTAAGTTGTTAGATGTAACAGCCTTAGACCCATCTCTTTGTATTTTCCTATTTATAAATGCATAACCCTATGTGCTCCATACATACAAGATGATTCACACTTTGCTTTATTCTCCTTTATTTCAACATGGTATCAGAGCTAGTGTCAATCACCGCCTCCCTAGTGAACCCACGATCTGCTGGTGCTAAAATTTAGGGATTTGTTTCCTAGAATAGGCAATGCTTATTTCCAAATTTATCCCATTAGTGTATGTATATATACCAGATGTATGTAATGAGACTATATAAAAATATTTTCTTCTAAACTTGAGATTTATCATACCCTGGTTAGGCATGGATATTGTAGCATCAGTAAAGCGAAATGCGAAGCTAAGACCATCTTCTGATCCATCCCTGTAATCAATAAGAAATGATAATTAATAAGAACAGCATACAAATTTGGTCAAGGTGAAGTTTGTTTTGTACATGGAATCTTTCATTTAAATTCAAACAAAAACACTCTATTGTCCCAAGAATAGGATTCCTAGGAAATTTTATAAAATGCGTGTGCTTATTAATCTCATAGGAATAATATGTTAATTTCTGATGAGGTTTTATTCTCGTGTGGAACTTTAGTAACTTGAAAATCAATTTCTAGAAGTTTTATAGAATACTTGGTTACTGTACTGAGGTAAAGTTTTTCTCTTCGCAAAATTGCTTAAAATATGGTGTGTTTGTGTGTTAAAGGGAAAGGCACAAAATGAACTATTATGAGACAAGAAATAACTTATTTGAGTTGCAAACCATGTGCTCCTAAATTAGAAGATTAATAGAGGATTCCAAAAATAGTTTTCGGCACTGGAAGTTTGCTAGTAATTTAATTTATTATCCCTTTAGTTCTTATGCTATATTGGTAGATTTTTCTCAATTTATTTATTCTAAGGTTCTGGGAGCTTATGTGGCAAAAGGACCCGTATACAATAAAAAAGAGAAGTCAGCTGGTAAAGGTTCCATAATGATGAGTTCGGGGGAGGAAGGAAAATGTTTGCAGCCCTATTCCCACAAGCAAAGAGGTTGTTTCCAGAATTTAAAACCTGTGACCCCCAAGTCACAAGGCCGTAAACATACCACTGCACTAGGGCTCATCCTCTCAAATGACCCTAAACAATAATTCAAAATAAATGTTATATTAAAGGACAATATAAATTCAATTCACTTGCCTTTTATCTTTGGAAGGGACTTTGCTTGCAAGCCTAGCTGTTTGAACAGCAGCATCAGCAGATGCAGCTTCAGGAGTGGCCCGTAGAATTTCACAAATAAGTTGTTGGCATTCACTCTATAAAAACATGAGTGAAGGAATATAAGAGGAAAGTATAAATAAAATATAAGTAATATAATGTAGGTCCTGTCAGTCTCATTACTTAGGCTCCCTTTACAATGAACTTAAACAGAAACCTTTCATGTTTCTGTCACAAAATGATGAGATGGAACAAACCAACAAAGGATATGAATTATCCACATCACGTATCCTATTTTTTCATATAAATTAGGTCACCCTTTGCCACTAACTGATGAAGCAGAAACTTAATGCGTTTTGGTAAAATGATCAAGAATAACATGATAGCACAACACAATCTATACAAGCCACATTGCAGCCATAAAAAAATGCATGCTTTAATACTAATCTAATGGCATGAGGGGTTAAAAAGGAACATTGTATGATTATATGTGTGTGTACAGGGAAAATAGAAAACATTTTCCTAACCCAAATAGGCCCTAAGCATTTAAGTATTAACAAAGTTAGTTGCTGAAGTGGATGCAAAGTGACCAAGCTTCAGCAACCAAGTAGTCAACAATTCAATCCTTGCAGCTCTAATTAGATTCAAGGTAAGCTGCTGAGTGTTCCTTGTGCATTGTCCATATTTCAAGCTCAAAAGCTCTTGCAAAAAGGGGGTATTTAAAAAAGAAAATCATTCATTGGCAATCACTTATCAGCATAATCTTTTAAAGAAAATCGGTCACTGACAACGTCTGATATATTTAGAGAGAGAATTTATAAATGTACTTAAACTTCAATTGACTATCCAATAACCACTATATCCTATATATTATACGTTGAGCAGGGTCTGTAACTTAGACCAAGACAACAACCATGTCTAGTCATACCAAATTGTATATTTATTTTAAAATCTATTATCAAATATCTTGCAATTACATTGTCCTAACATAGACTACCTGTAACACTGTCAGGGAGAAACCAATGGTGTAACCTCCGGTGGCTTGAGATGCTTCAGAATCAGGGTTCCAACTTATATCCACTGGCACTGATTTTGGCGTGTTTATGTCAGCATGCTGACTGGCTTTTGCTTCTAAAAGCTCCCCAACAATGACATGATTCTCTAAAGAGTGACACATGAGATTGAAAAATTAAATTTTTAATAATGTATGATCAACACAGAAAGGAGAATAATACGTAAAATTATTGAGTCTCACCAAATAATCGAACAACAGAATCCAAAATTGAATCAAGAAGCTCCTTAGCAGTAACCTGTGCTTTCCCACCAGGAGCCATAAGAGGCGATACGGGGCTCACAGCCAACAGAGTCCCACTGCTAGATATTCCATTCTTAGGCTTCTGCTTTGGCAGTTGAAAACTTTCCAGTTGACCTTTTATGAAGTGCAGATTACCTGTTCCAGCGTGGGAACCATGCCCAGTGCTAGACCTTGATGAATTCAAAAACTCTGCATGAGCTTTAATATTTGATGTAATTATGTCGTGAATTGTTGGCCGCAACCTTTGGCTGGTATAGAATAAAACAAGCACAGCTTATACACCAACTAAGCAAATATAGTTAAAAGGGTAATAATAAAATAATGTGAGACGTACACAGTTGCACACACTCAAAGAAATAACAATAATAACAATTAGATCACCAGTATTTAGTTATTTTCTGCAAAAAGGGTGATTTGCATTTGAATTTCAGGTTTGTCCCAAAACAAACCACTAGAACTAGAAGTAATACATACACAAAGGAAAGAAACCCCACAACAAGTACCAATCAGGATTGAACCTAACATCCTTCTGTACATCTGCAGACTATTCCACAATATCAAACATGTACGTTCATTTAGTGACAGCATTCTTAGACTTGCAAACACTAGAACTGGACATGACCACTTATGTTCAGCATAATGTAAAATAGTTATTCACCAAAAGTAAAGGATAATGTTAGAAATTTAGAATTTTAGGTCCACTGCTATTTAAGAAAATATAAAAGACTAACAATCGAAAAATTCACATAATTTTCTTTGAATTGGGAGGGTACCAGCATCTATAAAGTATGATATTAGAACAATAAGGACAAAAAGAAAAATGATATTAGAATAAAGTTTAAAAAAAATAGCATTGGATTACTGGTTTTTAAATAGTATAACTGGGAAATAAAATTGCAGAAAAGGTTTTTGATTGAACACATAAAATATAAATTCAGATGGAGAGAAGAGATCATGCTATCTATACAAGTCTGCAAGTTAGTTTGAAAAGGAACTTAATTTAAAAAAGCATTCCGAAATCTTTAAAATTGTAATGATGAGATTCAGTTAGAAAAATTAAACACCAACGTAGGAAATGCCTTAGGATAAGAGTGTTTTGAAAGGAGAACAATAAATTGCCAAGATAACAAACCATATCATAGCTCCAGCAGCTGCAACTTTGCCAAGCATGCAAAGGCACTCAACCATGGTCTGAAGATACTTCACATGAAGTGGAGCATCACTCTTTCTAATTGTTTCCTATGCACAAGAAGCTCAGAACATCAGTTCATGACACTAGAAGTCACCAGGTGCCGAATTCAATACAATTATGTCACTCATTTGTGAATTCAATACAATTACGTCACTCATACAAGAAATTCATCAGGTGTCGAATTTGAGAGCCATGTTGGCATTTGACGAAGAGCATTATTGGAATCCTTTGGTACATCACTACCATTACTTCTCATTGCTGCCATATTCCCATCTAAGGTGCCTTCCTCATTTGAATATGCCTCATCACGGCCATCGTAGGAACTGAAATACATTTGATGATGACATTTAATACATTTTTACTAGTATACTCAGTAACGTCAATCCCAAAATACATAGAAACATACACAATTGTCAGAATATCTTCCTAAACTAATATTATAAGCTATATTTAATATTAGTGAAGACAACTCAATTCAAAGTACACATTAAGAAAACAGAAAATTACACCAACCTCAGATTATGAGAGAAAAAGAAGTGATAATGTACCAAATCACACTATCATAGATAGCATGGAATAGTATAACCAGTATACCAAAATAACATTACCAATAACTCTCATCATGCACTGCACACAAAATACAACAAAGTGATAGGAACATCATAAATTTCATCTCTGTACCATGAAAGAGTTATTTGCAATCAACAGTGAAAGGTTCGATAATAAAAAAACATAATGCACCAATAGGAAATCAGTAACATGGTTTATGTAGTACAGAACAAGTAGAAAAATAGCATAAATACTGATAAATTCAATTACCCTCCTGCCACTGATCCTGTCCTATAGGATCCATCAGTCTGAAGACTATTCCGACTGTCACCTTTGAATGATCTTGTTCTTCGAGACAGTGATTGTGAATTATGTGCAGCAAGGGAAGCAGTGGTGGTTGGTACATCATCATCATTCTCTAACAAAGTTGAGCCAGCAACACTGAACAAACAGCACTTCAGATACATTTAACTTAACAAAACAAATAAATCACATGACTTAAAACTCGAGAATATATATTTCAAACTATTCGGTCAGATAAAAATTTTGTTGTACTTGAGCATTCTTGACATCCAAATGTTTCAACACAAAAACACACGCAAACAACATATAGGAGAAAGTAGCTATAGAGAAAATAGAGATCTGGAGTCTACATGAGAATAGCATGTCAAAAATATGCAGCAGATATGATGCTTAAAGCTAGTAATTAGATGCGTAAAGCAAATACCTATATTCACCCTTATTGTACAAATGGGCATGTAAATCCTCCAAAATCTTATAAAAGAGAACTCCCCGTAACTTCGTTAACTCAGAACGGACATCTTGAAGTGCCCCAACCTAAGCCACCCGTAAATCATAATTATGACACACACAAAGCAGTTAAATAAGTTGGAAAATATGAATAATGTGAAAAAACGAAAAAAAAATTAACAAGACATGAGTTGTAGAATAGAGTTACATTTGGTTGAAAGTTCAATACATACTAAACAAATGGAATTGTTAAAAAAGGTCTCACCTTCGCCCTTTGGCAGAATAGACCTGAATAGAATATTCCTTGCATGGACAGAATTAAATACTATAATTAAGAGATCAGGCCAGACTGGTTTTGTATTTATTCTATGGGAACCATTAATCCCTAATTTTAGGAATTAACTGTATATTCTGTAGTTTAGTAACTTCTTTACTAGACCATTTGAATTCTATTTAGGAGTTACTGCACTTCTAATCAAATTACCCAAAAACATTTTTCTGACTCCCTTTCATATGTTATTATTTGTAATTATCATTATTGTCAAAGAGGTGTGATGGCTTTGTTATAGACTTGGATTTATTAAGGCCTGCTCAGTTTAAGAAATATGTTTTCATCTCCTGTTTTCACTAATAATTACAAAAACAGCACGTATTTCATCATTTCTAGTACCAATATTTGAAATCAGAAAAAAAAAAAAAAAAAAAAACCCGTTTTTAACAAAAATAAATTTTAAAATTTTCCAAAAAAAACACCCCTTAAATATTTAAAATTTATTTTTATTAATAAAAAAAA
>Ga0099822_1006191_pt1 | contig 15613 bp, 8 predicted proteins | sample CowpeawhiteBW_FD_76839 | JGI IMG/M metagenome (GOLD analysis project Ga0099822, IMG submission 76839) | Root nodule microbial communities of legume samples collected from California USA - Cow pea white BW | ecosystem: Host-associated > Plants > Roots > Nodule | place: USA: California | collected...
AAAAATATATATATATATATATATATATATACATATATATATATATATATATATATATATATATTCATTTTTAAAATTTAAGGACAAAAAATGTATCAAAATTTAAGACAGACAAATTTTAATTTTACACTCAAATTTAAAGATTAAAAACATATTTAACCCAATAAAATATATCGATACTTACCGTATTAAATCAACTATTTACCCATAAAAAAAAAGACATGAGTGTATAATAATACAATGAGATATTAGACTCGTTAGTTTTTATATGAATAGTATTAAGCAGTAATAAATGGATAGAATTTATTAAACACGACTTGTGATAATAGTTATGAGTATTCAAATTCCTTATAGAACTTCAAAACTATAGAAAGGAAAAATAAATATTAAAGTACAATAAATCCAATGTATATAAATATAATTATATAGTCTTTTACAAAACACATAATATTATATCTTGTCATGATATAGATCTTACACAAAAGTTATTCTTATTTGAATCTCCTAAATATTCCCTTTTTTTCTCAACAATATCATTAATTAAGAAAGTAGGTGCTTGAGTTTTGCACAACGTAACCAGAATTTTCTAAATTACTGGAAAATACCCAAACTGCAATGGAAAATGGAAGCCCTACTTGTTACTAAATTATTTGAACCATAATCTATTTTTCTTATTTGAACCTACCTTAAGTGCACCTAAGTCATTGACTATGATAGCTATTATTTATGGCAATGAAAAATCCTCACCATTAGTAAAACAATAATAGACCACCTGAATGTTAACTTGTACCTCTTAAACCATGATTGGATAAGTTTAAAACCCAACTACTTCATATTTAAAAAAGTCAATCTAACTTTATCTAATATACGTTCTGCTATTAATTCTCGTTGAATTGCTTTGATTTAGTTTTTGAAAAATTGGAAAATGATCATATTGAATTCTCTTAATTTAAATTTTATTTTAAGACCAAATTTCTACATAAAATCGTTTTAAAAACGAAGCAAACAATTGGTTTTAAAATAGTTTTTAACAATAATATATAAAATGGGTTTTTAAACAATTTGGATTTATTTAAATTTAACCCCTTGTAATGGTTTGGTTTGTATATGATTTAGATTTTTAAAAATCCAAAAATTACAGCGCATACACAAATGTATTTAAACACCCTTTATGTAAATTTCTCTATCGTCAAGCCCCTGGTTTTAAAAGAACAATAAAAATTAACTATTAGCATTCCATCTTTACCTATTTCTATCCACAAATTCAATTTAGCAAACATCCTGCAATATTAGGTAACTTAAGGCTTAAAAAAACAAACACACCAATTCTAAAAATTCCCGCATCTCCAATTTTCTGAAAGTGATAGCCATGTTCTTCCTCTTTTATAACAATATTAAGTGTACATTAATGGTGTTCGGTGATGATAACAATTTTGGTCAGAGAAGGTAGATATAGAGTGTTGGTAGAACAAAAAATGTTGAAGTAGTTCGCTGGTTGTGTGGTAAGTATTATATTGTAGACTTAAATATTGATTTGATCCTAATTTTTGTTATATTTTTTAATTTGATCCTAATATTTTTGTTTTTGTTTTTATATTTGTCAATTTTGTTTAATTAAATCCTTTTAGGGTAACGTCGTTATCATTGCTAACAATACATTATCCATGGTAGCAAAATTGTGTTATATGGAACATTTTATCTTACGTGGCCTGTCTTAAACAGTGATATGTGCCTTCGTTCTTTACCTTTATATGAGAAGGAGAAAAATTGGTTTTAGGGTTTTGTGAAGTGGGGGTTATCCTCTTCACGTGAAAAAGGAGATTCAGTTTCATTGTCCAATAGAAGTGGAGGTTATTTGCTTCACATGTAGGTGGGTATGTCTCATGGCCAATTTTCTTGCTCTTGTTGTAACACCCATTTGCGAAGTTGTAGTTCCTCTCATGGTGGTGGTTGTAGGGTTTAGGGTTTAACACCCAGTTGTGATTGTGAAGAGGTTGTAGTTTTGAGAACTGCAAAAAATTGCAAAGAATACTGGTAAATAATTTTCGGGTTGTGCTAATTAAAAGGTGAGATTCATTGATCCATATTTTCAGGTAATTTTGTCGTAATAAAAATATCTGGTGCTAAAAATTAATGTTGGGTTTTGTTATTTTTTGGGTTTAACAACAGAGTGGAAGTGAAAATGTTGTGTGGTATAATATTTTTAAATGGTGTTACGAAAATGTTGATGAAAGAGATGGTATTATCCTCGGGAAAAGGAGGAAGATACAAAATCTGGGGAATTCAATGAAGGTTTCAAATAAAAGGGTCCAATTATTAATATGAGTGGTTTGTGTTGTTGGTTTAATTAACATAGTGTTGTCGTCTCCCATCTTGAAAAAATGATGGGTTCTAATTCGAATGGTGTGTAGTAAGTGTTTTGAAAGGTGTAGTATTTTTGGGTTATGGATGAAGCAAATGTTAGCTATAATGAATGAATGTTGTGGTTGTAATATTAAGACTTGAATGGACATGATGTTCCATATGTTTTTTATTTTGTTCAATGTTGTCCCACTTATCACAAAAATATGTTTAATTTAGTCCTTTATATAATGGTAAAGAAAATGGGTAGCAAAACGTTCACGTAATTGTGTCAAAATAATAATAAAAGTTGTGAATAATTTCATTACAGTATATAGTAGTACATGTGAATAATGACATAATAGTATAATAACATAAGTTGTTAATAATAACATTTCTATTACTGAATGTAATTGAGGACAATAAAGTTCTCCAAAACACAATAAACTTCTACAAAATACATGATCCCCATTCTTCCAAAATAGTACATAATCCACATGATTCGAAATCAATACATAATTCACGTACTTCATCCAAAATACATCTTAATCTAGATACATTATAAAGTTTATCAGACATCATACAATAATGTTCAAGAGTCATGGATGTCCTCGCTGCAGTTGCAATTTTTTCCTCTTATGTGTGAAGCCATCTGTTGGTGTGGTTGAGTGAGATTGTTGAGTTTGTTGTGGTGGTGTTTTGGCTGGTTATGATGACTAGTGTCTATAAGGGGATATGATGACTAGGAGTCTGTAGGGGGCTATGGTTGAGTTGGTTGTTGATGGATTGATGGATAATAATTTTTATCGTGCCTAATTTGACGACAATGGTTGCATTTTTTTCACTGTCCACCCTTTCTTAATTGGGTATCATCTTTCTTTAATTCCTAAGCTTCCTAAATGGGACGACATAAGACAAAGCTATCTTCACATGCCTTGAAACAAGTGAATAATCTCATAAATTTTGTTTCACAATCACCATTTTTTACTTTTACTTTTATAGTAGATCTCATGTTAGATCTCAACAATTCATGTGTATAGTCATAAATCCTTCTGAATTGTTTTTTGAATGACCCTTCAATTTGATCAGATGTCAATTCCCTTGCTCTACGAGCCATAGAAATACATTTGTATCCCATATCCTCACAGATTTGTTACGAATATCCTTTAGCTTCAATTTTGGATTTTCCATTAATGAGAGTTGTAGGTTGTCACTTAACCATTTTGCATTGATCATATTAATGTTAAACTCTTGGCTACAGCTATGACTACCCAAAACTCTTCTTAATTGCTAAGTATTACATGAAGGTAAGTAGGCAAAAAAAAGCTGACCATTCACATTTTCCTTAGGCCCTCATGTATCTAATTTTGACTCTTTATCATTTTTAAGAAATTTCAAATTTCTCCTATACTTTACATCATAAGTTCTAACAGCTCCTGTAAATTGATGCTTATCTATGAAAGTTGTTACTACGTCCCATTTATAATCAACCATAGATTTTGGCATAAAAAATGTCCCAAATGGACTAGAACTGCCTATCACATCCTTGGTGTCACTATCACTATCTTGACAAGTAACCAAGTCTTTTGACTGCCAATCGTTATCAAACAACCCTCTATCATTTCTATTCACTATGGTGTTTTCATTGTCTTCCTCATTTGAGTGCTCACTTAAACCCACTCCAACTTCCATAGATCCTTCTAAAATTTTTTGTACACCATTGTCAACATTGATATGAACATCAACAAGTCCTTCAGTATTGTAAGTTGCATCATCCACTACCTTGTCCTCCTTATCAATTATACCCTCAAGGTCAAAATCAATCCAACTTTGCACCTCAAGCTCAAACTCACTATCCATTTCATCATCAACCTCACATTAACCTATATCACCACCCATCTGACCCTCGAGTTTCCTTACCTCACTGTCACCTTCATTTCACCTACATTAGCACCCACCTTACCCTCAAGCTTCCTCATCTCACCCTCAACCTCACTTTCACCTACTTGAGCCCCCATTGCACCCTCAAGCTTCCTCACCTCACCCCATCATTTTCACCTACTTGAGCCCCACCTAACCCGCAAGCTTCCTCACCTCACCCTCAGACTCACTTTCAGTTACATTTGCCCCAATCTCCTCCTATGGTGTAACATTAATATGACTATTGTCTCCATTCTTTAAAGGTCCCTCACACAGATATTCTACTTGAACTTCCAAGTCATTTTCTACCACTTCTTGTTGGTCTTTAACATGACTAAAAATGGTAGTTAACAATACCTCATATCCTTAGGTACACCTAACACTTCAAAATAATTCCATCAATCAGGGTCATATGACCAAGTAGTAGTTTTCCCACCACTATATTTAAATGCTCCATTTTCTTCAAATTGTTCACCATGGTGGACCAAACCTTCAAATTTAGCATCACACATTTCAAACACCAATACATACAAATATATAACAATCACGTCCAATATTAAAATGATTAAATTAATGGGGGACCATTGAGACACATTCAAAAAGCGCATAAAAAAGAAAAAGGGACCACAATCGAACACCGACAATTGACAATCACACAATCGTTGACATAGTAGGACAACAAAGTATAAAAAATTACTTAACTCACAACAACCACATTAAAGAAATCAACAACGACAAAACACACTTCACCACTGAAACCCTAAAAGAAAATGACACAACAACGTTAGAGTTGAACTGACCTGTTTGATGCTTAACTCCTTTGTTGTCAATAGAAATAATAATACAAATTTTTTTCATTTCAAAATAATAATACAAATTAATTAAAATTAATTCAAACGACCACATCACATATAACACTGCCACGTAACATTAAATGTCCACCTTATGCAGTTCATCGTTAACTATTTTAACACGATTAGATATTACATGAAACATATTTATTTGTCTAAATAAATAATATACATTCTTTGTCTAACTAAATCCCTTTGCTTCTCTTTGATCTTTTATCTCCCTAAAGAAATAAATAAATTAAAACTAAACTATCAAAACAACCACTCGATACTAGATTGAATAATATCTTATAAAAGAAAATAGCAAAAAACTTGAAATGTAGTGCAACCCTATTGGACATAGCTCATTCCTCTATATCTACAAAATTTTTATACAAGATGTTATTCAATTCATCTAGTAAACTCAACAACACCAAAGTCATCAAAATTATAATTTGGAAGTCATATGCAGAGTATTCATTTAATCAAGTTTTGGGTATTTATTCTACTTGGAACCATCTAGCCATATGTTGAGCCTTCTACCAATAATGTCAAAAGCATGAAATGTGTAGGGGGAATACACTAAAACTACTACATGAAGATAAGGCAAAATGTGTCTCTTTCCAAATATTAGAGTAAGAATTTAGAAGTAACTAATATTTTTCGTGGAATCCAGGGGACTTTGGAAACAACCAAATTACCTCTATAACTTCCCAAAACAATCATTCATGTTTTGTTTCATCATGGATAAGGGAAATGCAGATTTTGCTGCAAATAATTTCTATATCTTCACATCAGAAACATGCAGAATGTATATTCTATTTCGAAATATGTTGATTTTAGCAAATATAGATGACATTGATAATTAAAATTTGTTGGATTAGGTATTCCTTTACCATTACCTATATTAGAAAGATTAAGAAAACACATGGCATGGATCTAGATGTTTTAAAGCAATAAATAATAACACATAACAACAATCAAAATCTCAACAATGAACCCAACCACAATTGATAATTTTTGTGCAAAAGCACGTACTCTTGCAACACCACTAACAAACCATCATGTCACTTGACTTAATTTCTTGCTGGCAAGATAATCATGAATCACAAGCTAATGGACATTATAAAAAAACATTAGAAAATAGGTCATCAAGAATGAAACTAAAACTGCTCAAAGCTTACTTACTTGACAATGAACATGGTCCACAAAGATGTCAAAGTAACCCATGGGCTACCCTGAATGGAGGTCACAAGTAGAACCCAATTTGGCCAGATCTTCAATGAAGCTCTGAATCTAACCACATATGAGCCAAGACATGGCAAGTTCCTTTTTCAACTTATGTACCTAAGAAGGCAATACAAAACTTGAATGTTTGTCACTTCATAGGATCAACTTATAAGGTTCAGTTATCATGTCTATGACTCGGTAGCCCTTTTCGATCCTTGTATGAAATATATTAAAGTAATAAAATCAGTATTTGATAAATAGATCTTCAATAGAAAAATTATATGTGTGAAGACTCAATTTACAAGCAAGAAATCCTATAGTACTTACAATTTTCTAACAAGTGGAGTTCTCAAGTTTTGGGTAAGTGGTGATGGCCCTACATTCAATGGAGACAAACAAAATAACATTTTGAAGTCAGTAAGGACAATAGAAAAATAGGGAAAAAACGGATAGAAATAATATTTTATGAATGAAATTGAAAGTTAAACACATGATAAATATAACTTTGAATCTTAGCTTTAAGTATAACATTAAGCATAAATAGGGAACCACAAGAATATAACTTTAAAAAGAATTACAAAAATAGCAACAAATTAATCTTCCCTTTCAAAGGGTTGAAAACTCACTTAATGTCCCAAAGGTATCATGGAAAGATCACTCCAATGCAATACATCAAAAAAGATGTGAAGTTTCCAAGAAGGTGAATCGTGGTTGATTTATAGGTTGTCTTTGGATAGCTAATGATTTGGTTAGCTCAAGGTTAAAGGGATAAGGGGACCCAATTGAGGAGGTTTCGAGGATTCTTGAAGGTTCAAGGTGTAGTATAAAACGGAATGGGGGAATCAACCAGAGAACTTCTCAATCTTTGATCTATTAGCTTTGAAGTGTGAAAATGTCAGTCGCAGATTTTTCATACGCATCTCTTATCCTTCACGATGAGGGAATCACTGTCACTACCAATAGTATCTACCTTGTTTGCTAAACTTGTCAAGAAGAAAAGTCTTCATGGTTTGATTGTCAATGTTGCTGGCGGTGAGGCACTAGTTGCTGTTGCAGTTGCCCTAGTTATTGATGCAGGTGGAGGTTCTACGGCGGTTGCCCCTAAGGTTGAGGAGAAGTAACAAAGAGCAAATAATTCATACAAAACCATAACAAAAATACAACACAACCCATCAAGGAACAACCAAAACGTAAATACACCACTAGGATTATCTCGCATTGAAAATTGCAACAACATAATAAAACCCTCGATTTTGCAACTTTCGAAAACACCCACTTGACTTATTCATGCACCTTCTCAAATAGATTACAAGAAACAAATTTCAAATGAAAACACAAACACATAAGTTAGAGAAATAGGCATTACAATCACTTACTTGACCAAACAATTGTTTTTCGAGAGAAGGTTAGGGTTTATTCTTACACTATTAGGGTTAGGGTTTTCACTTGTTGGTCCTAATTCTGGTTCGTGAAGGGTTTGGTCGTAAAGAATAATCGTGTTTGGTCTGCATCGTGAAGAAATCATGTGTTTGGTTATAGGTCGTGAAGAAGACTTGTGTCTAGTTGTAGGTCGTGAAGAAGACATGTGTCTAACTCTGTACCTGAAGAGGACATGCATCTTGGTTTGAGTCGTGAAGAACATTTGCATTTGCGTCTGAGTCGTGAAGAATAATTGTGTTTGGGTCTGGTCTGCGGACAAGACCTGCATCTTCGTGAAGAGTTGGGTCTAGATATTAGTTTGCGTCTTCGAATCTTGTTTCTAATGCGTAAAATTTTTGGGAGGATAGGAGGGAAAGAGGAGATAACTTTAAAAAAGTTTAAGAATGAATTTAAACTATTATTCGTGGTCCATTCAGAGGAAACAATTATGTCTTATTATTTATATTAACAAAATAAAAAATAAATAAAATAGTGACTGATTTTGTGACTAAAAAATTAGTTACTAAATCAATCTCTCATTTAGGAAAAAATATTAGGTCACTATTTTGGTCACTAATAGTCACTAACATTATTGATCATTGATATCAGTCACTATTTGTCATTTTTATAATAATGATAAAATGACTTAATTGAACAAAATTGACGAATATTATGACCAAATTGAACAAAAAAAAAGGATCAAATTGAAAACACATAACAAAAATTAGGACTGAATAATTATTTAAGCCTATATTGTATTTTGAAAATATTTTGAGCAATGACAAAGTTCCTAACACAAGTTTTCGTTTTTTTAATTGCATAATTTAAAATGATTTTGGATGGGATAACCCAATATATACTAATTTAAGATTCAAGGATGTTACACATTGCATTTAGTGAAAGTCAAATGTAACTTTCTTGAGAGTATAATCTGAAATTACAATGGAAGAATTTTCACATTACATTATTAGATAAAAATATCACATTTGAAGTTGTTCAAATTATATAATCTATAATTAAAGTCTTTTTAAATTTAGACAAATTCATTTATAAGGTAATTCTAAAAGGTAATTCATAATTTTCATATTGCAAAATTTTAAAAGCAAAATAATATTTTTGATTAATTCTTAATCCAAAAGTGAAATTGTATCTTCTAGATTTGACAATCCAAAATATTCTTTACCCTTTTAGATTGAACAATATGCAAGTGTATAGTTTATGTCCAATATTCTACAATTTAGAAATTGGTTTACACTTCTAAAATACTTGTTCCAAAATGTTTTTTTTTCTTCTAAAAGTACTACACGTGTTTGATGTAATTGCAATAAGTGGTAATGAGTAAAATATCAGACAAAGTTAACATGTCGAATGGAATAAAGTTAATGATGTCATAAAATCTTGCTTTGTAATGAAGCTTTCACAATATACATAATATATTACATTATTTTTGTAACAAAATTGAAAAATAACATATATTGATGTTGTGCTATATTTGTGTAGGAGTTTGATATGTAGAAATCCTTACTTGGATGAGTCTTTAGGTTATCATTTAAGTTTGATTTTTTCATTGTCATATTTAGGTCAGATATAACAAAAGACCAACAAGACATATATATTGTTTGGTTGTGAAAAAGACAACATATATAGACATTACATAATGGATTTAGAGTTTAATGTAACTCGAATGAGAACATGTGATTGCCCTTTTAAACTATGTGAAAAAAATTAAACTAAGGTGGATGATGGAATGTGAATTACTTTGTAGATATTCTAATCATGAGCTAGTGCATACATTAGTAGGTTATAAATATATTGGAAAATTAAGAGTTAATGGTAAATTCATGTTTGTTAATATGACCAAGAGTTTAGTAAAGTTTCAAAGCATTTTATTAAATTCAAAAGAGAATAGATATGATTATGCTAGTCATAGAAAAAAAATAATGTATCTCACTTTAAATTAATTTGCATTAATTGAGTAGTTTAATCATGTTACGATCATGTTTATCATTATTTATGTTATGATATAAGTGTTATTGAAGTGAAAATATCAAGCATTTCATAAAATAAAAGATAACGCACAAGGAGATCGTGTAATTTGATACATCCATAGCAAAAGAAAAAATAGATATTGTCTATTGTTATTTTTGTTATGATGTAAGTGTAATTAAAATAAAATGAACCAATCATTCCATAAAGTAAAGGATAATGCACAAGAAGATCAAGTAATTTGATACATACAGAGAAAAAAATAGCTAGTCAACTTATGGTGTCTATTTATACCTTAAATGGTCCAATCTTAAGAACCCCAGTAGACAATTTAATACCAGTAGAACATTTAATAATTTTGATGATAACAAACACTCTAAGTGTTTTATGCTTATATATAGAGTCTAAATATTTCGTGTTAGTAGAAGCATCTTAGGAATCTACAACTTTTGTTTTGTCTTAAGAACAAACAATCTAAATAGACGATTAAGTGGACATTTCCCATCATGTTACAATTGTCTAATATAAATCAATATAAATTATAACCATAAATATTTTCTAAATTAATTCAAATGAAATTTATGTTAACATTAATGGATAGTTTATCTATGTTTAAGTTATTTTTAGGAATCAACAACTATATGATTTGTTAAAGAATGAAGCAAACAATCTTATTTGATTATGTTTAGATGCAATTATTTATGGGTTGTGACATATTTTGTAAATCATTCAAGCTATGAAGCTTTTCCAAGTGAGCTTAAATTGTACTCTTTGTGAGATTTTTTCTAGTGTAAAAATATATGTTTGTTTGAACTTATTTCACTATATGATCTACTCTAGCTTTGCAAGAAAAGTGTCTCAAGCTCTATTCGACTCCCTTTCTAGTCTAGTTTTGTGAGAAAATTGTCTCATTGTAACAATGTAAATGAGTGGGAACACATAATCTAATGTGATTGTCATCTTATCAACCAATAGAGGAAAGTTGTTGATCTCTTTATGTCACCTATTCACAAACACAAACATGTTTTTATATTCCTACCGCTGTCACAAAGGGAAAATAACCTAAAATGTTCAACTATACAAAACTAATATGACCTCAAACTTTAGCTTTTGTTCATAGAACACCAACTTTGTGAAAAATATATTAAATAAACCAACAGGGAAGGTTGAATTATCCATTAAAATCTTTCACAATTTTCATAAATTTGTGTCTAATGAAGTGTGATAGAAAAAAAGCTTTTAATATAACATACAATCTATAAAAAATGTTTATAAAAGCTCAGTGTTTCAAAAACCCTCATTCTTTTATTAGAGTAGTTTATATAACATACAATTTAAACAAATGCAAGGACAAATAGGTTTATATTGTAAATTTTTATTTTAATTCATTTATGAAGCCATATTATGGTAAGTTCTTAATTAGCTTGATCAAGTTTCACGTAGCAAGAGAAAGTTATAAGTGAGTATTGTTTGAACCTCAACCACTCTTAGGTAAAACAACTTAAGTATTATTTGACCATATAGTCCTTTTTAGCTAAAAGTTCAAGTATTATTAGAACGTAGTCCCTCAAGTGAAAAAATCCAAGTATTATTTGGAAAATATATTCTTATCTAAGAGAATTTAATCACTTCTAATTAAGGGTTTTACAACAAAAGGTGTAATATAAATATTGCAACGTTTAGCTCACTAGATGGAGAAACATGTCTTTTGACAAATACAAGATTTAACAAACTTCAACTCCTCACCAATTCTACAAAAATAATGTTCAATATCTTATAACAAAACAAGCTTATTATTCAATATTCTTACTACATTGTTTCATAAATTCCTAGTAACGTGATTTGCTTATATAGTCAAAAAGGGGTATCTTTCGCACATTCACAAAATGATACTTCATTATGCATGTCATATGGATGTGCATCCTCTACATGCACAACCATTAAAGCATCCACCCTACTTCTCCTTTCTACTAAAGTAGTAGATTTCTCACATTCATTGGATTGAGAAACACCATTTGTTATTGTTCCGGTCTGAGGGTGTGGCCAAACCAAAACAGTGATTTTTTCTATCGTCAAATGTTATCTCCCTCTTGCTCCCCCCTCTTTCTCTCTCTCCCCCGCGGATATATCCTTTTTCAACAAAAAATTGTTATTTATTTCCCACTTTCTTTGCCAACCAACTCGCGTTTCGTTCCCACTATCTTCCTAAAATCTCGCACAATGGAGGTAGTTTATCCCAAATATCCCGGGATATTTACTTTATTTGTTTATTTCATACACCCTTTTTTCTGAGATTGCCTGGGCTTACCAATGGGCCTCCAATACGCATGCCAATCCGAGCTCGCCGAGCCTTCCGAGCTTACCGAGCTCTCCGAGCTGGATGGGCATCCAATTGACCTGTGAAGTTGGCGTTCGAGCTGATACCGCGCAGAGAGTACAGTTATCCTTGCCATATGTCACCAAAAAAAATAAACTTAGAAAATAAAAATGCATTTTAAACTTCAAATTTTGAAATGCATTATGAATTACTTAATTTGAAAATAAATTTTGAATTAATCAATATGAGAGTGCATTTAGATTTTGAATTAATTGATGAGAGTGCATTCTAGATTTCTTAATCCATAAATAAACACATTTCAAATTTCTCATTTTGTGAGACTATTTGAAAACCATGCTAGATTGTTATACACCACCATTTGTAAAACTATCTAGATTATTCAATTTGGAGGACCATTCTAGATTGTTATACATAACCATTGTTTGTACTTATGGATAACAATCTAAAACTTTTTTTGAATCATGTAACAAGTAAAAGCTTTATGGATTGTTCAATTTGTGTTGGTTCTCAAGTGATTATTCACCAAAGTTTCACATCGAGTAATATGAAGAAGAGAGCAGCAGAAAAGTATTACAAAAATAAAGAGTTCCTTTTGAAATTGTCACCACAACTCAATAGGTCCCTTGGGTGTATGAGGGGCTTAGGTAGTTATGTGTCATTGGAAGGTTTGCAATTTTTGCCAAAAAAATTACACTATTAAAGGTTTACAGTTTTTTCCAGAAAAATTGTACTATGAAGAGTTTGCAGTTCTGGTCTATAAAAAATTGTAAAAAGGTTTGCAATTTTTGCCCGAAAAATTGCACTTGAGTGATAATGCTTTTTGTTGAGTATTTATGGATGTAGGCCTTGAGGTGCTGAACCACGTTAAATTTCTTGTGTGTTTTTATTTATATTTTCTTGCTCTTATTTGTGGATGTGCCTCCGCTTGAGGATATTATTTTCGTAGTGCATAATTTCCCAACAGTGGCATCAGAGTTTATGTTCTAACCAATGGTTTCTAATCAAGGGAGGAAGAGGAGCAATTTGGCATACTGGCCAGAATCAACATTGCGTCTTGCACCTTTGAAGAGAGTGGAGTTTGTGTGTGAAAAGAAGCTCCCGAATTTGTGGAGATGGTCACAGTTGGTGCTTGCGTGGCCTAGTGACTAATGTACGATGGATATCTGATATGTGTGAGTCGCGATTTGTGGCATGTACATGGAGGAAGTGCTTTGTAGTTTATAGATCGACTATAGTTGTTGCGTCAAGTGGACTGCGATATTTGGTAACGTTGGATTTGCGTGGTTAGGGTGGAGCTCAAGATCTCTAATGGTGGTGTTTTGCCTGGCTCACACGATGCGTTGTCAGCAACGAGTGTCGCGTCATGGTGTTGTGGCGGTGTCGTGGCTTGACCAAGGTGGCATTTTGATGGATTCCCCTTGAGTATCAATGAAGTGTTAGTGACAAAGATGTGGAAGTTGTCGACAATGAGTTTGATGTGCAAGGCGGTGAGGGCCGTTGATGAGAAAGATTGTCATCGTCAAAGAGTCCGTGGAGATCACCAATAACAAGAGTGGTTAAAGCAGATATGTTGGATTACTAATAGCAAGAGTGGTTCAAGCATATTTGTTGGTGGTGTGTCAAATGTTTGTTCCATAACATGTGAGACTTTTGGTGAAGGGAGGATATGTTGGTTCTTAAGTGAGTATTCACCAAAGTCTCACATCGAGTAATATGAAGAAGAGAGCAGCCAAAAAGTGTTATAAAAATAAAGAGTTGCTTTCGGAATTGTCACCACAACTTAATAAGTCCCTTGGGTGTACGGGGGCTTGGGTAGTTGTGTGTCATGGGAAGGTTTGCAATTTTTTTCCAGAAACATTGCAATAGGAAAGGTTTACAATTTTTCTGCCAAAAAATTGTACTATGAAGAGTTTGCAGTTTTGGTCCATAAAAAGTTGTAAGAAGGTTTGCAATTGCACTTGAGTGATAATGTTTTTTGTTGAGTATTTGTGGATGTAGGTCTTGAGGTGTTGAACCAAGTTAAATTTTCTATGTGTTTTTATTTATATTTTTCTGCTCTTATTTGTGAGTGTGTTTCTGCTTGAAGATATTATTTTCTTAGTGTATGATTTGCCAACAATTTGCAACATCAAATCCATTTTTCTAATTCCAAAATTGTTGCTTGAGATAAGATTTTCATATTACACAATTTAGAAACTTAAAAAACCACTCAAATTGGAGTATCCACGAGAAAGTCACAAAATGCAGTGGCACAACCATGTCAACACAACTGGAGAAAGATCATAACTTGCAAGGATGACACAATGCTCACAATGGTTGAAGGCAACAAAGACATGATTGGTACGAAGGTGTAAGAGGGAATCAAAATAGGTTACTTTTTACATGCAAAAAGAAAGGGGTATTTTCAACATTTTATACAATCGATAAAGCATGAGGATTCAAAAAGCAAAAGCCTCCAAATTGTTGTGCTTGTGCCACTACCGTTAGGAGTGGCTCCAAATTGTTGTAGTGCTTGTACTGATATCATTAGGAGTGACTCGCACGTAGAGGGTGACAACAAAGGCAAACGGGGGCAGTGCCTATATAAATGTGGGGACAGTGTTATATCTTTATTGGTTAATTGTCACGTTGTCAAGGATTTTCAGGCGTGTGCCACGAAATATGAAGGAGCTAATATATGACCACAAGACGATTACACAAGTCTCAACAATTCAACTTGGAATGTTTTTTTTTTCATCTTTAAAATGCACTCCTCTCACCATATACACATTTTATTATAGCTATGGTTGAAAGTAACTACATATCTCAATTACATTTAACAGCTCAAAATCAATTCTAAATAACTTAAGATATGCATTACAGGCTTGTAGTTTGCTAGAAATAAGCATCCAAGCAATATCTAAACTTCAAAAACAGTGTAAACTGCAAAATTGGGTGGATAGCAGTTACATGGTGTTCTTGACATTCTCTACGCTATTTAAATAAGTTACCCCAATTCAGTATAGTCACACAGATAATAACACATACAGTGAATCCATGTATGTCGACAAAAGCTAAATATATTGTTTGAGATATAGCTTGACAGAAAATTTAATGATCCAATGGTTTCTGGGATAAACGGCTTCTCTTCTCCTCAATACCAGATTGGGAAAATCTCAGCCGAAGGACCTGCAAAACATCTTCTATTTTGACATCTTTCTGTGCCAGCAGAACCATGGAATGATAAAGTACATCAGCCATCTCTGAGGCAGTACGTGACTTGTCCTCATTATTCTCTAGTGTTTGACACAACTCATTTGCCTCTTCCCTGCGAGTAGAAAGATAGAGTTACAATCTGAGATCATAAAAAAATAATCGTTTAATCCATATTGTATCTTCAAGAAAAGTGAATTATAATAAAAGTGGTGTTGTAGTAGACATGTCAAAATGAGCCAACCCGGCTCACACGGGTTGGCTCACCACGAGCCGGGTTCAAAATGAGTGAATCCAACCCGGCTCACTTTCTGGTGAGCCAGAAATTTTGTAACCCGGCTCAACCCACCACGGGTTG
>Ga0099822_1006194_pt1 | contig 15606 bp, 12 predicted proteins | sample CowpeawhiteBW_FD_76839 | JGI IMG/M metagenome (GOLD analysis project Ga0099822, IMG submission 76839) | Root nodule microbial communities of legume samples collected from California USA - Cow pea white BW | ecosystem: Host-associated > Plants > Roots > Nodule | place: USA: California | collected...
ATATCATTTTCACAATAAAATATAAAATATTGATATTTCTTGAACTTGTAAGCACAAACAATTAAGCATGTTTAAATAAATGGTCAAAGATGAGAAGAGACTAGTACTTTTGGGTTTCTTGGATCCTGAAGCCATGAAGGAAACATTTCTCATGTAACTACAGGTATGGTTGTGAATAAAGCTACAAGAATTACAAAAGCAAAATCTCAAAAGGATCACCAAATCAAAGGGGTTGAAGATTACCAAAATAAAGACTAGAGGACTTTCAATTATAACAACAACAAAAAAGACATAGGAACCTAATCCAACTTTTCAACACTTATGGAATCAGCAAATCATGCAAAAAAAAAATTGTAACCTAACGCCATCCAAGTCTATTGTCTCATAATTATTATTGTCTCAACATCACCATCTACGAAAAAGAATGATTACTTTCCCTAAATTAGAAATCAAAACCCAAATACCAAAAAAAATCCCTAAAACTACAAAATGAAATAAATTCAATAAAACAAAGCACGTGAAAATGGGAGGACGAAAACAGGGATGCAAACACAGAGGCTTCGAATAAAATTCTAAACCTAGAAAAAAGAATAACAAGATCTCGAAAAAAAAAACAAAATACAAGAAGAAGGAAAACTAACCTACGATGTCGTCGAACTCCAACACTGGAACAACGAAAGCAATGCAAATGAAGGCGGAAACAGTAAAGACGAAAGCCATGTACAAATAAGAACACACCAAACCCTTAATATGAAAGTAACCTTCTGGAAGAAGGATTGAGACAAACGTATGTCGCGAAGGATTATGGAGGAGAAGCAACGAGACACAGAAGAGAGCTTGAAGGAGGGAATGGTGACACAAAAGAACAGCTATAGAAACTTTGAAAATGAAAGTTAGGGAAGAAAGTTTGATAGTGTTTATCCCTTCTCAAAGGCAGCATGAAAAATTATTTACAAATAAAAATAAATAAAACAATGACATATAAAAGCCAGCTCAGCTTTGTCAAAACTTTGTCAAATTTTGTTTGTCAAAGAATCGTTTTCCATAAGGTTAAACCAACAACCAAAATAAAAGCAAAGGAAAGTACCCATAACAGAAACGTGTGCCTGCACTCAAAGCTATAGAGGGGAACACAAAACCCCAGGTAAAACTACATTATTAAAATAATGTATGTAATAAAACTTCATGTGTAATTAGTTAGAAAAATAAAATTAAATCTTTAAAAAGAAAATTAATGTAAAGTTAAAAATGAGATATATGAATATGTAAAACATTTAGAATATTTATACAAAAAATATTTATAGAAAATACAAAAATAAAAATTTTAAGTTATATAGTGCAAAAATTAATTTTTATAGAGATTTTAAATATAGAAAATTATAGATGTACTTGGTATCAACTATAGTAATTACATTGAAGTTCTTATGAGTCCAAACAAATGAATTGCCTTACCTTTTGTCCCAAAATAATGGCACGACACATGTTACACATATGTGGTAAGTTTTATGCAAATAAGCGGTGAGCTAAAATGGACTTTTTGTACAAGTTTTTGAAAACTTGGAGAATTACACATACCATGTTTGATGTACTTGGTATGGACCGTAGTAATTACATTCAAGTGCTTATGAACCCAAACTATTGAATTATCTTGTCTACTGTGCCAAATAAATCCCATAGCACTTGTCACACTTATGTGGTAAATCTTGTGCAAATAAGTGGAGAGCGGAGAATATTTTTTGTGAAGGTAATCAAAAACTTCGAAAATTACTCACACCGTGTTTGATATACTTGGTTTGGACCATATAAATATTTATAGATATTTTAAATAGAGAAAAATAGAGAAATTTTTAATAGAAATTAAAAAAAAAAATTGAGGAAGTATAAAAAATTAAAAAAAAATTTATTTTCGACAAAAAAAAATGATAAAGTAAAAGTTCAAGATGAATACAAAGAAATGAACATGCATGCATTAAATACATTAAGTAATGGTACACGGAACATACTTTGTTAAATGAAACATAATCAACAATGAGAAATGGATGCCTCAGAATTGTTCAAACATGTTCTTTTGGTGTATCCTGGTGTTTGGTGTAACATCCCGTCCGGATATTGCGAATTTAATAAAATAGATAAGAAATCATACATCAGCATCATTTATTTTTAAAAAAAATAGATAATAACGTCGCATTTAATAATACCTCATTTCCCAAAATGTGGGAAATTTAAGTCTTTATTTCATATATCGATAATGAAAATTCAGACAAGTATTCGTCAATTATAAAATAAAAAGTCCAAGAACATAAATGTTTACAACTGTTTCAAAATCATAAAATAAAATCCCCAAGCTATTCCTTCTCCGTAGCTAAGCATCACCAGCTCCACCTGCATCATCACCTGCTCACGTGTACCGCGTACACGATCATCGCCAAACACAAGCAAATAGGGTGAGCTAACAGTTAAAACATACAAGAATATATATCAATATACATATACATGTTTAACCAGTACAAATAATATAACAACAACACCAATTCTTTCTTTGTACTGCATGGTCACCACCATATTGAGTATCCTTTATTTTCCCACAGAGTCTTACTCTATTTCCATCACATGGCCACCACCATGTACACCGAGGCACCTAATGGAAGTCACGTTACCTTCCCTCCACATGGCCACCACCATGCATATTAAGTACATCAGGGAACCTCGTTCCACTTCTTTCACATGGCCACAACCATGTTAACAGGGTTCTACATCTTCTAGTAAGTATCTCAAGGTGCCTTGCTGCCACACCTATCGGCCACAACCGATAGAGCACGTGTAGAGATCATGCTACGGATCACACACCGTAACGCCAGATAGAGTTCCCAAATACGAACATAGTCCGTAACGTCACAGGACTACCAAACTCGTTAGCAACCACTGAGGAGGGCAATCCATTGGACCCATCCGTACTGGCCACAACTAGTACACTCACACCGGCACACTCGCCAACCCGAGTCACCACTCAAAGTTCCTCGTGTTCATTCGCTACCCCGAGCCACAACTCGAGGGAAGTCATTCCGGGCCACAACCCATAGAATGCCACGTGCTTAACCCCTATCCCGAGCCACAACTCAAGGATACGTTCAGGGCCACAACCCATGGAACACTTGCAAGCCCACCAAGAAGATATTTTAAAAGCCATGTAGAACACCTCTCACAAGTTTCATCTCGTCTTATAAATACAGTAGGTACATCTTCTTTAAACGTACCTCTTCGCCCTTGCTTGCTTAAATTAGAGCCTTTGTTTAACCATTACATCCCACCTCTTATAGCTAGACCCTCAATCTGTGCAAGCCTCTAGAACCACTGCAGCCTATGTATTCTCGCTTAAGCGAGCTCATGCTCGCTTGGGCGAGACTCTCGTTCGCCCAGGATAAAAGTGCCTCGTCTAGGCGACGAGTCCCTCAAAACCACAGACCTTCCCTCACGATCTCGCTTAAGCGAGAGGGTCTCGCCTGGGCGAGATGTTCTTCCGCTCAAAACAACAATCAACCTTGCATGCGCGAGATGTTCAATCAAACCACACAATGGAACACGAATTCTCGCTTAGGCAAGTCTCACTCGCCTAAGCGAGATAAGCCCTCGCCCAAACCCCAAAACCCTGTGCCCGAGCGATGGCCACGAGCAGATAGAGGGTTCGCGTCCCTGCGTATCTCGCCTAAGCGAGTCTGACTCGCCTGAGCGAGAATTGCAGGTTTTGACGCTGATTCACGCACACACCCATTGCACTAGTGACCCAAAACACATCTCAACCACACCAATTCTTTAAGCACAATTTGGATAGGTACATACACGTTATTTGAACACGAAAACAATCCACAATCACCCAAACTTGGCAACATCACAGAATACACCACATACCATCACATTATAGGCAAACTATTAGGTCCAATCCCAATGCAACAGTCCCCAAAACCACAACCCCAAATTCCCTCAGGTATACCACGAATTTTAGGTCCACAATTCATCACAAATCAAACAAAAACAGTGCAGTAAAGCTAAAATTCAGTTTCAGCTCCCCTAACCTGAAATTTCCCCGCTTAAAGCTTGAAGTTGAAGGATTCCTTTGATCACCAAGGGCTGACCGTACCACCACTTCCTTTTTCCCTCTTTACTTCATTCTCAATTCTCTCTCCACTCTCAATCATTGCTATTCAAGGGCCTTTAATTGATTATTTCTCAGCCCTTTAGCTACCCATTTCTGCTTGGTCTTTACTACCCTTTCCTATTCAGCCCACAATTAATCTTTTAACAAAAAGAGTTAAATTTTGACTCACCCAGGTTCAATCCCATGACCTTCCCAATGCCAAATCAAATCTAAACCACTAGGCCAACTTATGTTTCTTGCTAACACACCCAACTCAAGCATTATCTCATACAAAACGTGGCTCAACATATTATTAAAACAATAAAAACAAATACACACACAATTGGCATACATAAGACTTGAACCCAAGTCCTCTCACACAAACCAAGTACTCTTAACCACATGAGCTAGTACTCTTCCACATCATACATAACAGAATTTAATGTCATAAATGCACAACCCTCCCGCATTTATTATTTAATTATTTATTTAATTAATTAAATTCCGCGGATCTTACATTTTGGATCGATCATGTTGTTCCCTTAAGTTCATCTTTTTTCTTATCCTACTTGACTTAGGTCTACCCTTTGGTGTTCTTTTCATTTGTGGATTTGGGTGTAGTTTTTGGCCATTGTAAGGAGGCCAATAATCTTCATGTCTTAGTTCACCAAACAGGCCTTCATATACTTGAGACACTTGGTCCAATCTATAGTAAGTGCGATGTACTTTTCAAAATCGTGGTGTGCATATTTGTATGCAGCAAGCATGTGTGAGCATGGTAAGTGTAGTTTTTGGAATTTACCACAGTCACACTATAATTCATCTAAGCGGACTGCAAATCTTCCTGGTGGTCGTATGTCTCTTGGATTTTGTGTTTCTTGTATAAAAAATATAGTGCTCCTCTTGTCAAAAGAAAGCATTGTGTGAGTATTTGCCTTAGATTGTGCATCTTTCGATGCCTTTGCTGCCACTTCAGAGTAGACATGGCCAATAGCCATCATGGTTGTGACTTTTCTACCTCTATTGGTGAAGAATTTGTTGCAACGGGTGTATGTTGCCATAACCATATAAGAGATTGGAAGGTTTCTCGTCTTCTTTAATACTGAGTTGATGGACTCAACGAGATTGGTAGTCATATGTCCCCATTGTTGCCCATTGTCCCATGCAAGAGTCCACTTTTCTCTTGGTATGTCGTCCAACCATTGTGTTGCCTCAACATTGTCCTCTATAATTATGTTTTTGTAGTAAAAAAAACGTGGTTCTGCCATTCCATATGCTGAAATTATTTGATAGAGATTTAGTTAGTAAAACAATAGGATGTAAACAAACTGCAAATTACAAATTAATTTCATAAGAGAACTTGAGAAGACAATTATCCATGCTGATAACATCTTTTTTAGTGTTGCATTCTTCAAAATCTTCGCTTCGCATGAAGTTTTTATGCAGTATGACGAATGCAGTAGACATGAACAAATTTATTATTGTTCCCACCGCTACCTTCTCTAGAGTATGCACTTTTGATTGATTCATGGCGATTGAAAATGAGACAAAGGTCATCTTGCGGAGTAACGTATTTTCGTAGGTTGCGCAAGAAAAAGAACCATGCATTATAAACACATATTTTCACATTCCATAATCAAATAATTAATTAAAATAAATAAAATAGTAACTCAAATCACTCAAATAATTATCCCATACATTATAATTAAATAAAATAATTAATTTAAAAATCCATAATCTCAAACAAGCCACCATTTTTTTTCATGTGTTTCTCTTTATTCTAATTTTTTCTCGGGTCTTACACATGATGAGGTGGATGCATGAACCAAGGTCCACAACATTTGGTGCCAACCCAACATCAACAACCCATTCTACCATCAAGTTCATCTTCATGTGTTTGGGCCAAGACTCCAATGTTTTCTAAGCAGCCCAACCGATGAGCATCTTTCATGAATTCTTCAACATTTTTGGGTTATGAGAACCAGCACCAACCTTTGCTTCCAACAGCCCAATGTAAGACCAGAGAAAAATTAGACTAAAGGAAAACACATAAAAAAAATATTAATGGATTGATTAATATTATTGATTTATTTAATTTAATTAGGTTATTAAATTATGAAATAGAAAATAATTATTATGTGAGTAATTAGAGTTGCTATTACCTACGTTAAGAAGTTATGGTTTGTGGAGTATAAGTGCTTTAATTCTTATAATGCATATGATGTCATGTGATGGCATGTAGCCTAATGGTGGAAGGTTTATGCATTAGTAAGCAAATGTAGGGGTTCGAATCTAACTAGTGGAAATTGGTTTTGTTTTGGTTTTTTAAATTCAATTCTTTTCTCCTTTAAAGGTGTGGGGCCCATGGAGCGTAAATGGGTTGTGTTCCCGCTAATGGCATGCAGAAATATTGGATTATTGGATTTCAAAACACTGCAACCAGTTTTATTTTTATTTCTTTATTTTTTTTCTTTTTTTGTTTTTATTATATCTTTTGGAGTTAAATGATAAGAAAAATAAAATGGGATAGAAATCTTAACTGAATTATTTGGTGGGATTAGATAAAGCTAAACCCTATAAGTTTCTTTAGAAAAAAAAAGGAGTTAGGACGAGAGAAGAAAAAAGAGAGAGAAAGAGTGCAAGTTGGAGTTTTTTAGAGAGGTAGGGGAAGTTGACATTCTTTTATCTGTGGTATTTACGGTAGGGAAAGCTGAGTTTGCTTTCTGTTTTGTTTGAAGCTTTACCTTTTCTTCTCTTCATTTTGTGGATTGGTGCATGAGGTTTTAATGAATATACTTGATATATCCTTCTTCTTTTTCATGGCCTGCATGTGTGATTGTTTTCTCTTCATTCATGCTGCTGGAGCAAGCTTTTCTGCATGAGATTAACTCTTCTTTTACCTCTTCTTTTTTATTTATGTGAATGTGGTGCAAAATTATTAGTTTTTTTTTATTCTTTTTGATATCATGCATATTGATGTGGGTGCAGTACATGATTTTATATTTCAATGAGGCTAAGGATTGATGGAACACTTTCTTGTACGTGAGCTATTTATTTTGGTGCAGCAACCTTTCGTTTTCTATATCTCGTTTTGAGGCGCTATCCATTTTTCTACCCTGCACACTTTTCGTAAAATGAAGGTTCCCACTTAGTTAACCGTTGGATCGATCTGAAATTTTAACCGTTGATCCTTAACACATAGTTCTTGACTTTGACCGGTCGGATCTTGAATCGGAGCTCTGTAGTGAGAGCAGTTCTTATCGCAAGGTTCTTGTAGTTTGGTTATTGATAGCATTGACCTTTGTTCCTTGATTCAATCATCTTTAATTTGAATATAAATACATAATTTTTAGAGCTTTACACAAGCTGCAGTTTTATTTCTAAAATCCCAAATCGTTTGCATAATGTGTTGTTAAGTTGGATTGGATAAAAATTAAAAGAATTAGTTATTTTCCAAGAGAGAGAGATGTAAGTGAGGATGTTGAGGCATGAAGGTGTGTAAGGATGTGATTCACGGTGGGAAAGTGACATGAATAAATGGGTTATGTGATTGGTGGTTTTTCTTGGTTTTCATGGGTTGCATGGTTATGTAGTTTAAGTGGTGGTTTGAGTGTAATTTTATACTGTGTTTGAATGAATGTCACTCGTTGGGTTCATTGTATGAATGTATTATTTGATAAGTTGATGAGTTTATGTTATGGTTTATTTCCCATGCATGATGTGATGGTGAGTACTTTGTTGGCAATATGAAATTCTCATGGGTTGAATGTTGAGAGTATTTTGATTTGCTTGAAAACTCTTGGTGGAATTTAATGAAGATTTCAGATTAATGTGATGCTATGTTTGGTTTAGTATGATTGTTTAAACTTTTGGGTTTGTGTGTTCAAACCAAGGATGGATTGTGATAATAAAGTTTCCGTGTTAATTGAATGCGACGTTGAGTATTATTGGACAAGTTTTATTTATGAATTTCTTTTGTGAATATCATTGTTTATGGTTAGCTTACCCCTATTTGTTTGTTTGTGTGTTTGTTGTATGTGCGATGATCGTATAACGTGTGTTATACTAGAGCAGATGATAATGCAGATGTTTTTGACATGGAGTAGATCGACGAGAGGCTGGGGTGGACTCAGGAGTTTTTATAAGTTATTTAGTTGTTATAAATCAGATATTAGAAATTATGTAATTTTCTTTTGTCCGTAAGTGTTATTTGAATTTTTAGACAGAGTGATGTTTTTAACTATGTAATTTAAATTAAAATATAAGTTTTTTTTATTAATACATTTGTAATGATAATACTTTTTCCGCCAAACGTGTTCATTTTCTAACTATCCGTGACATCCCAAAATTTGGGGTGTTACACCCAACATGTGTCAATGTGCAACCATCATTCTAGTTCTCATCTTGGAGTAGTCAGCGCACAAGGATCTTTTATTTGGGCCAGCATGTTGTCTTCAATAGCTCAAATTGCTTCATGCATCATCCAACATCAGAGTGCGTCTCTTTTGCGTTCAACATCAGAGTGCATCTTTGTATCACATCATCTAGGGTTCCTTCTTCCCTTTTTAGGCACCCAACCTTTTAGCTACTAGGGCTTCTTCACAAAGAAGGTTTCCCTTCTTCCTTAGGGTTTCCCATTAGAGCTTGATCAATACTCCTTCTAAGCCATTCTTTCATGTTATTCCCCTTTCTAGATGTACATGACTGCCTTTATCCTCTTATAAAAGGCATGCCAGTCTTTGTAAACCATTAACTTTGATGATTGAATGTAAATCACATTTATGTGTTTTCTTCTTTAGAGTTTACCTTCTTCACCGTGAAGCGTCATTCATCACTATATTAAAAACTTTAGAGAACATTAGTATTTTTGTTTTCATTCAACATTGAAAATCTCTAAGGTTTACTAGCATATATGAACAAAACAAATTTAAAGCAAAAAACATGCAAAACTATATGATGTTCTAGATTCAAGAATTTGAATAAACAAACTAAAAAGGTTAACAATAAGAAATAACAACATATATGAATTACACAAGACTCTAGACACAACATATGAAATTCAAAATCAAAATACTTAAATTAAAACACGAACCAACCAAACAAAAAAAAAGAGAAATTAAAAGCTAATGTGAAGACGAATTCTTAGAAACTAAGGTCTAAAGAGATCATGAAAATAATTTTGAACCAAAAGTTTCAAGACAACATAATAATGTATGCGAGCAGCATTCTTGTAGACAAGTAAGAATTAGATGTGACAAAAAGGATCAATAGAGAAGAATAAGAAAGTGAGTTATCTATTGAAGAACCCATGCTCTAGATACTAAGGGATAGACAAATGCATTGCTAGGAATACTTAAACCAATTAGAATGCTTGGATTGTGGAATCTAAGAGTGTTTGAAGGAGGAAGGGTGAATGAGATAGGGAAAATTAGCTTCTAAGATAAAGAAGTCTCCTTCTATAGGTGATGGAAGGGATCTCTTAGCAAAAACAAAGATAGTCTAGCAAATACAAAGAGAAGGCTTCTAGAATCTAGGTCATCCTAAAGGAGACACTAAGTGTGGGAAGCGTGACCTAGCCTTGCTCTCCAAGTCTCTCCATGCACATTTGACCTTATAGAAAGACAAACCTTTGCTTCTCAAGCTCCAAGGCAGACACTACATGCAGGCCAAGTCCAATCCTCTTCTCCTCCCCAAATATGTGTTATTCCCTAACAATGTTCCATTAGCAATGCGTACAAAACAACACATAAGTAAAAGTCAACACAAACAAAGTCAAACACAAAAAAAGTCACTATAAACTAATGCTAAATGAAATCAAAGATGAATTAGAGGCTTCCCTTCTTGTTGTGCTTCTAGTAATCCTCGTAAGAAGGTTCTCTGAGCTCTCATGAGGAGTCATGGAATTATCACATTATTACCCAGTTCTCTACACTATTGGCATTATGTTGAGTGAACTATACAAATTCTTCCACCCATTTCTCATAATTTTCACTTATACCTAATCTAACTCTGATCCATATCTATGTTTTGTAGATACGTAATTGAAATTAGTTATTTATAATACATGCAAATCTCAGTTTTTTATGAAATGTATGATCATATCCCATTCAACGAGATTCACTTTTATTATAGTTTAATAGTTCTTAAAGTGTATTTATCATCGATTATATTTTACAAAAAAATTGTCAACACTTCAAATTGATCTTCATGTGACACGACACGAAAATGGTGACACATAATCTCCACAGTCAAGTATGCACTTGAAGATCAACACAAAGTGCAATAAACCAAAATTAGATAACATATATGAAATTTAGATTATAATTTATGTACTAGTCAATTAGTAAAACATGATTACTCTTTTAAAGTTGTTCAACTAGACAATTCAAAAATTAATACAATTATTGTTGGTGCAACCTTCATTAGTTCTCAAATAAATTTTAAATTAACATACAAAGAAGTTTAAAATTGGAGGACTTCTACACAAATCAATGTATTAAATTTCAAATGGAAAACTAAAGATCACTCAATGAACAAGTCCAAGAAAACTTTTGTAATGTAAAAATAAAATGAATAATAATGGTTAAAGTTTGGACACCTCCGGACTCAATACAAACATGTTCAATAAAACGAAGAATCTTAAAGCTTCATAACATTATGACAACAAAAATATAACATTTGATTCAACAAGACATATATTTCTAATACTAAATAAAATATAATTAAAATTTAAATCATACCTACATTATAAATAATAAATATTAATAACATAAAATTAACCAAAACTAAATAAAAAATATAACCCGTATGGAGAGTGGCAATGTATACAGAAATAAGGCACAAGGTAGTAGAAATGGAGATCCAAACCAACAGTAATGCATACCTAAAGAAATGAAAATGGAAAGCATATTATGTGTGGTAGTGTGTTTGAATCATACTATGATAAGTGGATATATGTTATTGTGTTCTGGATGTGTGCCTTGGATGGTTGGTGTGTTAGAATCTGTGTTGTGGTGCTAAACCAGTAGTTTCACACTACTGGTATAACGCTTGGTGGTGTTGTTGGATCGCCAAACGATAGGTGAAATAGGGGACCCTAGAAGGTGTGGTGCTCGTCGATGCTCTTGAACCACCAGGCAATCTGCAATGCGAAATCTCCTGGCGGTGTTGTTGCTCCGCCAGGCGATGTTGTTGCTCCGCCAGGCGATGATCTAATGGCAGTGTGCTTGGTGATTTGTTCTCAATGAGAACTTGGGTCTAGGATATGCTTGAATGTATTACGAGCGGGGAGGTTCGTAATTGAGTTTGGATGCGCTATAATTATAGATGAGAAGGTTCATAATGTTGGAAATCTTGTGTAAGAATACGATAGGGGAGGTTCGTATTGGCTGCCTCACACTTGGTTGTTACGAGTGGGGAGTTTCGTATATGGATGTGTTCATGAGTGTTGGACTACGAGCGGGGAGGTTCCTAGAGGTTGAACTATGAGCGGGCAAGTTCGTAGAAACATGATATCCTTAAGACCATGGTTGAATAGGATCACGTCACGTTTGAAGGTGTTAATCTCATATAAGTTATGAGACTATGGTTGCATATTTACCTTGTGATATAAGGTCTTTAAGAATGGGAATCTTGTTAAGTTAATTGTTTTGGGTGAGGTGTTCATGTTATTTATGTATGTTTTATTTTGTTTAAGCTCACCCTTTCTGTTTTTTGCGCGATGATCGTGTGACCTGTCACACGGGAGCACATGTCATTTTAGGTGATGTTACCGATGCTTAGATGCGGGATAGCTTGAGATTTTATTAGAAAAACATGTTTTGAATAATTTGTTATTTTCCTTTAAGTTGGTTTTGGATTTTGGACTTGTAATAGTTTAATTGTGAACTATGGATTGTTATTCTAAACGAATAGTTAAAGTTTTTGAATTTTCCTAAATTTGGGAATGGTATCAGATGTTTGAATTTTATTTTAATTATATTTTGCTTTACCAAGTAATATTCGACTAGGGTGTTACATAGTGAATAAAGTCTGATGTATGTAGAATAAAATAATATGTTTTCTAAATTTGTTATGAATTTTTAAAGGATAAATGCAAGAAGATTTACCACTTCAAAAAACTTCTAAAGATAGGAAAAAATCAAGAGCAGAGAAGTCTTAAAATTTTCAAAGTGAAATTACAAGGAGAATTCCATTAAATCTTCAAACATGCATTTACAAGTGGGAAAGAGTTCCTTTTATATAGCCAAGTTTTAGCCTAAAGGAGAAAGAAGAGAGTTAACTCCCATTAGTTAAATCCTAAACTAGCACTAATACACAAAAGAGATTTGACATTGGTTTTCTTGGGGTTCTACTTCAGTTCTACAATCGAAAGATATCAAGGTGAGGTAAAAAATGGAGACTTTAGGCTTCGATTCTTAACCAAAGCATATTGTTCAAAGATATGCTTCAGTTATGGAAGAACCGAAGCCTATATGTGACATAAAATATTTAAAATTATTTAAATGTAGAAATTGTAACGTGCTTCAAACAATGGAATGCAAAATGAGCAATACCAAAACAATGGAAGGATAAGGCGAGAACAATGGACCAAGGCATCAACCATTAATGGAGCAATGTGCAACCTTGAGGAACTTGCAACGAAGACCAAACACACCACTGTATGTCTCCTCATTGCGAACAAACATTAAACAAACCAAAACAAATGCATGAAAGAGGAAAATGAACCTCCAAGCAACAAGAGATTGTTTGTGCCGGCGACCAAGAATGGAAATTGAATGGAGAGGAGAACAGAATGTTTCGTGAGGAGAGCAAACAAGAACAAGATGCTTCGCAGCGACCAACAATAGCAACGGAGAAGGGCTTCACATGGAGAAGAGACCAACAATGGCCTATTCAGTTGTGATGGAGAAGGAAAAATATGGATTTTCACAGTTGCAATGGAGAACTACATCGGCACAATGTTATGGCAGGGAAGTAAATTTTCTAAAACTTTAACCCTAGGTAGAAGAATAGGTTACGGTTCTTTGTAGAACCGAAGCCTATACTAGTATAGATTTACAACCGAAAACCTATGCTAATATAGGCTTTAGTTATTTTAGAACTAAATCCTATAGTTGTGTAAATAATTTCAAAAATGTCACAGCCTTAAAGCTTTTGTTGTTTTATGAAACTAAAGCCTATTAGATGATTTCAAATGCATTATAAATTTAAAAAATTAGTTTTTTAAATCAAAGAAGATCTCATGATTAAATATCCTCTTTGGATCAAGTTAGTTTAAGACATATGTGAAGAAATTAAAATCAATCATTACATTTATAAAAAGGACATATATTCATGAAAATTCTTCATATCTTTCAACTACTTAAAAAACCATCCAGTTATCTACTTTTATGCTCAGTAATTTTAACAAAATAATGAATGCACTAGTATGGCTAATTTATTCATTTTTATATTAATGATATAAAAAGCCAATACTAAATGTAGTTTCGATTAAGAAAAGAAAAATGCACTTATAATAAACTATCTTATCGGTTAATAAGAAAAGTTAAAAGGAAAATACAAGTTAAAATAAAATGATACATTCATTATGAGAGAAGTCTACGGACACCTGATCACCATGTGCAATATAAGATAGCTTATCAATTTTTATAACAAATTCAAAAAGAAAAATACTAATAATTTATTATCATTTATTACCAAATTCAATATTTGAGTAATAAATTTATTACTTTTTAATATTGTTTTAAAAATACATTAAATATTATTTTATGAATTAAGATAACTTTTTTACTAATAATATATATTTTCTTGTGTTAATAAAATTAAGTTTTAATATAACACAATAAAAAAAATTAATTTACTTGAATTTTTAAAATAATAATATAAATGTATCAAATTTATTTTAATCATTAATATTTTATTTTTTAATTATCTATAACAATATATAAAGAATATTCCCTCTTTTATATTCACATCTCATAATACCAATTATACCTTTTAGGTTAAAATACCTTTTTTATCCCAATTTTCGTCAAGTTTTTTCAAATAAGTCTTAATTTTAGTTTTGTATTCAAATAGGTCCCAATTTTCGTCAATTTTGTTCAATTGGATCTTTTTTGCTACCACCGTTTAAATCATTAACGACCATGAACAGTAACTGCTACGTGTCACTTCGTGGTTTTTTTTAATTTTTTTTAGTTTTATTTTATTTTTATTTTAATTTTATTTTAATTATTTTAATTTTTTTAAATGTAAGGAGTGTGCCACGTGTCAAAGTCAATGTTCTAAATTCAATTTGGTCCCTGTATTTGTTATTTTTGTTCAATTAGGTTCTAATTTTTGTTAACATTAACCAATTTGGTCCCTCTCCAAATTAAACCCAAATTTAATTTTTATATTAAACTTTACATTTTTTATTAAATATTTTTATATAATATATTAAAATTCACATCATTATAACTTTGATATAAAAATTAAATTTGGTCACATCTTCGATAGGACCAAATTGGTTAATGTTAACAAAAATGGGGACCTAATTAAACAAAAATAACAAATATAGGAACCAAGTTGAATATAGAATATTGATTTTGACACGTGACACACTACTGGGTTGACACGTGGACATTTAAAAAAAATTCAAAAAAATTCAAAAAAACCACGAAGTGACACGTGGCACGCTCGTGGGTTGACACGTGTACATTTGAAAAAAAAAATTAAAAAAATTAAAAAAATTAAAAATAAATAAAAATAAATAAAAATACAAATAAAAAAATTCAAAAAAACCACGAAGTGACACGTGGCAGTTACTGTTGATGGCCTTTAATGATTTAAACGGTGTTAGCAAAAAAGGACTCAATTAAACAAAATTGACGAAAATTGGGACCAAAAAGATATTTTATATATTAATTTAATAACATTATATTATTATCACCTACTAATATAATATCATTTATATTTAAAAAATTTACATACAAGCGTGATAGTGTATTTACATTAGTTTTATTAATAAAAATCCCGTATTGATAATATTAATAGAAACTAACCAAAAAATTAACATTCATAAAATTATAAAGGTTAAAATACATTTTTGTCCCAATTTTCTTCAATTTTGTTAATTTTTTTAAATGTACACGTGTCAACCTAGGAGTGTGCCACGTGTCACTTCGTGGTTTTTTTGAATTTTTTTAAAAAATTTTATTTTATTTTTAAAATTTTTTTTAAATGTCCACGTGTCAACCCAGTAGCGTGCCACGTGTCAAAGTCAATGTTCTAAATTCAATTTGGTCCCTATATTTGTTATTTTTGTTCATTTAGGTCCCAATTTTTATGAACATTAACTAATTTGGTCACTCTCCAAATTAAAACCAAATTTAATTTTTATATTAAAATTCATATTTTTTATTAAATATCTTTATATAATATATTAAAATTCACATCATTATAACTTTGATATAAAAATTAAATTTGGTCAC
>Ga0099822_1006202_pt1 | contig 15595 bp, 5 predicted proteins | sample CowpeawhiteBW_FD_76839 | JGI IMG/M metagenome (GOLD analysis project Ga0099822, IMG submission 76839) | Root nodule microbial communities of legume samples collected from California USA - Cow pea white BW | ecosystem: Host-associated > Plants > Roots > Nodule | place: USA: California | collected...
AATTTATTAATCTATATATTTATAATTTTAAAATAAAATTTAAATAAAGTTTAATGTAAAATATAAATTTAAATAAATTAAATATTTTTAAAAATATGTAATAGAAATATCACTTGTAATAAAGTGTCATCATTACATTTTTAAAAAAATTAAATTTTTTCTAAATTTGGAACACATGAAATTAAATTTTTCTTAAAAAAATTGGACTGAAATCAAATCAAATTAACAGATATGAGGACCAAATTGAGATTCATATAATAATTTGACACGTGTCACCATATTAGATTGACACGTGGCACGCTACAAACCTGACATGTAGCATAAATATTTTTTAAAAAAATTAAAAATTTAAAAAAAAAATTAAAAAAATTAAAAAAATTTAAAACAATGAGAAGCTGACACGTGACACCTACTTAAAGGTGTTAGTTCTCTCCTAACGGAAAGACTTAATTGATACTAATTTACAAAAATGAGGACCTAATTGAAACTAATAAAAATACGATGACCAAATTGGGATTTTGTTACAAAAACGAGGACAAACGGAATATTTTAACTTTTTTCTTTTGTATGGAAGTACTTTTTCCAATATTTTTCTGTTGAATCATCAATTATTTTTTATTTTAATTTAATTATCGTAAACACCAATTTTTAAATAAATTAAATAATTGTGCATGTAATCTTATAATTAATATTCACTTATATTTCATAAGAAAATATAAAATAAAATGTGCAACTTAAGCCATCGCGGTTCATGGTTGCATGAACAAAGTGAACATTAAAAAATAAATGTACCAAATGAAAAAAATTGAAGTGTTTCTTACCTTTATATTTGAAGTAATTTTTGTAAGTAATTAAAACGATTTAATATTAATATATTTTTTTATAAAATAGATATATGTGAAATAGACGTCAACTCTAACAGTAAATTTGAAAACAATTAATAAATAAATTAAAAAATAATTTAGTAGAGATTATAATGATATAATTTGATGTTTTTATTAATTATTATTGTTTTATTATTATATATACAGTTTTGTGAGTTCATTTATAAAAAATAAATCATTTCTTTATATTGTTAAAATTTTGACAAAAATATAGACTTAACCTGTCCAAACCATTTTTATATATCGAATTAGGCTAGATTGACTTATTTTAATATTTCCACATGAAACATGTTAAAAATGAAAAATTAAATCAGATAATTATGACAAATCTATCATATCTATAAATTACGAAAAATAGATAATTCCTAAATGAGTTCTTATAACATTATTTCATGGAAAGATAAAGATATAATTCAAAACACGTTGTTATATGAATATGAATACCCTTTTAATAAATTCTTTCGGGAAACATCGTAACTAGAATAAATATGGTGGTGAAGAATCATTACGATAAAGCAGAAGGAAAGAAAAGTTTCAGTGGCTTTTAAGTTAGATGATATGATATGAGTTTTCCTGCATGAAAAAACTCACTTTTGTTTGATTGAATTGTGAGTCATCATCACGATTTCTATAAACTCAGTATAATACGATGATGACATATATTCTAATCGATAAGGTACGACAAGTTTCTTTCCTTCAACAGGGATATGCTCTCATTGATGCCCAACTTGGATAAACATGACTAAGAATGATTGTGTAATTAGCCAAAGCTAATTAAGAAGGTACAAGTTTTTGTTTTCCACTTCAAAAGGTGACCATAAATTGTTTCCAAAACGCAAAACATCGTAATCTTCATACATATACTTTTTAATTTTGAGAACTTCTGAAACCTGTAAACCGACATTGATAATTTATCTCAACGACAAGGTCACTAGTTGATGTGGATGGAAGTTGTAATTTTGCAAGGCAAAAAATCTTCAACAAACTAATGACGCATATATTCGTGAATGTTAAGTATTAATATAATCAGAAATTAGTTATATTTTTAAGTATATTTTTACAAATGTAAATGAATTTATGATTTTATTTTGATAATTAATTTGGTATATATACTACAACAAAATCTTTAATCCTTTGATCAATTTTAATGAAAAAGAATAATTTAACTAATTTGAATATTAATTTATAAATTAAAAATATTTTATTTGTGACTAAAATAGTTTTAAAAAATTATAATTAATTTTAAATTCGTAATTAAAATCGGTAAGAATATTTTGGACTACACATCTACTTATTATTTTAAAATTTTCTTGTAGGGATATATTATGTATTACAAAAATTATACCTTTAAATTTATCTTGTTATTAATTTTTTCTAGAAATAATTGAAAAAAAATATCAATACAATATAAAATTTTAATTTAATAATAAATTGTTAGAAACTACATCAGAAATAAAATATGCATTCATTGTAAGAGTTTATACATCTTATGTCGGTATCATTTGATTTTATTTGTTTATATACAATTTCTTTTCCCTTTTGGTAAGAAGGTTTGGTCCATGAAAAAGGCTCCAATAACAAGAAAATGTGGGGTGTGATGAACACCGCTTCAAGTTCAACGCTCTCTCTCTGGTCCAAGGTGGATAAGTGCATGATCATCACCGCTATGTTGTGTTTGCATGTAGCACAACCTTTTGTCCTCCTCAATCGACAACGACAATACCCTGAATAATAATAATAATAACCAAGTACGGTAACAATAAGCATTCGGTTCTGCATAAAAGAAAAACAAGTCCTACATATCGGAGAAGAGGCGGTGGCAAGCCAGACTAACGGCGGTGCTGATGTCCGTGACTGTTGCAGCAATCGCACGTAAATCAGCGACAGATTTGCAAGAGTTGCAAATATGAACAGGGCACACAAACATTGAAAAGACACTCAGCTAAGAACTTGTACCTTCTTCACACATCTCTATTTTGTTATGTTTTGGAATTAAATAGAGCGAATTTCCGGTACATAACTATATATAAATTTGTAAAATTTGTTGGAAGTTATAAGTCGATTTTAAAATAAGATTAATTTATAATATAAGTAAAAATAAAATTATTTTTTTATTAATTAGTTTTGTTTTATTGGTTATCGGATATTTTATTTATGTTTGGTATGAAATGTATATGTTTCGACATGTAAGAGAGTATGTGTACGTATATTGAAAGTTCAATATCAACTAGAAATAAGATGGTCAATTATATATATATATATATATATATATATATATATATATATATATATATATATATATATATGTATATATTGAGTGTACACATTATTTTATAAGTCGGTATTTTTGTGTTGAATTAGATTTAATCATTTTTTAATATGATATTAGAACCATATGAAGCTTATTCTAAGAAGATTAGTAATTTATTGGACTTATTATATCATTCATTATTATCAGACTACTGTTAATTTAACGTTTAAAAATATATGTTTTGAAATGAATAAGTGTATCAAAGATCTATTCTAACTATAGATAAAACAAATTTATAATATACAAGGTAGTACAAAATTCATTTTGTAAATTGATTTTATAAGTTCAAGTTAAGCTTAATTCTCATTCATACATAAGTATTAAGTTTGCAGATAAATTGTTTTATAAGTTAGTTTTTTTGTTTTGAGTTAGACTTAAATCCACTTTTAAATTTGTTATTAGAGTCATTTGAAATCTATCTAGAGATGGCAACTTGGGATGGACTGAGTATTTTAGTCCGTTTAGGATTGTCTTGCTTAACTCGTGGCCCAGGCCAATAAAGGGTCAACCTACATTGACTTAAATTTCTCGAATTTAGTGGCATCAACACAACACATCATGTGTATTTTTTATCAGCAAGTTGCTCATCAGAGTTTTTTCTCTAATTCATCAAAAGCAACTTCATTATTCTACTCTAAATCAAAGTCATTTTTATTTTCAACATACTGTACTTAAATATTAGGAAATATAAAATTTAAATATCACCTTTTTTTTATAAAAAAAGGCTTATAGAATTTTTTATTTTTACTAATTTAATTAAATAAAGAATAAGGTTATTAAAATCCTACTCCTTGGTGAAAAAATACAAAATAAATAATTTCTCATGTGGGCTGACTTGCAAACCTACGGATCAAATATTATACTAAGCGATAGAGAGAAATTAGTCTGTATTTCTTAGGCAGAACAGACCACCCAGTCCGCTTTTTATATACCAAATCCAAGACGGACCAAAACAGGGTGGGTCGACCCACATTATCATCCTTAATTCTATCCTAACAAAATTAGTTATTTATTGAACATATTGTATCATTGTATTATCGAACTACCATTAATTTCACACTTAAAATATATATGTTTGTGGAAATTTACATCAATATTTGTAAGGTGAGTACATAAGGATGGCTGATGTGTCTTTTTGTGTTGGTGAGTTGTGGAGTGTAACTAATGAAGACAAGTTTATGAGTTGATGTCTATCTAGATAGAGGGGTGTTTGACTGTGAGAAGTGCCACAGAAAAAAGCTGAAAATTGAATTGAAGTTTGTGTTTGGTTTGGTTTATTCATTCATAGACATATATATTAGGCGCTTCTTTAAAGAAATACCGTTAAAAAGGCTGAACTGCAATGAAGCATTGCTAAAATTAAGGTTCATTTTTAATAGTTGTAGCATAGCATAGAATCACTAAAGCTGATTCCTTTGTTTATTTCTCAATCAACTTACTTTGGACGCACTCTCTTCCTTCTCTTCTCTCCACGCTTTTGACCAACAAACACTATTTTCAAGGAGATATTAAAATCCTACTATCAATTTTCTTTTTTGCAATAAATTACACATTAAATTTCACACAATTCAACTTTAATTAATACTACTACTGTCAATGAACCATGCTTTACCTATTACTACTCTATTGACTGTTTTCGGGATTTCTTCATCATTTATGACTTTATTAAATTCTATACATACTCGCAATAAGTAAAGTTCATGATTCTGTAACTTTTACTAACTCTTACTCATAAAAACCGAATGTACAGTTTTAGTGCTATAAAATATTTTATTTTTTGTTTAATTAATACCATCATGACTTCAATAAAAATAGAAAAATGATAGTCTCAAATATAAGATATTATAATTAACTTATTCTAATTTAAAAATAGATTTATTTAATTCATACTATTATTTTATTTTGATGATATTTTTGCTTCTCGTGATATTAATTACATACCTTCAAAATAGAGAAATTTTATTTTGACTTGAAACAGCTACCAAAAAAACCGAAGTCCTTATCATCTATGTTTTTAAAATGAGATTGAAAAAAAATATAGTAACATTCTTGAAAAATTTTAAATCAATGTTTTAAAAACGTGAATGACTTATATATATTTGAATTTAATTTATCTTCTCAATTAAAAAAGAAATACACTAATATATAATAAGTGATAAAATAAGCATAACAAATAGTTTATCTTCTCAATTAAAAAAGAAATATACTAATATATAATAAGTGATAAAATAAGCATAACAAATAACAAATTACTCGTAAATAAGATAATTATGATGTGATAAGTTCTAATATATTTCTTGATATCCTTAAGGTATTGTTTAAATCATTACACAATACTAATTTTTTTTGCGTAAGTGAATATATTTATTATTTAAGTATTAGAGTAACAAGTGAGAAGAAAATTTTCTGAAATTACTACTAGAGCTATTAGAAATAATGGCTGTTGATAGGACAACGACATAGGTAGAACGAGAAAGAGAGAAAGAAGAGGAAGAAAAGAAAAAGAAAAAGAAGATTTAGAATTTTATTGAAACCCAGGATCTCACAGTAATAACCAATCAATATTTATCAATGAATTGGTGATAATTGATAGTTGTCCACTAACTATGAAATTTACCAATAATATTGATAACCTTATTATCAATAAATTTTTTACCTAATAAATTTTTTACTGTTAATAATTCGTTAATAAAATTGAATTAGTCACAAAATTTTCTAGTTACAATAAGATCGTTTCTATTAATAATATACAAATTTTTCTAGTGATGTATCACCCCATGTATAATCATATTATTCTAAAAATATTAAAATTAAAAAATTAAAATAATATATTGATTAAATTAAATAACTTAAGTAACACTTTTATAATAACCTAGGTAATTTTATTTTTATCATTTTATATAAAAGTAAAGATATTTTTGGGAATGAATATAAAATTATTTATTATAAATATATGAACTTTAAATTATACTTCTATATACTTAACAAAATTTTAAATTACACCATATTTGTTATTTTAAATAATGCACCTTGTAAGGAATTAATGTGGAACACACATTAGCTTTTTTTTTTTTTTGGATATAAATTTTCTACAAAATTGTTATCATCAAAATATTTTTGAAACTCTAAAAATATGTAATTTAACTATTCATCAAGTTTATTCCATATATTTCATATTATAATAAACGGTCAGACTTTTATGCAACTAAAGTCTGTCATCAATTAATGTGAATCATAAATTCATTAAATGAACTTATGTTAATTTTAATTGTTTATCCACATTAATCAAATAAAACATAAATGACTTGATATTTAAACATTATATAATTCGGTTAGATTTCAATATTTTTAGTGGGACTGATTTAAATATTTATATACCTAAATTAAGGAACTTTTAAACTAATTACTAAAAAACGATAAACTTAATAATATATTAAAATAAATGTTTTTAACAATTCTCTTAAATAAAAAATTTATTATTAAAGACCACTGGATAAAAATATAATATTTTGAATCATTAAATTTTATTTAATAAAAATGAAATTTATAAAAGTACTAAATTATTTGGATCATAAAGGAAAGAAAAATTAAAGTAACAGATTTAATGAAATAACTTTTGTCTATATTAATATATTTTAAAAAAATTAATAAAATATTTTTTAAATAATTTGATGTAAGAAATATTTTTTAAACATATGAATTAGAATAAAGTATATTTTGAATTGAAAAAATATATTTATAAAAATTAATCAATAAAAAGTTAAAAAAAACATATATTAAAATGAATTATTTTAAAATTAGTCAAATTTAAATCAAATTATTTTATTTTATGTATTATTCTATTGTTTATTATTATTTTTATTTATCCAGAAAACATAATTATAATCAATGACAACTAATTATTATTTCTTTTTTGTGATTATTTATTTTTGCTTTGTATCTTTATTCATATTTTTATACACATTTGTGAGGATAGCTTTCTCCATCACTCGTACTTGTGTGATGATATCATAGGAAAGTTATTTGTACTTTTTTTGTTTACATTTATATTCTTACTTCCGTTGTTCATTGGTCTTGCATGTGATATTAATCTTCTGCTCCAACATTCATATTCATTTTTATGTGATATTATTCTTTCTTTTTGCATGTCAAAAACCTTGCTTGAACTACAGTGCATTGTTTGGCCATGTTCAATACAAATGAAGATAGTTGTTGGAAGTGTTCCTAAAAGTTTGTGAATGCAAAAACAGTCCTTCACATTATGCTTCCTTTGTCCTTGTGTTCCTTGGTATGAGTTGCTTACTTTCTTTGTTTGTTTTGAGTTTTCCAGTAATGTTGTTGTTTGCAATTGTGACTATTGTGTTTTTGTTGGACTAAAGGTATTTTGTTTTGAAAAAAATAATTTATGTCATTAAGTTCATTCATAAACATGTTAAATTGTTTGTATGTTGTTGCTTTATCTATGATACAGTTCCTTATCCTAAGTTACATAGTCGGAGAGGTGTAAACTTATGTATCCATACACCAATAACATAGACTTCTCACATATTCAATGAAATCAATGAAAAAAAATAAAGAAATAAATATAATTAATGCGAATTATATTTGTTATATATCCCTATACCAATAACCTTAGACTGTTCATATTTCATTCTTTATTCAATGAAAAAAAGAGAGAGAAATGAATATGATTAATGTGAATTAAGTGTAATAATATGTCAGGGTTAATCAAACTGATGTACAATATCTTTAATAATCAAGTAGTAACTTCATGCGCTAAATATTATAAAACAACCCAAACTCCACTAAAATGTTCAATTCTTTCCCAAATTTAGAACAGTGTTCAAAGGTTAAAAAAATTAATTAAATATGAATCTTTACAAAACTTTTAAGAGTGACTTTATTAAAGAGTTGGTGATTCAAAACAAGAATTTAATTAATTCTATAAATTTTTAAAAGAAATGAATAGGTTCTTTTATTTTGATTTAATCATTATAATCTAATTATTTTTTATATGTTATTTTTTCTTGTATGTTTATACTATAATAGATAGATATAGATAGATGGATGTCACACTACTACACCAATTTGAATTTATTATTTTAATTTAAAATTTGGTTTCAACATTTCATAAAAGTTATATTTTGTTTTTAATTTAATTTAATGTTCAAAAGTATACTTCTAAAATAACAATATAACTTAGGCATAAAATAGTTATCAGCGTTAAATATAAATTTGTTTTTAACACAAACAATACAGTACAACCACTGCACAAATTTGCCCACTGTACAAATTTGTCTACAAAAAAAAACTTCATTGTATTCCATTAGCTAAATCAATTAAAATTTTCCCACTCCCATTAATCCACACTTTCAATCCAAATAAAACGCTATGGTATAAAATAATCAAACATTAGGAATAATTAAATCACGTTTAGCAGCTATAATATAATCCGGAAATAATGTGTATCCGTCTCGTGCAGGTCTTCGTTAATAGCAGTATTTGAATGTGAAAAGTGACAGAATTGGTTGGCTGAATGAGGAAGTGGGGGAACAAGAGTTACGGGTTTGAATTTTGCGACTGGACCCAAACCATTTCCGGAACAGCTGCATGTAAGACAAGTGTGTCAAACGCCAAACCCAATTTAATTTCCCTTCCTTAAAAAACAACCAAGTACCCCAACCCCACTTTCGTAATTTCTCACCCTTCCCCAACCCAACCCTATCAAACACCCCAGCCCGGATCTTTCGCGGACGTGTTTCAGACAATTTTTCTTCCGCGCAGAGCCAAAAGTCACTTCTCTCCACTCTTTCTTTATTATTTCTTCCCCTTCCGTTTCTCTCTCTCAAAAACCCCCCTCTGCCTTTACGCTGAAACTCTTGCCATTATATAAACAACTCACCACCCTCACACACTCTCTCTCTTTCTCTTGCTCGCACCATTCCTCTGAAAACGAGCAACCCAACCTTGCATGCATTCTTCTGCTTCTCTCTTGGTTTATTCTCTGCTTTTAATCCATCAAAACTAACATGGAGAAGAAGTAACTATCTGTTCAACCAGTAACGCCTCTCTCCGGAGTAAGAGTTTGTTTCAGTTTTGGCCCCTTATTAAGCCTTTTTTTCTGTCTCTCAATCAACTGTTACTCATTTTCTGCTTCTTCAGAAAGTTTTTCTCATTCTCAGGACTTCATTTTGCACCATTCTTATCCCTGTACCAATCAATGGCACGTGCCACTAACTGGTTATCGTTCTCCCTCTCCCCCATGGAAATGCTCCGAACCTCTGAACCTCAGTTCGTGCAATACGACGCCGCTTCCGCCGCAACTAACTCGCACAACTACTTTCTCGATAACTTGTACACCAACGGTAATATATAGTAGTTACTTACTACTTACTTACTTCCTTGCTTACTTACTAGTTACTGCTTGCTTGTTTCGAGAAAACAAGCGCACGTGAGAGATCGCTGAAACCGTTCGTTTTGTGTGCAGGGTGGGGAAACGGGAACCTCAAACCTCAGATGCTGATGGAGCAGAATCTGAACCAGAACGACGTCAGTTTTGTCGAATCCTCCCAGTCGCAGAGTGTCAGCCACGCGCCACCGCCAAAGCTTGAGGACTTTCTCGGCGACTCCTCCGCGGTGATGCGTTATTCCGACAGCCAGACGGAGACGCAGGACTCATCGCTGACTCACATGTATGACCACCATCATGGCTCTGCGTACTTTGGCGACCAGCAGGATCTCAAGGCCATTGCTGGTTTTCAAGCTTTTTCTACCAACTCTGGCTCCGAGGTTGATGATTCGGCATCCATTGGAAAAGTGCAACCCAGCGAGTTCGGGACTCACTCTGTTGAGTCCTCTGGAAACGAGTTTGCCGCGTTTTCCGGTGGTCCCACCGGCACTCTCTCGCTGGCTGTCGCGCAGAGCTCTGAGAAGGCCGTCGTGGCAGCAGATTCCGGTAGCTCGAAGAAGATCGTGGATACCTTCGGCCAGCGGACTTCTATTTACAGAGGTGTCACCAGGTACACTGATTTTTCATTTATCCAATATTATCATTGAATCTATCCATTTCATTACTGCTTTATGTTTTTTGTTTGTTGGGTTGTGTGTGAACGGTGCTTGTGCTACAAAAAATGAGGTTTCTCTTTTTCTTACCCAAAGGATCTTTTGGGAAGTTGAAAAAAGTAGCTTGCGAGTTCTTGTCTACTTGTGAAAATATACCAAGATAGCGATTTTAGATGCGGAGTATTGACAATGGCTTGAGAGAGGTCAAGGTCATAAATTTGGCCTATTTCATGTTAGATTGTGATTTTCCTTTAATTTTTTTTTTTTTTTTTCATCAGGCACCGATGGACAGGTAGATATGAAGCGCATCTTTGGGACAACAGTTGCAGAAGAGAGGGTCAAGCCAGGAAAGGGCGTCAAGGTCTATCTCTCTCTGTTCTTTTTAAAACAAAGAAAAAAAAAGAATAATGAAGGAATAGGTGTGATGGTATAGCAGTGAAAAGTGGCTTGCATGCATTGAAGGTGCAGTTAATGGTTGGAGTGGGGTAGGACACCTGGGGTTTCTTTGTGAACAGTGGTTTTTATGATTGACTGATGGGTGTATATGCATATATATACTACGGTGGTAGTACTTGTTGTGTTACTTCACTGTTTCTGCATTTTTCTTTCAATTGATTTGATCCGATGTGCCGCCATTTTGCTCCTTGTGAGTCGGGTGTCTCTGCTTTCTTGTCTGGTCAGACATGTTAATCTCTCATCGCTGTTCTCTCTGCATTCTCTCCCTGTTCCGTACGCTTTCATGTCTAGTATCTTATCTATCCGTCCTTCCCCTTCCTCATTAGTCATGAGTCATAACTGATATGCTGCATTAGGGCTTAGGGCTTTGGGCTTTATCTTTTGCTTTTGCTTTCCCACTTGCCAGGGAAATGGCAAAAGCCGTGTTTGACCACATCACCCATCACTCCCATATTGAGATTTGTACTTGCTTCCATTAACAAGGAGGAGCCTCTACTGTAGCTATGAAGCGTTTAAGACACTGCTTCTGGCCCCCATCTCAGAATAATGTTCTGAAACAAACTCACGGGATTTCTTAGATTCTATGTTGCAGGGACAAATAACAATAATATTTTTTACCTTGTCTCTTTATTGGACGAGAGATGATAAAGAAACGGCAAAAAGGCGATTTGTCTACAATCCGTTCCCATGAGAAATAGGCAATTCGGCATTTCTGTTTTCGGTGTGTTTTTTAATGCCGGGATATGTCTTTGACTATAAGCTATCTACTTACTATGATTGTTGAGGTTTTTATTAACCTGAAAGGAAAATTTGATTATCACTTTGCACAGATACCATCAATTTTTGTCTTTAAATTAATGTTGTTCGTAGATACAACCTTTTAGTACAAATAAAATTCGACTAGTCCTTGTTATAGGAAAAGAGGATGGGGTCGATGGATCTAATCCAGTGTACAGTTGTTTTCATCCTATCTAGCAGCCATAAAGGGCGTGAGAGAGAAAAAAGAAAAAAAGGTTGGGTTGTGCGCATGCACAGTGGCAATTGGCGAGCATATGATCACTTTTCTTTGGGCCATTTGCATTTTGGGTTAGAAAAGTAATTTTTGGCAGATAATTTTGACTATTCCGTTAGCTGATGTTTGATATTTTTGGCTTTTCCTTTGCATGGAACGGGACTTTGGTGCATTTCTGGCTGTCATTCAACTTTTTGACTCTTGTACAGTTTATTTGGGTAAGTAGTACTTTTCATTTAGATTTGGTTGAACAACGCTTAATAATATATCTTTAACTTTTTCTCTTGTTTGAGAGATGGTTGTGACATAACCCATTGTCATGGTTATCATCAGGTGGATACGATAAGGAAGAAAAAGCCGCGAGAGCTTATGATTTGGCAGCTCTAAAGTACTGGGGTCCCACTGCTACCACCAACTTCCCTGTAATGCAGTCACTTCTTTCTTGTATTCAGTTTTGATAGATCTTAGTTGCATGAAATCCTACTCATAAAAACCTTTGGGTGGGACCAAACAACACACTCTACGCAAGGAATCCTTCATATTTTAATACGCTTCTATATATAAAAATTTCTCTTTTCACAAATTGGTTGGACTGAAAGAAATATGCTTTACTTGGTATGTAAAAAGTTCAAGAAAGGGTGTGTATGGTATCTTCATACTAACGTGACAAGAATGAAAAGAATGCATGCTTTAGTATCGTAACTAAACATCACTCACCTTATTTTCTATCCTCCTTTCTCAGGTGTCCAATTATTCAAAGGAACTGGAGGAGATGAAGCATGCAACGAAGCAAGAATTTATTGCATCACTGCGAAGGTTTGCTTGAGTTAGCTTGTTAAAAAATTATCACAGTACTTCTTCTATGGTGTTACTGAAACTTCGAATTCCCACTATTGCAGGAAAAGTAGCGGCTTCTCTAGGGGAGCTTCGATATACAGAGGTGTCACAAGGTTTGGAGTTTAAACCTTAAAAAACTATATAACAACAACAACATATTTGTGTGTTCGATTCTGTTTTAACACTAGTAAGTTTATCATGCAGGCATCATCAACAGGGTAGGTGGCAAGCAAGAATTGGCCGCGTAGCTGGAAACAAAGATCTCTACCTGGGAACATTCGGTATATATTTGTTTTCTTCCGTAGTTGTCGTGTTATAAAAAATAACTGGTTGATTAAGATTTAGTCTAGTTTCACAGCATTGTGTTGTTGTGTGGTGAAGTAACCGATTTCACATTGTAACAGCAACGGAAGAGGAGGCGGCGGAGGCATATGACATTGCTGCAATAAAGTTCAGAGGTGCAAACGCAGTAACCAATTTTGAGATGAACAGATACGATGTGGAAGCTATAATGAAGAGTGCTCTTCCGGTGGGTGGTGCAGCGAAACGCTTGAAGCTTTCCCTTGAATCGGAGCAGAAAGTTGGTGTGAGCAGCAGTCAGCAGAATCCACCGTGTGGAAACGTGAGTGGCAGCATAAATTTCTCGGCCATTCACCAGCCTATTGCTTCAATCCCTTGTGGAATTCCCTTTGATTCTTCGGCAGCGTATTATCATCACAACCTTTTCCAACATTTTCATCCTTCCAACGCCGGCACGGCAGTTTCCACCGTCACTTCCGGCAATGCAACTGGGCTTACTGCACTTCCTCCACCGGCGACGACCGCAGCTGAGTTCTTCATTTGGCCTCACCAGTCTTATTGATCTAATCGATCTAATCAATCAACTACAACATCTTATGCTAATTTCCTGGTTATGCTAACAAATCAGAAAGCTATAGTCTCTGGCACAGTTTAGCTCTCCTCTATAATTAACACCTTTAGGCTCCTAAGAAACAAAAAAAATCAGGTTTTTGAGTTCGCTAATCTTAGTTACAGTAGAATGCTGGATATGTAACTAATTACTCAAGAAATCAGAAATATTTGGTGCATCTAAATCTTTGCACAACCATTCCCGAAATGCTTCTTATCTTTTTGTATCTTCGCCTTTGCTAAATTACCTTAATTGCCAATTCTTCTTCGTCTTTCGAATTTCTGTTCTTAACACTTTTCTGAAACACGTTCCATCGTTAATTCATTATTATTCTGCATTATCTTCATGTGATAATAATAACTTTCATTAATTTCTAAAATAAATAACGTATGTTGATTAACTGGAGTCTGGTGATCTTAATTTCTTAGACTTTATCCACTTTGTTTAACAAAATCTTGAAGTCTTAATAGTGTTATTATTAATTGTTTGGTCAGGAAGTATTGAATACTAATTGGATAATTGAGAGTAGAAAATTATTTCAAGGAATATATATCTTTCATCAGTTATTAGATTTATTAACTGTACCATAAGATGAAAACTAAACTCTTAACTTAAAGTTAAAAAATCTTACCAGTTATGTCCTATTTTTGGTACAAATATTCATTTTCTAAATTTTAAAGTACAAGTGAAATATTTCAAATAAATACGGAGAAGAAATTAGAGTGGGTCAAATTTTATTAATATCAGTTTTTTCGGCGTCTATGTTAGTTTATATCAATTTCATTAAATTTTTTTATACTCTCTTGTTTGTTTTCTCATCTCAGATCAGATATTCAAAATTATTTATGATGTTAGATATTTTATATTGCCGTTAAAGGAGTTTCAACTTAAAAATATAAAATAATCATAAAAATTAAGATGACGTAGAACGAAATAAATATTTTGTGCTATTCTATATTTTTATTCATTTCACCATTTTAACTGGAACCAAAATAAATTGTTTTCAATTAGTTTATTTTTTTAAACGCATCAAATCCAGAATAAAAGTTATTTTATGTGCGTTCTTTGGTTTTTTCCTTGCATATTATTAAATGCTACTTAAGTAACCGTAGAAGGCTCACCTTTTTTTAAAGGAATATTTAATTAAATAATAACACAGGCTACATTTTAAATTATTCAAGATAGGGAGAATGACATGTCAAAAAGAAACCATTGAGAAATGTTATTAAATTTAAAAACCTATTTATTAATGTACTCTTCTAGATAATAATAAATAAATGCGTATAATACCAAACATAGAGAGAATAGCGGCACATATTTCATTTTAGGCCCAATGGACACCTATTATTTGTGGCTGCCCACGGTACGATAGTGTCTCTAAGAAGAAGACTTTTCAATTCTGTTTTTTTTTTCTTTCTATACCACCATTATTACTAACTGCATATTCATACTAATTTAAAAAGACTAAACTATCCTTCATTACTCCACCCTAAGAGAGGAAGAATAGGAGAAAAAGAAAGCATTTTGGAAAACTTATTCCGAAAGCTATCATTTATATTTCAGGGTTTTTATTCTGAAAAGCTTATTTAAAAACTTATTTCAGTTAGTATGAAAAGTTTGTTCTGGAGTTTCTTTTTGAAATGCATTTCATATGTATTTCAGGATTTCTATTCCACAATTCTGTTCCAAAATTTCAGAAAACTTGTTCCAAGAAGATTTCTTAAACAAGTAATTTGAATGTCACTTTTACAAAGAGTACGATGCCATTTTAAGATTTTGAAGGTGCAGTTAAAAATTATTTGAGTGCAGGAAGAAAAGGCTTAAATTCTGTTTCTAAGTCTAATATTTTGGGAAAACCGAGTTACGAGGCCTCAGACTCAAAAGTCCACTACAATAAGGGGCCTTCTCCCTGCACCTCCAACAGTTCTTTTGTACCCCCAAAAAATACCTTTATACCCTTATTTATCATTCGCGCGAGAGTGGGTGAAATTCGTTGGGATAGTAAATTTCATTTACTGCGTCACCAACCTCCTGCACCCCCAAAACTTCACTCTTAGTATTTTTCTCGCGTTTCGTTGTTCTCCATCCCAGTGCTTTTGCTCTCATTCTCTTCTCCGTGGTCC
>Ga0099822_1006205_pt1 | contig 15593 bp, 8 predicted proteins | sample CowpeawhiteBW_FD_76839 | JGI IMG/M metagenome (GOLD analysis project Ga0099822, IMG submission 76839) | Root nodule microbial communities of legume samples collected from California USA - Cow pea white BW | ecosystem: Host-associated > Plants > Roots > Nodule | place: USA: California | collected...
TTGAGGTAAAAAGGAATGGAAATTGTGTGAAAAAAAGAAAAGAAAAAAATGTAAGACAGAAAAAGTCAAAAAAAAAAAAAAAAATGGGGTTCGTTGGGAAGACGGTAACTTGGTGGACAAGACTCAAGTTTAATTGAAGGAACAAAATGGTAAAAGAGACAAAAGGGTGGCATTCCCAGAAAAAGGAACAAGCTTTGAAAAAAAACCACCATTAAAATGAAACATAGTCTCGTTGTTTTTTTATTTTATTCTTGTCGGCCAAGTAGAAGGTGACGTTAAACATGCATTTCTTTAACCTAACTCTTTAATATTTTCCTAAAGTTACCAATATTCAAATGAAATATTAGAAGTTTAATATAAATTAAGACTCGTTTAATATAAATTACATGACTTGGTGTTGATTGATATCACTCACCACTCACCACTCACCTAAAACTAAGCTCTGAACACTCCATTGCATACTTTATCACACACTCAACTTTTTTCCACATTTTCCACATCATACATAGTTCAGTAACAGATGTTTATGTCAAATTTAAAATCTTAGTCATCTATTGTACATGTCCTGTTCCAAAACCATTTAATAACTTCTTCATACTTGGAATTCATTTCATCACACATGTTAATCACTTTACATCAGACAAACATCTTTTAACTCTTTCTTCTTCTGCATTATAGTATATTATACATTCAAATTTTATACACAATCTTCAATAGGAATTTATAAACATGTAGAATTGTATATCCTATAGAATCGTTATCTTATATAAGTTCTACAAAGAAACATATCTTATATATTAACATTTGGTTTCCATTTTTTGTTATATGAATGGTAAATTTATATAAAAGCATGCGTGCTTTTCTGGTATACAGAATAATACATGTGCTGTGTGAAACTGTATAAAATGGTTTTTAATGTTTTTACACACGAAACACTACTAATAAAGATTGAAGTTTTCATATGAAAAATACGATTAAAACTAGTTTGTTAATATTTTCTCTACAAAATGATATTTTGTATAACGGTGTTAAATAATTATAAATAAACACATAAGACATGTATTCTGATTTACATTGTTAAACATATTTAGACTGAACAAAAAAAAATTTCAGCACTGGAAGAATGTTTTCGAAATTTCTATTCATTATACAATTATACCTTCACAATAATTCTTATATCCTATGTTTGAGGGTTTAAGTTTTGTGATGGAAATGTAAAATCTGTTGCCTTCTACCACCACAATCACCGTATTTAAAAAAATATATATAGAATTTCGTTATGATTTTATATTAGTTAAAAAATAGAAATCTTATTTAAATTATTAAATAATGTGAGAGTATCAAATATACTTAAAAAGTATAATTAAGAAATTATTCTATTTTATCTCATTTATATCAAATATTTAATTAATATAGTCAAAACTATGTTCAACTTTCAAAGTCTCTTTTATATCAAATATTTTTAATCATATGTAAAAATATTGTTGAATAAAAATAGCTTAAAAAAATTACTTCTCCCGTCCTACAATACAATGTGATGATAATTTACTATTCTTTCCACATGTGTATTATTTTCACATAGAGTAATTAATTTGAGAATAACTTAAAAAGAAAAAGAAATAATGTTGTATTAAAAAAGGAGTATGTCAATATTTTTTTTTAATTATAATAGAAGAAGCATGTCACATAATAAGAAATAAGAATGCCAACATTTCTTTTTAAATTATAACTATTGAATGATAGAAGAAGCCCGTCACAAAATAAAATGTATTTAATTAATATTTATTTTTTGTGAAATATATCCTGTACTTTCTCAACTACTACAATACAAAGTTACTTATTGAAATCTTTCTTTTGCTATCTAGTCTTTACTCATTACGTTGTTCCCGCCCTTTCTCACTTCATCTTCTTGCATACTCCTAACACAGATTTTCTGCTTCTAAATCAAAATCAGCATCAACAAAACACAAAACACAGTAAGGTACGTTTCAAATGACATCTCTTTTATTCTTTCATTATCTCCTACTTAATAGAAACTCTCATTCTGCAGTTCAAATTTCATTTCTTCTTAGCAAGTTTACTTGCACCAGAGGAGGTAACGTAGTAGCACCTTCTTCCTTTGCTAGTTTCCCCCACAAAAAAAGTTTGCGTCTTTTTGACCTCTTATGGCATTTCAACCCAAAACCGAACCTGGGTCCTTGCCTTGGTCCGTTTCTACCTCCAATAAAAAAGAATACGGTGAAATGAGCATATCCGAGCTAGTTTCTGTGCTGCGTATTGCATATAAAATTGAGGATTTTGATAAAATTGATAAAATTGAGCAAGAGTTGGTAAAGAGGGAAGCAAAACATAGGGCGGAAATTGGGCCACTCCGGGAGAAGATTGAGCTGGAGAGGCTCAACAGAATTGAAGTGGAAGAGAGACTGAAAATCAGAGAGGAGCAATGTGAAGAGGGGAAGAGAGCCCAGGAGAATTATGAGCAGTTGTTGAAGGAAGTGAAAACAGGTGGCTTGGTTGAAAAACATGCTATTGAGGAGGAGTTAAGGAAAAAGAACGTTGCTTTAGAACGTGAAGTGTGTGAGCTGAAGGAGTTCAGGAAAATAATGCTAGATGAGATGAAATCTGTGGCTGAACTAAGGGACACGATCCGTGTGTTGAAGGAGGAGAAGGTTGGGGACAAGAATGCTCTTGATGCCCTTAACATGAAGAACATTGAATTGGAGGAAGCAGTTGAGAAGAATTTGAAGTTGGAGAAGAGATATCGTAAACTCCGTGCCAGAGTTATGAAGTTGGAAGAGAATATCATGCTTTTGATGAGTGAAGATCACACTGAAGTGGAGCTTAATCCTGCAGTTTCTTTTGCTGTCAAAGATGAAAAGTATGTTCAGTCTCCCAAAAAAGGGAACAAGGAAGATGCTGTAGGTGCATTAGGTATGGAAATTAAAATTCTGTTCTCTTTTCATCTCTTACAGCTATATGACAGATTTACATTTTTATAATTTCCTTTAAAAATATTTAATTGGATCACACTGAATTGATTAATACACTTTAGTCATATTTCTTGGTACCCTGAACCATGACGACTTATTGAGAGAAAGAAATGACTATTGGCGGGAACCATGTTTTAGTATATTAATTGAAATGGTGTGGTGAGGCAAGCAATTCTTGCTCAAACTGGACTAATTGAAGATCGAACCAGACTACATTCAAATACTCAAAAAATCATCACAGTTTGCAACTATTAGTAGACAAAATTTAAGAACATACACTCCTCACATCATCCAATATTGTTGTTGAAGTAACAATATCATAAATAAGTTCACCACAAGGTTGAGGTTTTATGGCCCAAGTTTACACAATGAATTTATTACTTTTGAAGCATAGACTAAGATGTCCACTTGCAAATGCAAGGTAAGGCAGCTTGGAAGTGATCCACATGATAAGTCAGACCAGTTGTGGATCTAAGGCCCTAAGTCAGTGAGAACATTATGCTGAGGGGGACAAATCTATAAGATTAGGAGGGGCAAAATTATATTTTAGAAAACTGCAAGTCATCTCTTTTTGTGTTTTCTTCCTTTCTACTGATAACCTTTTCCTTCAAATAATTGCAGAAAATGAACATTTACAAAGGGTTGAAAGGATCAAAAGAAAACGAGATTCTGATATTGAGGCTTCTACTCCCACATTTACATCCTCTGCTGATTTATTTGAAAAAGAAAACTTCCCTGTAAAGAGAAGTAAGTTCTCTAATTAATATTATATGTGACAATTTAGATTTCTTCTTAGTTTAAAAATATCAGCATGTTGGAATTGTATGCCTACCTATGGTAGTCACACTTCGTATCTTTCTGAATAATTAGCTCGAGGACTATTATTTGTTGGAAAATTTGACTTATATTTAGTAGAGTTTTCTCTTCTAGTACTCATGCATTAGTTTTGTCAGCTGCTGTCACCATATCAGGGTAATCCTTTTTTCTTAGGCATTCTGATACATGAATGTTAAAGATAATATATAACAGCAGTAAGTATATGATGATCTTCATAACAAAAAAGATAGTAAAATACAAGTAAAAGTGATAATAAGATAAAGTCAATCTATGTATACCTCCCTCATGTTCCTCAACAAGGTCATGATCAGCTTTTAACACACGTAGGGGGAGTATTTGGAATGATCAATTCACAATCTTCACTCTCTTTAACCTCCTTCTAAATCCTGGATCCTTTTCATTGTCATCATCCTTTTCTCTATGGTGTGGCACCCAAAAATGAATTTTAGAAAAGAAAATAAAAAGCAAGAACAACATATCTTATTCTCTTGCATAGAAAAACATTAGTCTGTTCAAAGTGGCATTTGGCACTGATAATCATTTCAACTCACCAGTCTAGAACAATCAATTTAAAACACAATTACGATACCTGTTGTTGTGTATTATTTTTATTGCTTCGTTTTTAGTTATATTGACCTCTTGTTTTTTCTTGGCACAGGTGTCATGGACACATGTCTTCAAAGTCCTGCAAAAAAGATAAAAACAGGAAATCAGGCTGATAGAACCCAAAGAGTAAATGGGTCCAGTGAGCCTCTAATTCATGAAGTGAAACAAGGTTCAAGATGGGGAAGGGTATATGTGAGAAAGAAGTAGAGTTTTCTCTCCTAATCAAATTTTTATCTTTTTTTTGTTTTCATCTTCAAAGCTCAGATTTGAGACTTTGTTGCTGCAAGAATACAAGTTCAGTGTAACTCAGACCAACATGTTGTAAAATTTTAGTAAGAAATTTATTCCATTATCCTAAATCTCCCTCTGTTTCACTTCTTTTTCCTTTATTAGGATTTGTTTATTTTGTTGGAACTTCAACATCGACTCTACTTCTTAACACATTTCTTTCTCATCTTACTCTGTTAGTGTTTGAAGATGTAGGTAAGATTACTTGTATATTCTTCCTCTCTTAAGGTATTTTTCTCTTTCTTTCACTTAGTGCCAAAATAATTCTTTTTATCTCCACATATTCTTGGTTTATTTAAATTACAGTTAATGTTCATGAATGTTTGGCATGTTATATGTGTTCCTGCTTATATAATTGCTGTGACTTTGGATTGCCCGATAGATTGAATTTGAATTCTCTAGTAAATTTACTGATTCACATATATCAACTATAGAAACTTAAGAACTGCTAGAACCGAGAGAATGTGTCTGTGTATGCAATGACCAACCCTCTAGTAAATATGTACTTAACTGTATTATGAAAATTCATGTATTTAACTCACGAAAATTTGAATGTGTAATACAGGTACTTGAAGGCCTTCAATGATGTGTGGAAGCAGTTTGTGCAGATTCGGTCTAATGCAACTTGGGAGGTAAATTCAAAGTTATTATTGTTTTGTTAAATGTTAGTAATTATATGAAGTACAATGGTGTACAATTGATTGCAGAAAAAGAGAAAAAAAAAAAAAATCAAGAAATCCAAAAGAAGAACCATACTCTTCACCTGTTATCTCAAGAGGGTTTTCAGGTAATATATATAATCAGTGAGGATGTTATATTATCCATTGCACACCATTGTGAAAAGATTATGTTAGGACACTGGTTTAAGATGTTTAAGATGCTCACTAATCAGGTTCAAGCAGTGATATTAAACGAAATTCTTTTGGGAAGTATTTGAATATTTCAATCATACAATATACAATGAGCATGTAAATCTATAGAAGTTAGAAAATGTTCAAGACATGTACAGCTATTTTCAAGCATTATAACAATGTGCATTTCTTTTAGTCAACAATTATGTAATATGTTTGTTTCTTTAGTATATGCTGTGTTCTTATGTGTTTTGGTGCTACAATTATTGTGTTGAATTTTCTGTTTTTTATGTGGGTTATTGCCGAAATATTGTTGCTTATTTAATAAATAGTTGTCCAATTTTGTTTGTTAAAATTTGTTTTAATATTAAAAATGCATGGATATATTACAAGAAAAATGACATCACTCTCTATATCTTATCTAAGAAAACTTCATTTTATAAACTTTTCAAACCGGCTTAATCACCTATATTTGATACTTCAATTTTTAATTGCTAAAATTTTATAATAAAAAATAATATTTAGAACAATTTTCTAATTACAATAAAAGAAATTTAATTGACTATTGTGAAATTTTAATGATACAATCATTATTGCATTTGGAAAAGATAAAAAAAAAAGGTGTTTAAGATTTTGGGCTGACTAAGTAAACCGGTCCAACGCATTTAAGATCAGGCCCATGAAATGTGTCCAATTGTAGGCAAATGCTTCCTGCACTCCATTAATTTTCTACATGCATTCCATATTTTTTAAATTTCCAATTTTACCTTTGACTATTTTATATGAAAGTTGTCTTGTTGAGACAGTTGTGACTGCGCAGTGCTGGTGATTTCTAGAATCAAACTTAATTAAAATAAATCAAAACAAATAAATTAAAAGATCAGTTTACCCAAACTAAATTAAACCGAAAAATAATTCAAATTTATATATTACTTAGAAATTTTTATTCATTGCACACTTATTATACCTTCACAATAATTATTATATCCGTTGTTTGAAGTGATGAAAATGCAAAATTTGTTTCCTTCTACATCACAATCACCGAATTTAAAAAAAGGTGTAGAATTTCTATTTAATATTTATTTTAAAAATTAAAAGAAAAAAATATATTTAAATTATTAAATAGTGTTGGACTATGAAAATTAAATAATGCCGGCCTATTAAATATAATAAACACAATTATAATTAAGAAATTATTCTATTTTATCTCATTTGTAGCACATATTTAATTAATATAAATTCAGTCAAAACTATGTTCAACTTTCCAAGTCTCTTTTATATAAAATAATTTTAATCATATGTAAAATATTGTCGAATAAAAATTACTTCTCCCTCCCTTCGAATAGTTTACTATTGTTTCCATACCATATAGATGTATTATTTTCTCATAGAGAAATTAATTTGAGAATAACTTAAAAGGAGAAAGAAAACAAAGTTGTATTAAAAATGAAAATGTCAATAATTTTTTTTAATTATATCATGGTATGATAGAAGAAGAATGTGACATAATAGAAAATAAACGAAAATGTCAATATTTTTTTTAAATTATAATTATTGTAGGATAGAAGAAGCCTGTCACAAAATAAAATGTATTTAATTAATACTTAATTTTGTGAGATATATAACTTTGTCAACTGCTACAAATTCACCTTCTTTTCGCCTGTTCCCGCGTTTCATCTTCTTGCCTATTCTCCGCTGGCTAACACAGATTTTTTGGTTCTGATCAAAACCAGCATCATCAAAATCAAAACACAGCAGGTACGTTTCAAATGACACTTCCTTTATTCTTTCATTCTCTTATCTGAAAACAAACACTCGTTATGCAGCTCAAATTCAATTTCTTGGTAGCAAATTTACTTGCACCAGAGGAGGCAACGTAGTAGCACATTCTTCCTTAGTTTTCCTCACAAAAAAAGTTTGCGTCTTTTGGATCTCTTATGGCATTTCAACCCAAAACTGAACCTGGGTCCTTGCCTAGGTCCATTCCTACCGCCAATAAAAGAGAATACGGTGAAATGAGCATATCCGAGCTAGTTTCTGTGCTGCGTATTGCTTATAAAATTGAGGATTTTGATAAAATTGAGCAAGAGTTGGTAACGAGGGAATCAAATCTTAGGACGAAGATTGGGTCACTCGGGGAGAAGATTGAGCTGGAGAGGCTCAAGAGAATTGAAGTCGAAAGACCAAAAATCAGAGAGGTGCAATGTGAAAAGGGGAAGAGAGCCCAGGAGAATTAAGAGCAATTGTTGAAGGAAGTGAAAACAGGTGGCTTGGTTGAAAAACATGCCATCGAAGAGTTAAGGGAGAAGAACGTTGCTTTAGAACGTGAAGTGTGTGAGCTGAAGGAGTTCAGGAAAATAATGCTAGATGAGATGAAATCTGTTGCTGAACTAAGGGACACGATCCGTGTGTTGAAGGAGGAGAAGGTTGGGGACAAGAATGCTCTGGATGTCCTTAACATGAAGAACATTGAATTGGAAGAAGCATTTAAGAAGAATTTGACTGTCATAGAGGGGTTGAGGAATGAAGTTGGTAAACTGACAGAGGAGAAACACGGACTTAAGACATTATTTGAATCTATGGAGAGGAGATATAGTAAATTCTGTGTCCATGATGTGAAGTTGGAAGAGAGTACTATGCCTTTGATCAGTGAAGATGCGTCTCATCGTGGGAACACTGAAGTGGAGCCTAATCTTGGAGTTTCTTTCGCTGTCAAAGATGAAAAGGATGTTAGTGACTACGAGCTTGAAAATGACACGGGGGGACCTGTTCTTTTACAAGGGGATGAAGATACTCATTACTCTGTTGATATTGGCAATGCTCAGTCTCCCAAAAAAGGGAACAAGGAGGATGCTGTAGGTGCATTAGGTATGGAAATGAAAATTCTGTTCTCTTTGCATCTCTTACTTCTATAGTACAGATTTACATTTATATTATATCCTTTAAAGATATTTAATTGGATCACACTGAGTTGATTAATACACTTTAGTCATATTTCTTACCCTGAACCATGCCGACTTTTTGAGAGAAGGAAATGGCCATTGGCGAGAACCATGTTTTAGTATATTAATTGAAAGGGTGTGGTGAGGCAAGCAATTCTTACTCAAACTGGATTAATTGATGACTGAACCAGATTATATTAAAATACTAAAAAACTCATCAGAGTTTAAGAACATACACTCCTCACATCATCCAATCTTGTTCTTGAAGTAACAATATCATGGCTTGACTTGTTGTAGAGTCCTGGTCATCTATAAAATTTGAGGGTCCTAATTTTAAATCATAAATTGATGTTTTCTTCTGCTTTATGTTCTATTATATTTTGTTCCCTTAGAAAACTGCAAATCATCTCTTTTGGGTTTTCTTCCTTTCTCCTGATAACTTTTTCTTTCAATAAGAACAAAAAAGAAAGAGCAAACAGAAGCAGGCAATAAGGGTAGCTTATTTTGTTTATCCATAAATCAAGATTACATGTATCTGCTCTGAATTTGATCAAAGTATACGGTGTTAATTACTTGAAGAGCCCGAGGCTGGATTTTTCAAGAAACGCTGAGACAACATCAAATTTTTACTTGTATTCCAGAATCTACTATTTATTCTCCTAGCTTTTGACTGAAGTATATAATGTTAACAAAATAATGTTAAGTTTTAACACATATTCTTTGTACATGCAGGGGTAAAATTCAAATTGGAAAAGGAGATCGTGGACCTAAGTGATGATGATGATGATGATGATAATGATAAGTACACATCACAAGGATTGCATGGAGAGAAAGTTATTTCTCAAATAATTGAAGAAAATGAACATCCACAAAGGGTTGAAATGATCAAAAGAAAACGTGCTTCTGATATTCAGGCTTCTACTTCCACATCTACATCCTCTGCTGATTTATTTGAAAAAGAAAATCTCCCTGTAAAGAGAAGTAAGTTCTCTAATCAATATTATATGTAAAAGTTTAGATTAGTTCTTAGTTTAAAAATATCAGCTTGTTGGAATTGTATATCTAGCTATGGTAGTCACACTTTATATCTTTCTGAATGATTATGACATTGGCAAGAAGTATGACTTTGCTCAATGGCTGTTATTTGTTGGAAAATCTGAAGTACAGTTTTCTCTCCTAATCAAATTTTTATCTTTTTTTGTTCATCTTCAAAGCTCAGATTTGAGACTTTGTTTCAAGGATACAAGTTCAGTGTAACTCAGACGAACATGTTGTAAAATTTTAGTAAAAAATTTATTCCATTGTCCTAAATCTCCCTCTATTTCACTTCTCTTCCTTCTATTAGGATTTGTTTATTTCTTTCTCATCTTATTATGTTAGTGTTTGAAGATGTAGGTAAGATTAATTGTATATTCTTCCTCTCTTAAGGTATTTTTCTCTTTCTTTCATTTAGTGCCGAAATAATTCTTTTTATCTCAACATATTCCTGGTTTATTTAAATTAAAGTCAATATTCTTATATATAATTGTTGTGACTTTGGATTGCCCGATTGAATTTGAATTCTCTAGTAAATTTACTAATTCACATCTATCAACTATAGAAACTTAGGAACTGCTAGAATCGAGAGAGTGTGTGTGTATGCAATGACCAACCCTGTAGGAACTTAGGAACTGCTAGAACAAGGACAGTAGAGTATCCTAATATAAAAAACCCAACTATCATATTCATCAGCTGAATTAGCAATTGCATAAAACTTGTCCGGGTAACACTCGTGCATTAGTTTTGTCAACTGCTGTCACCATACCGGGTAATCCTTTTTTCTAGGGCATACTGCTACATGAATGTCTAAAGTTAATATATAATAGCAGTAAACATAAGATCTTCACAACAAAAAGATAGTAAAATACAAGTAAAAGGGATAATAAGATAAAGTCAATCTATGTATACCTCTCTCATGTTCCACAACAAGGTCAGGATCAGCTTTCAACACACGTAGGGAGTATTTGGTATGATCAATTCACCATCATCACTCTCTTTAACCTCCTTCTGAACGCTGGATTCTTTTGATTGTCATTTTCTTCTCTATGGTGTGGCACCCAAGAATGAATTTTAAAAAAGAAAAAATAAAAAACAAGAGTAACATATCTTATTCTCTCGCATAGAAAAACCTTAGTCTGTTTAAAGAGGCATTTGTCACTGATAATCATTTCAACTCATCAGTCTAGAACAATCAATTTAAAACACAATTTCGTTACTTGAGGATATTTTGTGTCTAAAGAAGAGACTTTAATTAATAATTGTTACTTTTAATTTCACTATGATGTATATTAATTATTCTTCCATGTTTAGCACCATTGGCAACTCCCACACAGGACACTCCCTTGTTTTCCTCACCATCATTGTCTCCATCATGCCAATTTAGGTAGGTCCTCAAACCCTCTCTATTATTTAAGAAATTTTTTTATCCAGCATGTTTTGATTGAATGTTATGATGAAATGTTCATTTTAAATTATAAGACTAAGAGTGTTAACTCCTTGCCATTTTGTGTGTTTAAAATTTTGGTTATGGACAAATACAGATGTTATGTTGCCGAATTTTTGGCAGATTTTTGTGAAAGGTGGTTGTCAAATAGGGGATCACATTTGATCCTGAGAGCAATATCGAGGACTAAGCCTCACATTTCTCTTTGTAAAATTGTTTCGTATTCAATTAATGAGTGAATATGTGTTTGTTGAAGCAACTAGCCCATTCAAAGTTACGTACAAGCAACTGACAATAAGAATTGGAAAGCATGGTTTAGTTTTAAGTAAATACATTATAAGTAAATAAAACTAGTTAAACTCAAACTATCGTAAAAAAACCTAAGGTAAAAATGGTTGTTTCAGGTTACATAAAAATTACTAGAATTGTAAAAAGGGTTAACTTTAGCCCTAGATAACATTTTACGTAGGGGAGATTTTGGTATAGAATTTTTTTTTTCCATAGCTTCATATCACCAAACTTTAGTTCGTTAAATCTAATGACCATCAGAGTTACACAACACATTTTATATTAGTAGGTTCATTTTTACCAAAAATGAGTTCTTTCAAGATCTAAAAGCTTAGATTATGAATCTATGAATTTTTACGTGAAACTTCTTTCTTGAATCCTATTTTTAGGCATATAAAATTCATTTTGAAGACTTGGAAGGTTTCTTTCACTGAATTTTAGACTTATCTTTCAAAACTAAGTTTTTAGGTCCTTTCAACCCAAAACTTGAAAGGGATGCCATTTTCAAAAGATTTAAAATTTTCAAGAAAACCAAAATTCACAACTTTGTTTTAATGTTTTCTAAATCTGTTTTGAGTTTGCCTGAGATGATGAGACCTAAATCTAGACAAAGACGATGTAAATGGTAGTCATACTGAGCATGATGAAGACATGTTAGAGAATATTTCAATCTAAGTCATGTTTGTTTATACAACGCATACACATATATATGTTTCATTTAAATATGTACTTAACTGTATTATGCGAATTAGTGTGTTTAACCCACGAAAATTTGAATACGTAGTACAGGTACTCGACTGGTCCACCTTCTCACAGTGGTACTAAGGTTAAGAAGGTTAGAGGCAGCACACGTTTGAGGAACTTGACAAGACGAATCAGTGGAAAGAGACTTCAAGTCCACATTGATGCAGCTACAGGGAGGCCATCAGGTCCGAACCGTGACACATTCACTAGCTATTTAGGTGCATTGGCACGTGAGAAGGTGTCGATTTTGCATCCTTCATGGGATCACGTGAAGGAGTCAACAAAGAAGTTGCTTTGGGAGGATATTTTGGTGAGAAACTTGATTTAAGTTGTTTATCCTATATACATTTATTCTTCTTATTAAGTATATTCAATAGGAATTGATTTATGTATGTAGGCACACTTTGAGATAGTACCATCTGAAGCTGTCAAGGGGAAGACATTATCTTCAATTGCAAGCATGTGGAGACACTTTAAAACCTACCTCACTACGCGATGGGCTTTGAATGAGGATAAAATTAACCGAGGAATGACTCCATGCAATATATATGGTATCGATGAGGATACGTGGAAGCAGTTTGTGCAGACTCGGTCTAATGCATCTTGGGAGGTAAATTCAAATTTATTATTGTTTTGTTAAATGTTAGCAATTGTATTAAGTTCAATGGTGTACAATTGATAACAGAAAAAGAGAAAAAAAGCTCAAGAAATCCAAAAGAAGAACAATACTCCTCATCGGTTATCTCGAGGTGGTTATCAGTTATTGGAGGAGAAATTGATGGCTGAAAAGATCAAATTAAGGGAAGAGCAGACATCAGAATGTGATATTGAGGCTCAGACCAACACTAGTCCCCCTTCTCCTCCTTCCCGTCACGTTAAATGGAAGAGGGCTCGAATGACATCATCAGGCCAATTCACATCAGAATCAGCACTTCAAATTGCTAAGCGCATTGTAAGTCTTCTAGTCTAGTTTTAAATTTTGTTCTTATTGCTAAAAGCACATTCTTTAGGTATTTATGATAAATTGGTTGATTACAGGATTCCCTGGAGAAGCAGTCCAAACAGGGTATGTTTCATCCCTCCGGACGTCAAGATATACTGGCTACTGCTATTGGACGTCCAGAGCATCCTGGTTGTGTTCGTACAGCTGGTAAAGGTGTGGGAATACGACAATATTTTGGAACATCCTCTCCACATGTTCACACTGCTTCATCGCTGAGCCATGCGGAGTTGGAAAAGATTGAACAACAAATAGCTGCGAGGTTGAAGACCCAAATCACTGAGCAGGTCATGCGGGAATTGTCTTCTGTTGATCCTTCCTCACTCCCCTCACAAGCACCTCAGTCCCCTCCTTTAGCTCCTCATGTTAGCACAATGGGAAGTTCTGCTGCTGTAGTTGTAGACCTGTCAAAGGACAAGACTCACTGACACCAATAGTTGGAATGAGTTATAATGAGGATCCTATATTATCCACTCCACACCATTGTGAAAAGATTATGTTAGGACACTGGTTTAAGATGTTTATGATGCTTCACTAATCAAGTTCAAGCAACACAACCTTGAAAGACTTGTTTTATTTGGCCCCTACAGTAACATTAAACAAGGTATGCTCTTGAATTATATATATATATATATATATATATATATATATATATATATATGTGTGTGTATTAATGTTAAGAATCATTTGTATATACCGGTTACAGTTATTAATTAATTATTTTTTGGTTAGGATTCTGATAGCCTTGCAAAGGGGTTCTTCTCTACCGTGACACTGTAAGAGCTGATAACTTTTTGGCTGAATCTTTTGCATCCTCCTTTCCAGAGATATAGTGAGATGTTTTCTTTCCTATTTAAAATGATGAATGAGAACATGTCAGTTAACATAAATTACAGGAATGATCTGGAACTTTTTGTGGGAAGTATTTGAATATTTCAATCATATGGGAATGTAAATTTGTAGAACTTAGAAATGTTTAAGACATGTATAGCTATTTTGAAGCATTATAATATGTTTTCTTTAGTATATTTTGTGTTCTTAGTGTTTTTGTGATACAATCATTGTGTTGAATTTTCTGTCTTTTAGGTTGCTACTGCTGAAGTAGGTGGTTGAATTTTCAACTGTTGCTTAGTTAATAAACATAAGTTGTCAAATTTGCTTGTTAAAATTTGTTTTAATATTAAGAATGCATAGATATATTACACGAAAAATGATAGCACTTTCTATATTCTTATCTAAGAAAAATTGAAGTTTCAGTAATGATTTGTTTTTTCCCATTTTAAACTGTTAATTTTTTTGTTAGTTTATTGTTATAGAATTAATCTATAAAATATTGGTGGCTCTTCATTATTAATAAATTAAATCGTATGTAAATTTGAGTTAAAAAATAATTCATATAAATTTAAGATAATAAAGTGTAATGATAAGTTCTCTTATTAGTCTTTTATATAATAAGAATGTTGTCTAAGTAATAAAATTATTTTAGTTTCTAAAAGATAAATTAGTTTAGCTGGAAATGGTACATATAGTTAACTAAATTAATAATTTGATTTAGTTAAACTTGTTTCAATTATACTTTTAGTTTGGTTCGGGTAAACTACTTTTCAATTTACTTGGTTTTTTATATATTTTAAGTTCAACTCATTAATTTGTAGTAGGATATTGATACAACTTTATCTTTTAACACTTGTTTTATTTTTATTTTTGTTCAACATATATATTTGTTAAGGAAATATTAACATTTATTGAAATGCTAATTTAATTTTTAGTTTAAAGAAAGGATAATGTAGATACCATAATATAGAAATGGTTATCTACAGTTGTAAACAGTTTAGTTCAATTTTGTTGTTAAAATTAACTATTAACAATCCTATCTGATTCTTGTGTGGATGTGTTGGAATTTGAAAATCAATAAACTAATAATTACACTTAAACACATTTAAAGTAGCAAAATGTAGAAGAAATGCAAAAAATGAGTTTTTGAGCACATCTGAAGCTGAAACATTGCAATTAATTGGAAAAAACCTTCATATTCATTTAATAATAATAATAATAATACAGTTAATTAAATTATTTTTTTTTCAAAAGAATACAGAGTGTTTTTGTTGTATTGTAGTCTTTATTTTTTTTTAAATTATTTTCTTGTAGTTTCTTTCCTTATTATAATGTTATGATATAATCCATGACACGCCAATGATGATCAAAAGTTTTATATGAATATATAATTATCAAAAACTAAAATAAAAAAAGTAATATATTTACAGAAATTAAAATAATTTTTTTTATTTCAAAAAGGTGATCGGTGAAAAGAGTTAATTGTTATAAATATTGTTGATAAACTAGTGACCTTTTTATACTTTCTGACTGGTTTCTTTTTCCAAAATAGGAAGAGAATTTTTAGGTTATGTATAAATTGTGAAAAAATCGAAAAGCACTGGATAAACACTATTTACATATATATATATATATATATATATATATATATATATATATATATATATATATATATATATATATATATATATATATATATATATATATATATATATATATATATATAAAAAA
>Ga0099822_1006208_pt1 | contig 15591 bp, 5 predicted proteins | sample CowpeawhiteBW_FD_76839 | JGI IMG/M metagenome (GOLD analysis project Ga0099822, IMG submission 76839) | Root nodule microbial communities of legume samples collected from California USA - Cow pea white BW | ecosystem: Host-associated > Plants > Roots > Nodule | place: USA: California | collected...
AAGGCCATTATCCTGCCAGAGACTAGGGCCTCCCGCTACTCTCACCACTTGGGTCAGTTTGCTCTACTTGAGACTCACTGACCCTTTAGAGCTTCAGGATGCAATCCTTACTTGAATCCATATGTTAATATATACACTACACACCACCATGAGATCTCCCCACGAGACTCATGGAATTACGTCTATCACATACAAATTTCATGTTTATCATACCCCAACCACCACTTCCATCTTATACATTAAATTCTCATTTCACCCAACCATAACATAAGAATTCCATGTCATTACTCATACCAAACATACCAATCCCAGTGCATGTCACTCATATAGTTACACCATAATCATACATGTTCGAGGTAAATAGCCACACACAACGTAAATGGAGATGTAACACATAATCTGCACGATTCTCGCCCAGGCTAGAAGTCCTCGCCTAAGCCGCAACAACTATCTCGCTTAGGCTAGGCCTTCTCGCCTAGGCGAGGCCTGGAACAGTGGCACTCTGCGAGCATCTCGCTTGGGTGAGACCAGCTCGCCTGGGCGAGACCGTCCTTCGCCCAAAAATAAAACACCTCGCCTGGACGAGGCTGCGAACAGAGCACACCAACTTCTCCTTCGAGAACTTGCTTGAGCGAGGTACTCTCGCCTGAGCGAGACAACGCATCGCTCAAAGACAAGGGCCTTTCGCCTGGGCGAGTTGCTCAAGTAGAACCTGGGTGAGTCTTAGGCGCTCTCGCCTAAGCGAGACGAGCTCGCCTGGGCGAGATTGACAGTTCTCGCCACTGTCCCCACACATGCAGTAGAATAACAGTTCAATCCAACACCCAAAAACACATGCACCCAGTTTCAATCGATTACACATACTTCTCAAGCTTATAAACATGCAACAAACCAAAAAGACACCCAAAAACAGCTTTGAACGGTTAAATCTAGCTTCCCTTACCTTTTTAGACACTAGCACAAGGAATGGTAATCCACTAAGACAATAGGGCACTGGAGCAAGCTACGGAGCTAAAAACCAAGATATACAGAGTTGAGAAAAAGGGAATCAGAGGAACCCAAAACAGAACTATAACTCTTATACTGGAAAAAGGGGAAACGAAGTTGAGGTTCAACTTACCCGAGAGTACGAAGCAGATTGGAGTTAGCTGGTAAGGAGGGGGACTTATGCCCTAACAGAGCCCTTTTTGCTTTCGTAGAGAGAGAGATGAGAGCAAACTGTTTTTCTGAAACAGAGGTAAGTGAGAATGTGAGGGGTTGATAGGGTATTGGGGTCCTTCAGAAGGGCTGGTCCTGGACCTACGAAGAGGCCAGGCCCAAACACACATAAGACTGAAAAATGGAGCTTACAGAGAAAAAAAATGAATGTATGAATGTCTTTTTTTTTTTCAGGGTATTAAGAAGGTAAAAAACGTGTTTATAAATAAATGTTTTAGAAAATTTAGAAGAATTTTATTATATTTGGACTATTTTTGTTGTTTCCAAATAATTTAAAAAAGAAAAATAAATTCTTTAACACCATTTAACAATTTTTAAAAAATAAAATAATTTTAACAAAAATTAACTTTTATATTAAAAAAATGAATAATAATAAAAAATAATATCAAATGATAATAAAAAGACTGTAGTGTTAAAATATCAATGCCGTGACAACTTTTGTTATTTTAAAATATTTCTTTTTTATGGGAAATAACAACATTAGTCATATTAATGGTATCAAACCCAATTTATTGAATAACCTAAACAAGTTCTTAAATGACCTATACAAATGTTTTGTGGGACCAAAAACTCTTATAAATGGGAGACTCTCCAATTGTGTTGTGGTACGTTATAATTTGCAGTAATTAATGGTTAAAGAGTAATATTCCAATGGAGTTGTCCTTATTCTTATTCTCTCAAAAGCCAATGGGAGCATGAAACGTGGCTTCCAAGGACAACCCTTTAAACAAAATGCATTTAGTTTCCCATGTGATGCGATGTGATTATTATCACTCTCATGTCATGTCATGTCATGTGCAGGGTATCATCTATCACATGACAACTTAACCTAACGATAACAATGTTTTAAAGGAAGTCATTCAGAATATAATTTTTTAATCAGATGTTATGTTATGCTATCATGTAAGTGCATAAAAAAATATGAAAAGTCTATTATTAATATTCTACTGTAAATATTTATTCATAGAAATCAAATCAACAATTTAAAAGCAATTTTACGAATTTAACACTTTAATGAAATACCATTATAGTTGTTAAAAAAAATTCAAATTATTTAGCAACTTAACAAAAATAATGTAACCAACCTTAAAACAAATATTAGTGGTTGACATCATCTGTAGCTTTATGCGCAATGAGGAAACACATAACTTATTTTCAACAATTAATTGTGAAAAGTTGACAAAAAAACAAAGTTGTTCAGAAGCATGCTTTTATTTATGATTTTTCCTTTAATTCGTACTAGCGTAATCAGTGGTGAAAAATTACACCGGAATTGTGTGAATATAGACACATATAGTGTAATGGCATTAATATTTTTTATTCTTTATCACATATAACAATTTTACACGTCTTAGCCTTGATAATGAAGACGATGTGATCTTGCATCAACATCCTTATCATCTCACTAAAAGGGTAAGTTAAAATTGTTTAATTTATAATTTGTATTATTTTTGAAATACAGTTCATTGACATTTCATATCAAAAATTAAGAACATTAAAAGTATTAGTACTTGGTTAAAACATTGAAAAAGAACAAAACAAATTTGATTGGATAAAATTGTTTTTGGTTATGCTTGTGAAAACCAATTTAGTCGACACCAAATTAAATGCAATCCTACACTAGCACATGACCATGTTATAGATTTATTCAAGGTAGAGGTTGGACAAACTTGACTCTGATATTCAATTCACAAACCATTTTTAATCTGCCAAACATGAAAATCCCACATTATTTAAATATAAAATTAAATTATAATATAGTAATATATATAAGCGAAAATAAGGTGTTAAAAATAATATATGAGCGAAGCGTTAAAAGTTAACATATGAAGGTTAAATATATTTGTGGTCATTAAATATTGAAATTAGTCTATATTTGAAGCTTTTAACCAATTAGTCGCTCAACTTTTAAAGTGAGTGAATTTAGTCTTTTTAATAAAATTTTGTTAAGTTTATTTCACATTTCAAGTATGTTTCATGATAACATTTGACTTGTTTATACGATTTGACATATTTATACTTCAAATAAGTTTAATAAAATTTAGTTAAAAAGATTAAATTTAGACATTTATAAAATTAAAGAACTAGACGAGACTACAATTTCAAATATTGATTTTTACTTAAAAAAAATTGTTAACACACTTATACCATGACTTTTAACATCCTGAACTTGTTACCAATATTCCAATTCCAAGAACATGTGCTTACTAGTTGTTTAATTTATTTTTAAGTTATTTTAAGTAATCCATTTTGCTAAAACTTTCTTAAATGGTACTTTAAGTTTTTTTTTTTTTTAGTTATTGTTTAGAAAATATATAAAGTTCACAAGTTTAAATTAAAGAACATGAAATTGTAAGTTGTTAGGAACTATTTAAGGTTTATTCCATTAAAATAAAATAAAATACAAATTACTTAATAACAATATTCAGAGACTATAAATACTATTTTGTATATGAAATAATTCTATGTGATTTTCTTCTATCAATAATATCCCAAAAGTATTGATCAACAAATCCTTTTCAACCAATAAAATGGATACATTGTTAAGTAGTTTGGCGTGTGCTTTCACTTTAACATAAGCTATAAAAATATATAAAGGTTAATTATATGAGACAGTATAATAAATACGTAAGTTTATATTTAATCCAATAATAATAGAAACATTAAACTATAATTATATATATTGAAAATTTATAAAAAACTATTTTTATGTTCCAAGAAAATCTATAAATTATTAAATCGATAAATTAGTAAAAAAACTACTTCTGTTGTTAATTCCGGCTAAAGTTTGATGTCGAAATTTGTACCGAGTCTCATTAATTTGTGGGCAATTTCATTCTGCACATCTTTCTACACCCTCATAAAATCTAGGAAAATATCATAAGCCTCGACTTGTAATTATGCTATGGTGCAATTTCTACACATTCAATTTTACATTTTGTACGGACTCAATTATATCATACGAAATGTAAAAGTAATAGAAGTTACATAAACCAAGATGAAGGGTTATTTCTTAGTTTGAGTTGTAGTTCAGTGTTCAGAAGTCGTGAAATTTTGGAAACGAAAAAATTGTGGCAACAGAGTTAAATAAATATACAATCGAATGAATGTTTCAGAAGAATATAAAAAGATATTTGGAGCTATATGAGAGGTCCTTTTCCACCATGAATCTCAGCACAGACACGATTGACACGTATTGTTAATATCAATTTCACGTGTTTGCGCTTTTAATATTTCTGGTTGTCAAAATTTCGTATATTTTCAAATTTGTTTAGACAGAAGAAATCACCTAAATTTTACAATCTATCTCCATGCTTTTTAATCATCTAAACTTCATCTTTTCTTTTTCTTCTCAAATATATTTTATAAATGAAAATACTACTTCTATAAATTAGATAAATATTCTCGGACACCTTTTTACCCCACCAATAATTGGACAATAATTGGAGCACCTCTAGTCACTCATGTAAGAGATTCTTATGATTGTTTTAGCAGTAAAATTATTATTTGTTTTATAATGTTATATTATTGTTTTCTGATCATAAATATTAAACTAATAAAATTTTTTATTCTTGAATTTTAATTTTTTATGTCTAACATTATTTTTTATTATTATTATTATTATTATTATTATTATTATAGAGTTGACGATAAGTGTTAAGTCAAGAAGGAACTTAATCTATAATAATATATAAAAGAGATTTTTATTTTTGTGTATACATTTCAAAATATCAAATTTACCCTTTAAATATAATAATTTATTAAATTTTTAAAAATTGATCATTATTTTTACAAATTTTTTATAAAATCGGTTATCTCTGTTTATTCTCTTATTCTTTATTTATTAATGGTTATTCTTTCATCTATTGTAATATATTTCAATTTATTTTCAATAAACATAATTTTAATTTATATATTAACTTAATAACATTACAATATTATCACCTACTAATATAATATCATGCATATTTAAAAAAATCTATACACACAGGCGCGATAGCGCCTGTGTTTACGCTAGTATTATGTTAGAGGGGATATTAACAATTTGGCCGACCACATTGATGAATTTAATGTTTTATTTGTATTGGAAGTTATAGAAGTGTGAGGTTATATACTAGGTAGTCACTTATAATACTTATAATACTGCATGTAATTACGCGTTTGATATGTGAATATATTTATTTTAAAAATAATAAAATATGATACGTGATAAATATGAGTTGAAAGTATATAAATAATTTTTAAAATATAATAAAATATTATTATTATTGTATGAATCCAAATTAAATCCAAATTACATCATTGGTCCAACTTTCGTAAATTTTGTTCACTTTAGACCTCATTTTTTTGAAATATTAAAAATGGTTCTCATTTTTGTAAATTGGGGTCAATTTGGTCCTTTTTACAGACACGATTTAGATTGTTAATGAAGGATAATAGTAACTACAACGTGTCACTTTGTGATTTTTTTTATTTTTTAAAATATTTTATTTTTTTAATTTAAAATGAATTGTCCACGTGTTAAGTCAGAATTGTGACATGTGGCAGTGTCAGTGCCACATGTCACTACCACGTGTCAAGTTAGTATTATTGTCATGTGTCAGTGTCTCGTGACTTATATTCAATTATGTTATAATTTTTGTTAATTTTGTTCAATTTAGTTATAATTTTGATTACTTTTGTTCAATTCAGTCCCAATTTTGTCCCTCTCCAAATTGACAAAATTTAATATCCATATAAATGTTATACTTAATTTTTTATTTTTTATTAAAATTTAAATTTACACTAAATATGTCTTTCATTATTTTTAAACCAACCGTAATTATATTATTGAAAAGTAAATTATTAGATTTATGTTTGATGTTTGCTACATGTAAAAAATAGGTTTAGAGTCGGTCTTAAAATAATGAAGAATTTTTCTACTAATTTTAAAAACAATAAAGAACTTTCCTTCTAATTCTAAAAATAATGAAGAAATTTACTTCTAATTTTAAAAACAATTAAGAATTTTGCTTATCATTTACAAAACAATGAAAAAATTTCCTTCTAATTTTAAAAATAATAAAGAACTTTCCTTCTAATTTTATAACTAATTAATAATTTTCCTTCTAATAATAATGAATAATTTTTCTTCTAATTTTAAACTAATTTTAACCATATTTTTTACATGTAGGAAAAATCAAACAAAAATCTAATAATTTCCTTTCAAAAGTATAATTAGGTTTAGTATACAAATAATAGAAGAAATATTTAAAATAAAAATGAATTTCAATAAAAATAAAAATTTTAGTATAACATTTATATAAAAATTAAATTTGGTTAATTTGGAGAGAGACAAAATTAGGACTTAACTGAATAAAAATAACAAAAAATGGGATTAAATTGAATAAAATTAACGAAAATTAGACTGAATCTAATATAAGTTACAAGACACCGACACACACAATGACATTAACTTGACACATGGCAGTGACACTGGCTTGACACGTGACATTGTCACATGTCATAATACTTAACACGTGGATAACATTTTTAAAATTTTAAAAAATTTAAAAATTTAAAAATTTAAAAAATTATGAAGTAACACGTGACAATTATTATTCATCATCTATTAACTACGTTTGTAAAAAGAACCAAATTGACCATTAATTTACAAAAATTATGACCATTTTGAATATTTCAAAAAAAAAAAAGAATCACAGTAAACAAAGTTTATAAAAATTGAAACCAATAATATATTTAAGCCTTCATTTATTCAAACCCAATGCAGCTAAAGAGGAAACCCACAAAAATACAAAGCCAAATATTTGATGTATAGTAACAACGCTGAGAGGTTAACAATAACAACAAACAACAACCACCACCATTAATTACGGTAACATTGTGTGTTTGCTTATTAATGTTACATGTTCCTCTACTCATTGTGCTTCCCTCCACATCATTGTTGTGGTGATGACAACATTTGTGGTCTTGAGCAACAAGGAGCAATGCAGGGTAAAAACTAAATGGTAAAGAATCATTAAACCTTCCTTTTTCAATTCAACTACAATCATTAGTAGAGACCTTCCACTACAATACTCTTTTGCCATGCGTCGTTGAGAATATTTTAATATATATAATTTTTTTTTTACGAAAAAACATTTTAATAAAATAAGTTCTCATTACTAAGCAATTTTTTATGGTTCGAATAAGACTTCGATAATGAGAATTGCAATCTTTGAACTAATTTTTGACTTCTCACTGTGTCCATTTGGTTTTTTAAGTATTGAACTCTAGTTTACTACTTTATAATTAACCTCTGCTTAAAACATATTTGATTGATTAAGTAACCATTCCTTGCAAAACTATTGACATTTTTAGCTTCAATGAGGTGAGTACTCTCAAGTAACACTTCTTTAACTTTTCCCTTATTAGTTTTCTGAAAAAAAGAAGAATATTTAGAATTTAAAATAAAATATATAGTAACAATATTTAAAAAGTATATTATTTAATTTATTTGAGAGAAATAAATCTATTAAGTATGAACAAGTGCCATGATTTTGATAGTGAATTTTACTTTATAATTGATATTATCATGCCTTCAACATCTTTTCTTTCGGCTTTGTGAAGCTTATGCATGATCCCAATCCCACATGATCTTAATTCGCTCCCTCACCTCTTACTTTTTAACAAACAAATATGGTGTTTCTATTTTAGAAATAGATAGAATTATGATTTTTCTTTTGAAAGTATGGTTGATGGTAATTCTATTTTAGACATTCTATTTATTAAAATAATAATTTAGGAACCAAAATACAGTATCATTTACACCACTACACAAAAGAGATACAATTTTACATATATCAAATTAAATTGATTTTAGTATTCCATAACTAAATAACAGTATAATTTCCACTTAAAAGTAAAATCATATAACTCCTACTCTTATTTTTATATTTTACAATTATATTATTTTAATATAATAAAAAATGCATGTAATCGCCATTATACAGCACTTTTAGAACTTATCTGCAGAGGACACCATGCAATGCAAGTATTAAATTGACTGAAATGAAGTTGAAAGAAAGAAGAGCAAAGAAAATATTACGTGGACTTCAATGAACCTGCACCGGAGATATATACATCTCCAACGAACATAAAATTAAATATTAATAATAAATCAAATAACATTTAGCTAGCAGAGTTGAGACAGTATCTATGAAACAATAAATTTCGATATGTTATATGTTACAGTTATGATACTATGTCAATGTTTCCAACGATTTCTCAAAGTTTAAACCAACGGTGTTTAAGCGTAATTGTGGTACTTTTTTAACCTCTCCTCTTCGGCCACTGAGAAACAACCCCACACACTACCTGTCACCAAATCAACTCATGCAACATATCTTTCATTGCTCCCTAACTCTTCCAAATGCCATCATTCTCTCATCCTCTTCCTCACTTCCACCACATGGCTCTTTCTGCTTCTCTGCTCCAACTTCAACCCTCTTCACTAAAGAAAAAAACCGCTGTTTCCAGAAGTTGGGTTCTGCTCGACCACCATGGCAAACCCACTGTGCTCGATGCAGATAAGCATGCCATCATGCGCCTGGTTAAAATTCACGCCAGGGATCTTCGGATTCTCGATCCTCTCTTATCCTATCCCTCCACCATTTTGGGCAGAGACAAAGTCATTGTTCTCAATCTAGAGGCAAACACTTTGCTTCCATCACTTCTTTTCTTCCGCTTTCTAATTTTCTTTCACCAACTCATTCATTCCTTCCTTTTCTGCAGCACATTAAAGCTATCATCACTGCAGATGAGGTATGCTTGCTACTTATAAAGTTCTACAAAATTTAAATTATGAACAAGTAATCTATATGTAGTATTTTTGAAAAATTCATCACTAATTTTTACTCACTCTGAGTTACCTAGGTCGAGTTATAGTATTAGGTGGAGAACCCACTTCTCATGAAAGAAATCCGTGTTCTATAGAGAAGTAAAATCAATTTTCAATCACTAAAAATTGTGACTTTTCATTGGTTTTTAGTTTATGTATGTGTGTCATGTTCGATGTCATTGTTCTTTCCGAGCTTACAGGTAGATACAGTGGAAATAGAATCAATTTAGTGAGGTTGAATTGAGTTGTGTTGTGTTGTTTGTTCTTGGTGATTGGTGATGCAGGTGTTGCTAAGAGACCCAACTGATGATGACGTTGTGCCAATTGTTGAAGAGCTTCGACGACGGTTACCTAAAGTAAGTGCTTCTGGGGAAGGCCGAGGAGAAGAAGAGACGTGTGCTCAAGATGGTGAAGGTGGAGACGAAAATGGTGTGCTTTGTGAAACATTTTGATTTCATTTTTTGCTATAATTAAACAGTGCTAGTGTTGTTCTGTTTCGGGCTCTTTAGTTTTCCTTCTGTTGCGATAATGGAAAATTGACCATGGCTCGTAGAATTTCCATTTGAGATACGGGCTTTGGAAGTTTTATTTGAAGCAATTTGTAGTTTCCTTGACGCACGAACGAGAGAGTTAGAGACTGCTGCTTATCCAGCTTTGGACGAACTTACCTCAAAGGTAAAAAGTCTTTGCATAAGAATTGTGTATGTTTTTCATAGATTTTTCACTTTGGTACAAGAACATAGCTTAAACATATCTTCACATCTTTGTATTGTCACTGAAAAGTTGTCACAACATATGTCAACTTATAAACTAGGTCAAGAAACAGTTTTGTTTATAAATTGTGATATCAATTTCCTTTTGATTTTTTAAATTATTCTCCCCCTTTTAAGCTAGCAAAATGGTTTTGGAGTGAGAATGAGATATAAAACTATTATCAGAAAGACAGCACAGAATCCTTAAGGATTAAAACCTAATACTGATGTTAATTTCTGATCTAAAACTTCAATGTTAATTTCTGATCTAAAACTTCAGATAGCTTCCATATCCATATCGAAATCTGGTGCATAAAACATGCAGTTTATGATTTGAAGTTTGATTTTCATTATCAGTTGTGAGTTGTGACATATTTTTTACACTTGATCCTCCTCTTTCTCTTCCACCTCTCTGGTTGAATGACACTTGTGTCCAGATTAGCAGTCGTAATTTGGATAGAGTGAGAAAATTGAAATGTGCCATGACGAGGCTGACAAGTCGTGTTCAAAAGGTATGTTGATATAACAGATAGATATTTTAACACAGTGAATTCCCCTTTTCCTTTTCTCTACGAGTTCTTTATTATTAAATTGTATTTCTAAAATAAGAACGTGGCAATGCTGTTCTATGAAGCCTGCATACTCCAAAACTAAAATTGAGTTTTTTAGATATGTTCTTCATGCTGTGAAAGGAATTGTAGTGCGTACTTCTTTATGCATTCTTTGAACAGAAACAAAATGATCCTAAATGAACAATATCTTTACATTATATGCAATCTAGTCTTTCTTTGTTTTAGGAAAGATGAAAGAAAGGTTTAATTGTATTAAAAAGGAGAAACAAGGTTACAGGCTATTAGTAGAGTATGATCAATTTTATGATGGCGTTGAACTTTAGCAGACTTGATAAATGAGCTTAGAAGCTGTGCTTTTCTCGGATGATGAGTACCGAGGACATGGAAATGATACAATTAGCATTAGACAATTGTTTAGTATACGATGTTTCTGAATTGTTAGCTATTGTAGTCAGTAATTGTTTTAAATTCAACCCAAGGTGCTTCTAGAAGTAGTTAGCCAAAACTAGTTGAGATACAGACAAAAAGTACATTATTTTGTTATGATCACAGATATTTCTGCGATTATCATAGTTATAAATTAACAAGGAATTCTATGTATTTTCTGTATATACATCAAATATTTTATAAATTTTTGTCCACTATCCGCATGTATCTTATCCTAAATTATTTTAACAAATATTGTCTCACCCCACCACACGTGTATATATATATATATATCATATTGTATCAGAAAGATGAGAAGTATGTGGGCTTCATAGGTAACGAACTTGCCTGTGACTGATTTTCCCTCCCTCTCTTTTTCATATTAGAAGCAGTATATTTGAGTTTGCGTTTACTTTACTAGCTTTCTTGTAGATTAGAGATGAACTAGAAAACCTACTTGATGATGACGACGACATGGCTGATCTTTACTTATCAAGAAAGTCGACCGTTTCATCATCTCCAACAAGTAGCTCTGATGCTCCCAAGTGGCTTTATGGTTCTCCAAATACAGGTTCAAGAATACACAAATCAAGCAGAGCAAGTGGAACAACAGTTCACAGGGACGATGATGTTGAGGAGCTTGAAATGTTACTGGAGGTTGTAAGAACTCTTCATCTTTAATGTTGCCACAACACACAGATAGTTTACTTAAATAAATACCATTGAACTGAATAATGTTGTGCTTTGGTTTGCAGGCCAATTTCATGCAAATTGACGGCACATTAAATAAATTGGCCACAGTATGAACTGCATTTTCTTCTTATCTTTCGTACTTCATTTCTGATCTGCACTACTTATCTGATAAACTTTTCTATTTTGATATATACTTCCCTTCATTTCAGTTGCGAGAATACATCGATGACACAGAAGATTACATCAACATACAGGTAAATCTTATATTTGAAGCTCTTACTAGAGGGGGAAGAAATCGAACACCCCATTTATAGCATAACAACTCTCTGTAACATGTCACACATGCATGCACGCAGCTTGACAATCACCGAAACCAGCTGATTCAGGTACAAGCTTTTGCCAGCTGATTAAGTATTTATGTGCATACATTAATTGTCACGAACATTTTTAGAAACATTTGTTACCAAAGCCATGATTGAAGCCTTTAAATACTACTGTTATTTTCTATCATTGTTTCGGACAGCTGGAGCTCTTCATCAGTGCCGGCACTGTGTGTATGTCCTTATATTCATTGGTGGCTGCAATATTTGGTATGAACATTCCATACACATGGAAATCACCAGGCCACGAACATGTGTTTAAATGGGTATGTAAAGGTTTTTGTCACACAAAGGAAAATGTTTGTGATAACAGGTTTTCCTGATTCTTTTTCCAATTCAATTTTTACAATTTTAGGTGGTGATCTTTGCGGGAATGGTTTGTGCATCCTTGTTTTTATCTATAGTATCTTATGCCCGACGCAAAGGCCTTGTTGGGTCTTGAAAAAATGTTGACACATTGGAGGGAGACATCAGATTCAGTCAAAAGTGGTCGATTTTCACACATTGCCTCAAAACAATACTATATTTTTCTCTCTTTCATTATGCGTACTGAATATTATGTTTATATCCTGTTTCTAAAGTGAACAGATTAATCTTTTTTTATTTATCTTATTTTTCAAAAGCGAGTCTCTTCTTTTCAACGGTCAAAGTCCCTTGCATGTCATGTACAAGTTAAATAAAGAAAACGTTAATTCTCTTTTTAATGCAAGGTGTTTGGTCAAATGAGTTCTGCTCCAGTTCCATCTTCTTACGGCACCCATCGATAATGCGCATGCAGCTATAAATTACTGCAATCATACAATTATTATCAATTTATCATGGTTTCACGACAATTTCTAAATTTGGGCCGTTCTCCACCACTTTGGTTTCGATCCAATGATTATACATTGGTTTATTTTGTCCATAATAAATGGTGGTATGAAAAAGTTGGAGAAAATAAGCGAGACTGGTGTAATTATTGGTAGCATTTCTCCCAGGTAATCATGCTATATTAGCAAACAATGAAGCATGGACAGGGTGTGGACGTGATGTTTGAACTTTAGAAAATTAAGGTTAGCAAAAAAAAGAAAGTTGGTTTTGTCGGTGCTAACTGTTATAATTAATTGATTAATATTTATACAAATCCGTGATTCAAATTCCAAAATCTTTCTCTTAATCTCTGACGTGGATTGACCTCGAGATGCATGGTTTTTTTTTTTGTTTCACATTGCACGGGTTTCAATTACTGAATTGCGCATGGGCCAGGGTTTTGCAAGTCTGAATTGGACTCACTCAGATTTGAAATGGGGTAATGACCAAAAAGGTAGAGTGGGGAGGACCCTTTTGCAAATAAGATAAAAACGAAGATCACATGTTCCATTTTTCGACAAAGCCAATTGAAGGAGAGCTTTTTAACTTTGGGGTTCGGTTTGGTGTGTGCAAACCTAATTTTTTATTTTATTTTTTTTCTGGATTAGAAGATGAGGATAAAGGTGCCGCTAACTAACAAACCTTCAATGCGAAGCAAGTGACATTCGGGCACGTATTTAACATTTCTACGTGAAATTACTGCACCTCACATCAACCATTTCCCTCTGCTACCTCTGCTAAATCAAATGACATTTGAGCACGTATTTAACATTCCTACGTGAGATCGCTGCACCTCACATCGACCACATCGACCATATCGCCCCCTGCTAAAAAATAAAGCTGCACAGAACAACGATAATACACTGATGCCTAGAACAGTAAACATTAAATTTTATTAAAATATTCTATAATATGTGGTAATATTCAAATATAACATTTTTATTCTATTCTTTTTATTCAAATAAATGAATAAAAGAGTTTTTTAAATAGTTTTTTTTGGTCATTTTTATCAATTATAACTCGATTGAGTTTCACTATCCAGTGGAATTTGAGGGTGGATGGTATATATATGATATTTTATTTAATAATTCAAGTTTTTCGATATTTTATTTATTTATAAAAATTGATTTTAAACAAATAGTTTCCATTTTAGATAGAGTGCATTTGATTCTAATTAAATCTTTCCATGAAGTGTAACAAAAATTGTTGGAAGAGACTCCTCCTACATTACATACATGCACCTAAAAATTACCCAAAATATAATCTCTTAGAACAAAGATTCAACACCTTCAAAACACACTACACTCCATGCGTAGTATTTTAGATTTCGAAGAGACTGAAAAATTAGAAGTTAATATTGGAGAGGTTATTTATATATTTTATATATACATTTCTCCATTAGGGTGAACCTCCCCGTTACGCGCCGCAGGCCCAAGGGTGCGCATGTTAACCCAGCGCACATTATCGCACACCCTAACTTCTCTAGCTGTCCTTTATTTTTTCGTCTAGCTGTCGTTGGTTGAAGTGTGGAACATATGTCCTTATAATATTTTGTTTGAATTGTCTATATTTTCCAATAAATCAAAATTCACAACAAAAAAAACCTTATAGAAAGAGAGAACAACACAGAACTCCAACATAAACACAGAAACACTCGGTTTCGGTTCATGCGGGAACGAGAGGTCCTCCCGATTCAGATCACCCACAAAACAACTCAAACTCCCTCTGCCAAATCCACCATAACCCACGTCAAATCCTTTCGAATCTCACCGACCCATTTCCTTTTCGCACCGGTATTCCTCCTTCCTCACCGATCGTTGTTGCTGCAATACCCACCGTTGCCAACGGTTCCATCCATTTCCATGACCTTCTTTGTTCTCTGTTCCACCCTTTCCCACACTGTGTCTTCTTCTTCTTAATGCAGAGAGTGATTGCCACCACGGAATGGACGTAAATTTGGGAGGTGCAGGCTCCGCGATAGCATGCAGGGTGTGAGCGTGTGAGAATAGTTCGTGCGAGCGTGCAAGAAAATTAAGGAGCATGCCGAATCAGGTGGCGAAGGTCCGGAGGGACACGATTGTAGCATGCATGACTTGCCCACTCTGCAACAAGTTGTTCAGGGAAGCCACAACCATATCCGAATGTCTTCACACGTGTGAGTGCTCCTCTCTTTCAATCCGTGTCAATTTTTTCTTCGATTTCTCTGCATTCGCTTCCTCTCTCACTCTCCGTCCGGATGTGGGGGCATCTGGACTTTGCGTAACCGGAGGGAGATATGGGTATTTCGTAATTTGACGTGTCCAACAAAAGTTTTGTTTTTTATTTATTTTTTTTCTAAGTTTTGGGTCTCTCTCTAAGTATACCCGTTGAGGACATGAATGCTGGTCAGAACAGTGTGCTTTTTATTGGCTAAGTATTCTTGTGCTGTTCCATTAATGTCCTTGGTGGAAAGGTGTTTGAACTTTTTACTACAACCCCACTGTTTTTTAGTAAAACCGCTTCCTTGTACATGCGAACACATGCGAAGATTCAATCTTGATCTCACTGCATGCAAAATTACATGCGAAGATTCAATCTTGATCTCAATGCATGCAAAATTACATCAACTGTCGTGGAAGCGTGACTATTTTTACGGGGTTGGTCCTTGCATTTTCTGAATAATTTTCTCTTGGTGTTTGGTATGTGTTGTTTGGTCTAATTTGATATCTTTGCATGCACCTTTTTTTTCTTCAGAGTACAAGTTCCAAGCAAAGTCTGTTGTGTGTGGCAACTAAACTAATATTAGATTTTTTTTTTTTTTTACTTTTTCTATGGACTATTAG
>Ga0099822_1006210_pt1 | contig 15588 bp, 14 predicted proteins | sample CowpeawhiteBW_FD_76839 | JGI IMG/M metagenome (GOLD analysis project Ga0099822, IMG submission 76839) | Root nodule microbial communities of legume samples collected from California USA - Cow pea white BW | ecosystem: Host-associated > Plants > Roots > Nodule | place: USA: California | collected...
CATATACTTTATATATATATATATATATATATATATATATATATATATATATATATATATATATATATATATATATATATATTGCACAATTATATATATCACCCAATCACACCAAAGGAATCTCTTCCTTTGATCCCACACCACATGACCACTACCATGATAATTGTGTTCTACGTCTTATAGCGATTACCTCAAGATGTCTTGCTGCCATATCTATCGGCCACAACCGATAGAGCACGTGCGGGAAACCATGCTACGAATCACACACCGCAACGCCAGGTGGAGTTCCCAAATACGAACAAAGGTCGTAACATCCTAAGACTACCAAACTCATTAGTTAATCGCTGAGGAGGGCAATCTATCTGGACCCATCCATACTGGCCACAACCAGCACACTCACACTAGCAACACTCGCCAACCCGAGCTCAACTCAAGGGTTCCTCGTGTTCATCCGCCATCCCAAGCTCAACTCAAAGGATGTCATTCTAAGCTCAACTCGAGGAATGGCACGTGCTTAACCCCGATCCCAAGCTCAACTCAAGGGATACGTTCCGAGCTCAACTCAAGGAACACCATCAAGCCGACCTTTAAGGTATCACTAAAACTTTGTAGATCATGCACGTCAAGAGTAAGAAACCCAATACCACTACAGTACAATCGCCTGGAAGGTATGGTGAGTCAAACCTTGGCTCACATTCAATAATTAAATTTTTGGGAATTTAATATTATTTTGCGCTTAAAAATTGTATTTAGTTGCATACTATATTATTAGATATTCTTGAGTTTAATAATGCAACTGTGATTTAATTTAGGTCCTTAAGAGTGTAAATAATGAATATTTTAATTCATAAATTAAGTCCCAAAATAGGAATTTTGGGGAGAAATAGTTCAGGTACTAAATGCACCCTCAATTCTCATGTTTTGGAATATCTATTTATGAAAAAAACATTTCTGGAGCTAATTGCACCCCCTGTTTTCAGGTTTACACCCCTTCTGCAATTGGACTTTCTATTTCTTTTCTGCACCCCTTCTTTTTACTAATTTACACCTCTGATATCACTTAAACTCCAGTCCACCGGATTGCGCCATGTGGGATTCCTCCATTTACTAAATTAACCAATTAAAGCTTGCCACGTCCTGAATCCCCCCTTACTAAAATAACCACTCACAGTTTGCCACATCATCAATCCTCCACTAACTCAAATCACCAATCAAAACATGCCACCTCATCACTCTCTCTCCTTCACATAACCCAAACCCTAACCCAAACCCTAATCTTCTTCTCCTTCTCCATCACTCTTTCGTCGCCAACATCCTTCATGGTCGTCAAGAACCAGTCCGACCACTGTTGCTCACACCGGAATGCAGCCACCACGATGCGCTATCCCCGGAAAACACCGTCACCGCTGCTACACCGGTTGTCTGCGACTGCATTGTCTTCTCTACGCGTCCTGTAGCCACCACCACGCAGGGACTGCACTCACCGGAATAGTAGACTGTATTCACGAGCACGAAGCTACCACATCATCTTCTTCCTCGCACCATCGTCAGAAACGTAGCCCCCACTGCTGTCGTCGGAGTTCGTGCTTGTATCAATCACCACGGAGCTCCACCGCGTCATCTTCTTTGTGCATCCCGCAGCCACCACCATGACAGCACCACGTTCGCGAGTCTGAATCTCACCGAAGCAACCTCGAATCACCAGCAACCCCCGTACTAGTGCGCACCAGCACCTGTAACCGCAACTGTTCGTGCAACACCGTGGTAATTCTGGAACGCGAACCCACCTCCATTTTTCTTCAACAGTCGTGGAATCTGCCCCTTCAATGTTTCTACCGCCACCGAGGCAACCCCGTAACCTTTGTGCAATCACTCATGGCAGTCAAACCCTAATGGAGAGACTTCCTTGACACATGGCAGTCTCTCAATGGATTGTCAGAGAGTCAAGATTGGTGAACCAGTCAACTATGGCAAGGGCGGTCAACAATGGCCAAATTATCTATTTTACGCTATTTGTGGCAGTTGGTTCCTCTACAGAAACCCTAAATGGCCTAGCAAGGAAAAGATAGTTTGGCGGCAGTTCACTACCAACCAGTCTAATTCTTGAAATTTCCCAGAATCACAAACTTTAAAATGGAATATACAATTCATACATAATCATACCCTACTTAGCATGCTAATCAGACTTAAAATAATCACCACATAAAATTACCTTGTTTATCATGCCAATCACAATTAAAATAGGGTTAACATGTAAGGTACTCTAATTATCATATCAATCAGAATTAAGCATAAAATTAACGCGTAAAGCTCCTCTAACCTTATTTCCTTTGCTTAAAACTTGAGTAGCCCTTGGTTCTCCCTTACTTCCAATAGCCTTCCTTAGTTCTCCTGAATTTAGCTTCAATGCCTCGGTCAATACACTTACCTTACTCTGATTTTCGTATTCCTCTACCCATCCAACAAAACCAGCCACAAAACCTCTCTCTTTTTCTCTTAATTGGCCAATAATTGGTGTCTTAATGTGGGATTAATGATGCAAAACGAAATTACAATTAAACTAAGGTTAATGTCATTCAATTTGTTGTCTTATGATGGTTTATCAGCCCTCCCTTGGCTACTAGAGTTTCCTTGCCCTTTCACCTTCATGCTAAAGAACATTTTGGCAAAAATAAAGTTTAATTTAGGTTCACCATGCCAAAGCCAAATCAATGTTCAACCATTTAACCAATTCATGTTTCATGATGATTAATATAATTTTATGATTATATTATCACTCAACATGCTCTAACATATTAGTAAAAACAATAATAATTAAATAACACACAAACAACATACATAGAACTTGAACCCAAGTCCTCCCACATATTTAAGTACTCTCAACCACTTGAGCTAAAACTTTTTCACGTCATAGCAATCCGCATTAAATCTCTTAAAGACTCTTACTACCTGCATTTAATAAATAATTATTAAAATTTCTCGGGTCTTACATCAATCTTAAGGTAGTCAATAATTTAGTCACCCCACCATACGGGATAGTTCTCATCCAACCTAACAAGTGCTAAAATATTTGTTCAAATCATATAACGTAGGTTAACAGAAGGGGACACGTTAGTTCGCACTTATATCCAGAATCACATCTGAAACCACGACCTACTGAAATGGGTTCACGTCAAACCAACCCACCTTATACACCAATACAACATCATAAATTGACTAAACTTAAGGCCAACAACTTGTACGTGGGTGAGGGAAATCAATATTCTGCACTGAAGTGCAGGTTTGCACTTATGATAACTATGCTTATCACTTAATGTGGGAGTTGGCCATTTGCAAAAAGTTAACAACTATGTGGAAAACTTATCATTACAGTTATTCCTTATGAATTAGTGTCAGTCTTAAGGGAGTCAATAATTTAATCACCCCACCATACGGGATAGTTCTCATTCAACCCAACAAGTGCTAAACAATTTGTTCAAATCATATAACGCAGGTTAGCATAAAAGGGACACGTTAGTTTGCACTTATATCCATAATCACATCTAAAACCACGACTACTAAAATGGGTTCATGTCAAACCAACCTACATCATACACCAATACAACATCTTAAATTGACTAAACTTATGGCCAACAAGTTGTACGTGGGTGAGGGAAATCAATATTCTGCACTGAAGTGCAAGTTTGCACTTATGATAACTATGCTTATCATTTAATGTGGGAGTTGGCCATTTGCAAAAAATTAACAACAATGTGGAAAACTTATCATTACAATTATTTCTTATGAATTGGTGTCAGTCTTAAGGGAGTCAATAATTTAGTCACCCCACCATACGGGATAGTTCTCATTCAACCCAACAAGTGCTAAACAATTTGTTCAAATCATATAACGCAGGTTAGCAGAAGGGGACACGTTAGTTTGCACTTATATCCATAATCACATCTGAAACCACGACTTACTGAAATGGGTTCATGTCAAACCAACCCACATCATACACTAATACAACATCATAAATTGACTAAACTTATGGCCAACAAGTTGTACGTGGGTGAGGGAAATCAATATTCTACATTGAAGTGCAGGTTTGCACTTATGATAACTATGCTTTGCACTTAATCTGGGAGTTGGTCATTTGCAAAAAATTAAAACCAATGTGAAAAACTTATTATTACAGTTATTTCTTATGAATTGGTGTCAGTTTTAAAGGAGTCAATAATTTAGTCACCCCACCATACAGGATAGTTCTCATCCAACCCAACAAGAGTTAAACAATTTGTTCAAATCATATAACGCAGGTTAGCAGAAGGGGACATGTTAGTTTGCACTTATATCCATAATCACATCTGAAACCACGACTTACTGAAATGGGTTCACGTCAAACCAACCCATCTCATACACCAATACAACATCATAAATTGACTAAACTTAAGGCCAACAACTTGTACGTGGGTGAGGGAAATCAATATTATGCACTGAAGTGCAAGTTTGCACTTATGATAACTATGTTTTGCACTTAATCTGGGAGTTGGCCATTTGCAAAAAATTAACAACAATGTGGAAAAGTTATCATTACAGTTATTCCTTATGAATTGATATTAGTCTTAAGGGAGTCAATAATTTAGTCACCCCACCATACGGGATAGTTCTCATCCAACCCAACAAGTGTTAAACAATTTATTCAAATCATATAACGCAGGTTAGCAGAAGGGACACGTTAGTTCGCACTTATATCCAGAATCACATCTGAAACCACCACCTACTGAAATGGGTTCACGTCAGACCTACCCACCTCATACATCAATACAAAATCATAAATTGACTACACTTAAGGCCAACAACTTGTACGTGGTGAGGGAAATCAATATTCTGCACTAAAGTGCAGGTTTGCACTTATGATAACTATGTTTTGCACTTAATGTGGGAGTTGGTCATTTGCAAAAAATTAACAACAATGTGAAAAACTTATCATTACAGTTATTCCTTATGAATTGATGTCAATCTTAAGGGAGTCAATAGTTTAGTCACCCCACCATACGGGATAGTTCTCATCCAACCGAACAAGTGTTAAACAATTTGTTCAAATCATATAACGCAGGTTAGCATAAGGGGACACATTAGTTCGCACTTATATCCAAAATCACTTAAATCTAGAGTAATTGAGGTTCGCACTTACGAACCACCTGGTACGCACATAAACTGGAACCTCTCAAACGTCCAAATTAAATTTATGACCATAATGTGAGAAAGCAATCCAAAGTTTAGCATTTATTGCGTCCTGGGTTTCAACAATATTGCAAACATTTGTACAACAAAATAAATATGTTAATATCTACATTGCATGCCCTATACACAAACTAATTAACTTAAAGCTTATAAAACACCCTTTCATGTACAAAAGCTGATGTCCTAAACCTATTAATCTACTGATGGAAAAGAAAATATGTTGTACTGAATGGCGAAAAGAACAGCGTCGCGGTGAATATTTTGGGGATCCATAACCCAATCACATATGTAGTCTTGCTTGAACTATTGCAGCTTCGCCTGCAATCATAAATTAACAACTCATTACATTGAACTTAACTTTTCACATCAAGGCATGAATCAACAATTTTCCTCTTTACACATTAAACTTATCCCAGTATAAGTAGGCATACTTTGCCCATTATACTTTTTGTGATGTTCCCAATGCTGAAGATATTTGAGTACCATTATACCACAATCAAATCTAATCAAATTCAGTAACATCGGGTATCACATAACTCATCATCTCTGACATGGCACGATACTTTCAACTTAGAAACACAACAACTTTCAAATTTGGTTGTTGTGGCAGCTCTTCAATGATTACTTTGAAAGTTGGTTTCTCTTTCGGTTCGGGAGACATCAGCATAGAAAACAACAACTCCAGATTATGTGCCTTTAAACATATGAATTTAAGTAACATGTCATATTACTTAATAGGCAAAACAAATTATAAATCAATTTTGTAAACTAAACAACATACCAGTACTTACAATATGGTTGTCAATTTGTATCCTTGGGAGTCAAGCACAAACAATTTTTTTGATTCCCAATGAAGGGCATAGCACCACCAGTGGTTGTCATGAAGCACTAGTGTCATTAGCTGAAACAAGTAAATGAACTTAGAAGCACATAATTGGTACACACAAGCTGAACATAGCCACAATAAAGAAAAATAAAAATAACAACACTAACATATTTTGCTGTCAAAAGATCATGTATAGAAAGAAGGCGATTTGAGAAAAATTCATTATAGTTCAGTAAAGACCAGACCCGTCCGTTAACCTTCCTCTTTGCATAATCACGGATCACCTTATCCTACACAAAATATTAATAGAATTAAGTCTAGCAAATAAATTAAAATTGTATATAAAAAAATCACTACACATACCGTGTACATTGGACTAAAAATTACTCTACTAATACTCCCAGTTTGACATTTTTCCTTGTACATAAATGTCCCTGCTGCAAAGAGAATGGACTACATATGCACACAACAACAAAAAAGTCATCACCAATCTTACCATGTCAAATTAACTTAACTCACCAATCTTACCATATTGTCAATCCATTCACGCGACGCAAAGTTTCTCGTTTCAGAACTAGTCAGAATCTAGTCATTAATATCGACAAATAAACATCTGTCATGTCAACAAGGTTATATTAAAGTCATTAAAATAACACAAACAATGACAAAAAAAAATTTATTCCCATTACCCTCTTGATTTGGAAGTTACAATTTGATACAAAAATAACTTCTCCACGTGGGGAGCAAGTACTTGAGAAAGAGGAGTAATTGGTTCAGCAAGATGACTACTTGGTTGATGAAGAGGACTACTGGGATTCACGTAAGGCACAATTGCTAGAAGATTCGGGTTGTCATCACATTTTTCAACCTCCATCACCTTCTCTTCCCTCAATATAGCATATGCCACCTCCTCAAGGGAATCATGGGCTTCTTCATCACACATCTGCACAAATTTTAGACATGTTACAACCTTCCTACTAAAAGTATATATTATTAATTTAACACAACTGTCTATCAGTTGTGTTGTCAGCTTCTAGATCCCCTAGTTGCTGCGAAACAAAGGCCAGTGCCTCAACAATTATCAAAGCATCCTCACTTAAACTGGAATCAACAACATCCTTGTGCTCTTCACCAGTTTTGTCTTCTTCAGCACTTGGGCCAGCTTCAACAGTATTTTCAGCTTCCTCAATGCCAAAATTTCCTGCATCAGGACTTCCATCCCAAATGGGAAGCCACATTACGCAGCAAACAAAAACAAAACAAACACTTCTTGATATCACATTTCATGAATTTGCAGTTCGAAAAACATAGTTAAATTCATTGAGCCTCATCATGTCAAATTCAATTTCAAGTAAATTCTGCAAATAATATTACATGGCTTCACAAATACGTACTGTTGTACAAAAACATCATTGATCTTCTACATGCACTAATTATATTACACTAATGCGATGCAACATTATGGTAACTGGTACATTTCAAAATCATAAAAACAAACACAGAATTCCTTTTTTTTCAACATCCAATGACTTCGCACTTATACACTGCATACTTAGCATTAAAAGTTCAAAAACAGAGCTACTCAGCAAATGAATACATATAGGTTGGCAGTTGTACACTTACAATTATATGCACAACTATAACGCACCTGGTTAACTTCAAAACACTTCTTGATTCTTTCACCCCACATTCTTACCAGTGGCCATGACAAATATCTGGGAAAGGCAATTGTACCACTTATATCTCCCAAACCAAGCTTTTGACATGCCCACGCATTTATGAAATTTGCCATTATTAATACACCTCAAATAACAAACACATCAACTAAATATTACAATTCAAAAAAATTTGTACCTAAACAATGACCACTGAGCCAGACACAAATATGGTGTGCTTATTGGACTTCTCTCTATACACTGTCAATGATCTATTCAAAGAAGAAATCAGAAAACTATGCACATGACTAGCCCACCGGTACTGCCTCAGTGTGTCTAGGTTATCTAATAACCTAGAAGGTAGGTTTGTCAGGGTCCTAGACGTCCGAGGGAAAAACAAAACAGCAAAACATACAAGCCCATAAAGGCGGGAAACATTTTGCACATTATCTTCCTCACCAACCAAATCACGCATCCTTTCAATGATGTCACTCACCTTTATTTCCCTTAAAGGAAATAGCAAACCAACTTCTCCACACAACTCACTATCAAAAACAACATCATTACCCCCAGCACTTAAGCCCAAACATATGGTCACATCTAAACAACTTAACTTAACCAATTGCTGCCTAACTTGGATGAATTCCCCAGTAGGAACCCACCGACTCAAAACCTCTCTAAGCAACGCATAGTTGATGTTCAACTATTTCTTTATCCTTAGGCATGAAGAAAAAGGGGTCAATTCAAGTATGCTACGGTGATTACTACTAAGTAAGGTGTTTCCTTCAACAATGTATTTGGTTTGGTAGCGGTGCTTAATGCGAACCTAAAAAAAATATTTCAACTTACAATTAACACAAACGTCAGCAATGTAACAAATATACCAAATTTAATGCATATAAACATTTATCATTTAAGTTACCTCTTTATTATCGCAAGCTTTCGCATCACTCACAAATGCTTTTTTTGTGGTGTTGGATGACTTTCCTCTCTTGACATCCTTTTTGTTTGTGCTAACAGGTGCCTTTCCTCTATTGACATCCTCCTTCATTTTCTCTAATGACGAATTTCTTTTGTGTTTCCCAGCCATTTCACTTTAAAAAAAACCAACTTAGTAACACATAACAAACAACCAAAACCCAAAACGCACTAAGCAACGAAAATTAAACCCAAACAAGTAACCTCATTTCTTTCTTCCGCAACAATAACTAAATAACTCCAACATTCATATAAATCAACCCTAAACGAAATTAGAAATCCCCTTTCACAAAAAAATTTCCAACTACATCATAACCCACCATGGCAACCAAACATAGAAATGTGGAATAAATCATTTACTTACCGCGCAAAAACTTCTTCAAAAAAGAAACCAAATGCACCTCCTCCAATAGTCACACCAGTAACAACACCAGTGCAAAAATGACAGCTTTCAAACACAAATCACAACGCGAACAGGATTCAGAACGGGATTTACCCACCCCCAACTTCAGCGACTCCGTCAACCCATGCCTCCTCCACCATCGTAAATGTGACCAAGAATGGAATGAAAGGAATCAAAACAGAATATAGGGTTTCAACACAGGTGAAAGGAACGCTCTTCAACGGAAGAAGTTGGTTTTCAGTGAAAGGGGAAGAAGAATCGCCTATAAATGCAATGCCAAGTGAGTTTTTTTGCAACACAACGTAACCGCTGTACACTCTGCACACCAAAAATAAAACCTCCATTCTCTCACGCTTCATTCAAACACTTGCTTACGTAGATTTTTTTTTTTAAAAAAAAAATTAATCTCTCACTACCACGTCAGGTAGTGAGAGAAGTTGTCAAATGTGCATTGTTAAAATATCATTACTGATATTTTAATAGGAATTTCAAGTTGTATCTTCCATATTTTCGATAGGGAAATCTTGCTGTGAAAACATTTGATCTAATCTTCTCAACACTCATATCTTTAAATCTACCAAAGGAAACAATCCAAACAAAATATTCAAAAATATCAACTAAGCGTCATTAATCATAAGTGCATAAGATTATTTGTTTTCAAAAGAGTTTATCATACAAACATTGATTTTATTAACACCAATTTATCATGCATAAACTAGCCGTTTGAAAGTAATTTTAACTTAGTCTGTAAAACATTTACCATTACGACTTGATTGATTTTATTATAAATGAATTTGATATCATACACCGTCCGACAGAGGATTAGATGAGGTCTTTAAAGTCATATAATCTAAGAAGAAACAAACTTGTCTAAGGATCCTTCAACTACATGAACACATATGTTAAAAAGATTATAAGCGTTTGTTATCATCAAAATCATTAAATGACCTTATATAGATCAGATTGTTTGACGTGGTTCATTAGATCTTCTGATCTTAACGAGGTGATCTTCGTTCACCTCACCAACATTATCTCATAAGCGTTGAAACACTTACCCGTCCTCACCACTTTTAAAATATCATAACCTCCAACTTTCACAGGGTTGGCCTTCATGTTAATATGTCTGGAAGAGTTGGAATTCAATGCAGTGGTAGACACATGGTTAATGACGAAGTCCTCAAACGTTATATCCTAGAACAATGTGTCTTGAAGAGTGAAACCTCAGCTGTCTAAATGTTGCAATGTCTCAAATTAATGTTGAAAACCTCTCATAAATGAACACTGGAAATCACTCTTGGGGTAACATTTCTCATAAAGTATAACTAAAAGCAGTCAACATGTAATAGTTAAATGAACTAAGCTCCAATGAAAGGTTTACGAAGCATCTACCTGGTACTAAAAATTTAACCTCTGTAATCAATTGATACAATAAAAGCTTGTTCATCCTAGAAATCGATTTCACTTGCATAACCACATTTGTGTATTTCAAGTTTAGGGGCATATGTACCCACCTATATGTGTGCAACTTAGAAATATAATCATAACTTAATATGGTTGGCGAAGTACTTATCTATATTGGAATAACTCGAATAAACAATTAATAGAAAATGTGAGATATTTTTCAATTATTTGCGTAATTAAATATATCTAATTGGTTAGTTAAGACTTTATTTTAGGAGGTTGAACACCTTATAAATACATGATAATATATGACGAAATACTCATTCATTATTCAATACTTTAATATATCGTTTACTCTTATACAAAACTCTTATTGATTTAATCATTGAAGAATGTTCTATATTGTGATCTTTTCTTACTCATTAATGGACAACTCAACTTTCATCTCTCAAAAAAGATTAGCTCAATTCCTAAAGTCATTACACTTTTCACTTCATAGTAGAACACTTCTTTCCAATAATATTATATTAAATTTAAGTTTTAAGTATATTATTCCTAAACGTAATTTCTCTAACCGAAATATACAATAAGCTAAAAAGGCAAAGACCATTTATTTCTTAACTAAATAATAATAATATTCTATTGAGGAACTTCTCTATAAATTGTTAAAAGTCTCACATCAACTATACATAAAATAATTTATAATATATAAGTGGATACAAATCTATCTTATACGTCGATTTTATAGAATTGAATTAAATTTAGAGCTTATTTTTTTAATTTTTAACATGGTATTAAAATAATGGGTTAAAGTCATTCTAAAAGAATATATAAATAAAAATAGTATAAATTTTTGATAAATAAAAATTATCCTATGTACAAATTAAAAGTAAAAGTTTGAAAGATTGAATAAAATATTTTTAAAATATTTTAATTTATATAAATTAATTTTAGGATTTGCAAAGTTAAGTTTAACTTAAAGTTTATTTTTTAATATAGTCTGTGTGAACTTAATCTTTGATTTACCAAGGAAGCAAGTGCAAATGCAACCAACCTTTCTGTGTGAAAATTAAAAACTTTATAAACAAGAATCCATTGTCGTCTAGCAGTTAGGATATCTGGCTTTTACCCAGGAGACCCGGGTTTAATTCCCGGCAATGGAAATTTTAACATTTTTCTGCTTATACTTTCATTCTAGATAACTTTCACCATGGTAAAAAAAACATGATTTTTTGAATAGAGATACTATTTCACCAATCGAGTTACATGTATCTAACATCGAGTTACATGTATCTAACATATTAGTACCTGACAATTTTCTTCAAAGTGGCGATGAAGGGTATAACTTCTATAAATCTTTCCATTTTCCAAGTAACATTGACATGTAATGTGCAAATCATATCCCATGGGTTCGTTGTTATACCATGGGTTCACATATATTAAGTCTAAAGTAAGCACAAATGTGGATTTACAGTTTACTGCATAAGCCAACCAATGGATATCTAATGTACAAATCATACATCATGGGTTGATCGATATTAACTCTTAAGTAAGCATATACTAATAAGAGGGGATTCTTTTCCTTCATCAAGGCAAAGAGTTAACCATAACTTCAACCACCCACATTTCAAAGAAAAAATCCATCTTCTTCCTTGCCTTTTACAGAACAAAAAATCATAACCAATACACAAAGATAAATATAATTTACCATCACAACCTTACGAAGAACCAACCCTAATTATATTCCATCCCAAAGACGAAAGCCACAAACTTACGCCAATACAAGATATTTATATTAGGTTTAGGAATTTCAAAACTTATAGTGACTTCGACCACGAACAGAGTTTAATCAGCTTTGGACGAGAGGGGTTCAAAGATGAACACGAGTTTCCACAAAAGTAGCTTCAACAACAAGTCGTCAAGATTGAACAAAACGTCTTCCAAAAATACGAGTTTCAAGTTAAAAAAGAACGCTTAAAAACACAAATATATTGCACACCAACAACATTGGTTCAAGAACTATATGCGAGCTTGAAGAAGAGGAAGACTAGTTCGAGAAAACAAACGCGATTGAAGACGGGTTTTAGCCTCACGCTTTGTTTGTGGATCTTCAAATCCTTTATGCCTTTCAAACACTACCAAAATGGAATTTCATTAAAAATGAAAAAAAAAATTAACAAACTAGTACGACGCATGGTTGTAAAAGTAGTAAAATTCTACATGTCACTATATCACTATCCATTACAAAAAGATAAGTATGTGAAATAATGTTATCTTATGTACAAATTATATAAGTAAAAGTAAAACAACTTTTTAATAGAACAAATGTATCTTTGTACAAATTAAAGGAAAAAAAAAGTTTAAAATATATAAAATACTTTTAAATATTTTAATTTATATAAATTAGTTTTAACTATTTATTCTTAAATTTAATTAGATTTGAATCCGACCTAACCAATCTAATATAATTCAAATTTAATATTTTAAAATTTATAATCAACCATATAATTTATCGAGTGTCGCAACCGAAATCGCGACGGGACAACGAACCAAAAATAAAAATTTGTAAAAACAAAGTTTGGAGTCGCCACCATAGTTTATTTTTGAAAACTACGGAAGAACCAAAAAGATAATACATAGTCTACGAAAAATCAGATTTTTCGTCTAGGAGTCGGTTACTGTAAGACCCGAGAAAATTAATTAATTAAATAATTAATTAATTAATAAATTCGGGTAGAGGAGCCTTTATGACATTAAATATTGATTGATATGACATGAAAAAGTACTAGCTCAAGTGGTTGAGAGTATTTTATTGTGTGAAAGGACTTGGGTTTGAGTCTTATGTATGCCATTTATGTGTTGTTTGATTTATTATTAATTTTAATATTATACAAGGTCATGTGGGGTGATAACATGGTTATAGAATTATGTGAATTGTCAAGAAACATGAATTGGCTTGATGATTTAGCTTTGATTTGGCATTGGTATGGTCATGGGTTCAATCTTTGGTGAGCTAGATTTAACTTTTTTTGCTTAAAAATTTAGTTGTGGGCTGAATTTGAAGGGGTGGAGAAAACCTAGCAGAAGGGCCCAGGGGTTGACAATCAAGTAATAGCCCTTGAATAGCAATAAAATCCACAATTAAACCATATTCTCGTTTTTTTTGCACTACCCAAGTACTAAAGGCATGCAAAGGTTTCCTCGGGCCAGACGAAGATTGGCCTTCGAGTGCAAAGGCAGAAGGGAGCATGACTGCAAGACCCACCCATTTAGCAGGGACGAAAGTCGACCTTAGTGATCCGACGGTGCCGAGTGGAAGGGTCATCGCCCAACGAATAAAAGTACTCTAGGGATAACAGGAGAGAAGAAGAGGGTTTTGAGAGGCTGATTTTCAGAGGGTGTGGTGAGGTACACGAATTCAGGAAAAAATAGTGGGTTGAGAGTGAATTACAAGGGACTAATTGAAGTGGTGATAAGGCAAGCTTTAGTGATCAAAGGAACCTTCCAATTTCAAGGTTTAACAAGTGGAAATTCCAGGTTAGGGGAGCTGAACCCGAAATTCTATCTTAATTGCATTGTCTTGCATGATTTTAATGAAGCTATGACCTGAATTTCGTGTTGCACATGAGGGAATTTGGGGTTGTGGGTTTTGGGTACTGTTTCATTGGAATTTGACCTAAATATATGCATTTAATGGAGTTGTGTTCTGTATATTTTGTGATTATGCAAAGTTGGGTTGTAGGGGAATATATTCCTGTCCAATTATGCTCATATGCCTAATGAAGTTATGCTGAATGAATTGGTATGTTTTGGGTTGTGTTTTGAGTATCTGGTGTAGTGTTTGTGTGCGTGAACCAATGTCAGAACCTGCAATTCTCGCACACGCGAGCTAGACTCGCCTAGGAGAGATATACAGGGACTCGTACCCTTTATCTGCTCGAGGCTATCGCTCAGGCAGAGGATTTTTGGTTTGGGCGAAAGGTCATCTCGCTTAGGCGAGTGAGTCTCGCCTAAGCGAGAACTCGAAGAATGTTTTGATGGTAGCTTAACTCGCAGCCCATGCGAGAGATTTTGATTCTTGGGCGAAATGTGATCTTACCTAGGCGAGTGTAACTTGCCTAAGCGAGAGTTCGAGGCTGGTTCTGTGCGTGGTGCTCGCTTAGGCGAGGTAACCTAGCTTAAGCGAGATGGACTGGAGTGCTTAGGCAAAGGCTTGAAGATTAACAAAGGATGGTTGGATTATATGTTTAATTGCATATGATTATATGATTATGTGGTATTAAACTGATTGGTGGTGGACTTGGGATGTGTGAACTATCATGCTTCTAGGATATCTTAATGGTGGGCTTGCTGGTGTTCCATGGGTTGTGGCCCGGAACGTATCCTTGGGTTGTGGCCTAGGGTAGGGGTTAAGCACGTGGCATTCTATGGGTTGTGGACCGGAATGACTTCCCTTGAGTTGTGGCTCGGGATAGCGGATGAACACGAGAAACTCTTGAGTTGTGGCTCGGGTTGGCGAGTGTTACCAGTGTGAGTGTGCTGGTTGTGGCCAGTACAGATGGGTCCAGATGGATTGCCCTCCTCAGTGTTTTGTTGAAGAGTTTGGTAGTCCTAGGACTTTACGGACTATGTTCGTATTTGGGAACTCCACTTGGCGTTACGGTGTGTGATCCGTAGCATGGTTTCGGCACGTGCTTTATCGGTTGTGGCCGATAGGTGTGGCAGCAAAGCGCCTTGAGATACTTAATAGAGGATGTAGAACACTGCTAGCATGGTCGTGGCCATGTGAAAGAGCGAGAACGAGTCTCCTTGATGTGCAATGATATTACATGGTTGTGGCCATGTGGAAGGAAGGGAACGAGTCTTCCTTGATGTGCATCGATATTACCGGGTTGTGGCCATGTGATAGAAAAGGAGGAGGTTCTTTGGTGGTGGAATGACTGATGCATGGTTGTGGCCATGCAGAATAAAATAAAGGATTTTCTTTTAATGTTTTCTTTATATATATATATATATATATATATATATATATATATATATATATATATATATATATATATATATATATATATATATATATATATATTTTTTTTTTATATATA
>Ga0099822_1006215_pt1 | contig 15582 bp, 8 predicted proteins | sample CowpeawhiteBW_FD_76839 | JGI IMG/M metagenome (GOLD analysis project Ga0099822, IMG submission 76839) | Root nodule microbial communities of legume samples collected from California USA - Cow pea white BW | ecosystem: Host-associated > Plants > Roots > Nodule | place: USA: California | collected...
AAATAAAAAAAAAAAAAAAAAAATAAAAAAAAAAAAAAAAAAAAAATATATATATATATATATATATATATATATATATATATATATATATATATATATATATAGAAGTGATAAACACAAAAAAATTATTGTACACGGTATTTTTTTTTCCATTAACAGAAACAATAATTATAATGGAAGTGTAAGTAGTTAATTTTATTGAGAGCGGTCATTCTAGTAACTATTATTCTTTTCATTATTAAAAAATTCATTTGTTAAGTCTAACCATTTTCTTTCTCGGTTTTAAGATTATTGGTATTTAATTTAATTAAAATTTACACCATTTAATTTACGAAGGAAAACTTTAAAAACAGTATAATAATTCGAAAAATTTATTAATGTTTTCACAAAAGATAAATTCTCAACCCACCTTTTCCCAAGTTGTTTAGCAGTTTCACATTTCATAGTTTTCAAATTGGTTTTATTATCTTTTAATCATATTATTTATTTAGTTTATTGTAAAACATAAAATATTCAGCTCTATTTTTTTAAAGAAATAAATGAATTTGATTGAAGTTTAGAAGAATCATACTGTTACATTTTTTAGAAACTTGATTGAAATTCTAATGAAATTCAACAGTATCAATAAATAATATAATATGAAGACAACTAAGCCATTTGAAAACAAGTTGCTTAATGAACCCAGAAAACTGCCCCAATTTTATATATAGATGGGTGGAATTTTGAGCTGTGAGGTATGTTTTGGAAAGTGGCATGACATCAGAGTTTCCCCACCATAAAGGTGCCATGTTTGATGCAGTGGTGGTGAAGTTAGGACCCCATATTGTACCATCACCATGAAAAGCAAAGAAAAAAGCAATTGCAGTAATCGATTGGTTTCTTAAACCAAGGAACAAAAAGTTGCAACCATTCCAAAGTAGAATGTAAGAGCATCTTAATACATGGTATAATCATCACTCTTAAAGCTACTTTAGACCAATTGGCTTCCCATTCTCTTTCTCTGCATAACTCTCTCTTTCTCTTCATCTCACAGCAGAAGTAAAGCCATGGTGTACACAGCAATGCCAACTCCAAATGACCCAATCATCACCTGCACTCACCCACAACACAATCCAACTTCCAATCACTAACGCATCACTCACGTCAAATAAACACATTTATGATTTATGTGCAAGTTTCTGGCTAATAAGTAATAACATTAGGTACCACATACACAAATTTAGGTGCACCAACAAAACATAACATTTATGATTTAGGTTGCATGTTTCTTGCTGATATACCGCATTTTTGTGGTACATGCATAGATACGATACGAACTTTAGGTGCACTAACTTCAATTAAAAGACAACGTATAACATTAATGATTTTTGTGCACTTTTGTAGCTATTACACCACATTTAGGTACGCAGATAGATACACATTTAGGTGCACTAACATCAATTGAAAGACAGAATAACATTTATGATTTATCTGCACTTTTGTAGCTAATAAACCACATTTAGGTACACACATAGATACACATTTAGGTGCACTAACATCAGTTAAAAGACAGCATAACATTTATTCTCTGTGTGCACTTTCATGGCTACTAACCACATTTAGGTGCACTAACATCAATTATACCATAACACAGCATTTATGGTTCATTTGCATGTTTATTTCTAGAAAATAAATCACACAAGACACTTAGCACTAAAACATGCATGGAAACATTTAGGTGGACTGACACCAACTGAGAAATAAATAACCAAGGTTTTAAATTAGAAAACAGTCTGTCACAACAATTTCAGTCACAATATCAATGATTTCTTTTTTATCTTTACAGTCACCCATGACTATTGTAGTTATATTACATCAACATATTTATCTATAATCTTCTGTAATGTCAAGAAGTACATGTTTGTAATAAAATTATGACTACAATAGTATTTTAAAACCTGAAAGACAGCATTTTCTGCATGTTTCATGATATTGGAAGAAATTGCAGATAAATATAATTACTGTTGCAGATAAATCTCTCCAAAAACTGGACATTAAGGTGGAAATTGAAGCGGTGGAAGCTTTTTTCAAAATCTTGCACATGGTGTATGTGCAATTTATTGTTTGTGCAATCTAAGGAAAAGTGCATGACACAGAATGAACGAAAATAGAAACAGTACACATTAAATGCGTGGTTGCTTTAGTAGAGAGAAAGAGAGGTATGGTATGGGGCACCTGTCCTTGATGGCCAGAGGTGGGTAAGGGGCGAATGGTGGCAGAGTCAACTTCACCGGTGGGCAGAGGAACTGCAGGGTTGCTGTTAATGAAGGGCATGCCACCACCTTTATCTGGCACTAATGGAACTGTCACCGGTGAACCTGCTTGTGCTTGTGGTGCTGGGCCAGGTGAAGAAGCTGCTTGGTGTGGACGAAAAGGCCATGGAAATGAAGGGGAAGATGGTACCTCTCCGCCGGAAGAAGGAGCTGGTGTTGCCACTGGAGAAGGTCCTGGAACCATTGCTGAAGAAGCAACTTTTATGGCAAGCTTTTCAGAATCTTTGCATGCTTTGAGTGACCCATTATGGAAGGTAAAATAGAAGAAGCCGGGTCGAGATGGATGCCACTGAAAAACGTGATCTTGGTTAAGGAAATTGAAAAGGTTAACAAAAAGAATGAGGCTTTAAGGGCCTTACCGTGTAGGGGTTGGTGAGAAGAGTGGCCTGAGTGATATTGCAGAGGTTGTAGGCTTTCTCGTTCTTGAAAATGTAGAGGTTGAAATGTTGTTTGTGCTTGAAAACTGAGAAACAGAGGCAGAGTAATGTTAGAGGCTAGTGCTAGAAATTGTTATGCATTGTTTATGTAGATTCCAAATCTGGGTGTTGGTACTTACTGATAGAGTCACCGATGGAAACTGTGGGGTTCTTCCACTCTGAAGATCCGTCTACAAGAATTGTGGCTGAATGTGAAAGCTTGAAGAGGGAAGGTAGGAGAAGGAGAAGCAGAATGAGAATGGGGAAGTGCATTGTGATGAATTTGAAAGGAAACTGAAATAGGGAGGGTTTGTTTGTTGGTTTAGTGTTGTATTTATTTGTGGGTGGGTTCTCTGGGTAATTAGGGAATGGCGAAAGAAAAAGGATTTTGAAAACTGTGTTTGATGTGGAAGAGAGAGAGTGTGTGTGGGGAAGGAGACTGTTAAATTGTCAGGTGTGTTTGGCTTTTTGATAAGGAAGAGTTTGAATGGGTGCCAGACATGGGTGTTGGGAAGGGGGTGCTGATATTATTATTTTACAGAGCAAAAGGTTGTGAGATTTTGTTTCTGAAAAATCCAGTCTCAAAATTGTGCCAAAAGAGGTTGAAAAAACGGGCAGGAACACAATCACTAGGAAGTTTTTTGGGTTCTGAAGTATGATGATGGGGATTATAATTCTAAAATGATTAGTGCTGTGATTATAAACCTGCAGTCAATAATGTAGTGAATGCTGATTTCATTTTCAATTCAGAAAAAAATAACCCTTCTTCTTGGGCAGTGAGAAATAAAAATTGCTTTTCTCCTTTACCCCTTTTATTTTGAACCAAGTTTTCCTCCCTACTTTGTACAATGCAATGTTACTCACACTTTGATGCAATAGCGGGAATAGAGTTTTCAACCTATCCTTTTTTTTTTTTCTGCTTTTCAATGATAACAATTTTCATTTAATAATATGACTGGTTACAGAGAGAGAAAAAAAAAAGTTGATAGTAAAAGGGCTTGGCATTTCAATTTTATGTAAAAAATGTGGTCCTTTCCCGGTTAGATGTATTTTTTTTTTTTTAAGATTTTATCGTTTATAACAAATAACTAAATAATTTTTGGATTAGGGAGCTACATTTTTATTTTTTGGGAGGGTGGAGGTCATGTTTAACTTCTTTATATTACACTAGTGTAATGTAACTCTTCTCTTACTATCTTTCTTATATCCATAATACTTTTTGTCCATAAGTGTGATATCATCTCAATCGAATAAGTTACGACCCAACAAAAACCTACACGCCACAATTACTTGGAGAATGAAATGCCAATAATATATTATATTAAATTTATGCCAAGAATGTATGGGTCTCGTAAAGTATTATAATATGTTCTTCTTTCCCACGCTTCCTCTTATATACCAAACACTTTTTCGTTCGTTTTATTTTTCTTGTTTTGTCAATACATGGGCTATATAACATCTTGGAAGTTGTTTTAAAATAAAAATATTATTTTAATATAAATCTCAGAAATATGAATTACTTCAAATTAAAGAATGTTTATAAATTAGAGAAAGTTGTTTATTTAAATACCTTTTTTCTTCAATTTATTTGTTTTCAGTATCATATTGAAATACTTCTTTTATATATAGGTAATTTTATAAACAACCTCATTAATGCTCTAATGATATAGAAGAGAGAGATTTAGAATATCGAATATTATAATATATGCAAAACTTTTTTATCAACCACATGATTCATTTTCCTTTTAAACTAACTGATGTGTCTCGTATCATTTATCAGTTTATCCTCTTACTGTTAGAGCTCTGAACTCCAGAGTCCTAAAGTTTTACTGTGACTTTAATTTTTAACATTGACACTTGTGAGTAGAGTTCTTGGTGTAAAATGGTACAACACTTGCCCTATGGAAGTAGGGACAGTCAAAAACATAAGGCTCGATGTCTTTCCCTAAGGTGGCAGCTTTGCTTTCATTTAATCTCAACATGTGGTCCAACATACAGATAACGAGACCACAAGGATAGCAAGGACAAAGAGGAAGCATCATATTTATTGTCTTTGGTCTATTTAATATTTTCTCCTCATTTGCCCCTCGCTTCTCAAGAACTCTCTCAATTTATATAATCATTATAATTAACTTCTGTTTTCTAAAAGAGGCCTACGGATAAAACAAAAGGATTACAATATGATACAATAAAATCAATAAATTATCCGCGTCAAGAACAGCGCTTGTTGGTATTTTACAACAGGATCAGGTTCTTAAGTTGAGACTGAAATACCTACGCATCTCCGGACATCAGAGATTATCTATCTTTCACACGCACAGAAGAATTACATATCGCATTAACAATTTCTATATACTTTTCTCCAAATAAATATTGTCCGAGCACATGACTAGGATATATACTCGTCTACAAATCCCCTTTGCTCTCTACTATTACACATTGACACTCTGCATAGGGGAGAGAGACCAGGATGTCAAACTCATCTAAAACTACATGGTCCAACTCTATATTTCTGTTTTTACCTACGAATAAGTAAATGCTTTTCTCACGCCATAAGGAATTTTCCGAGCCCCCTCCCGGTTCAATTCCTTCTATCTATTTCATATCATTAACCAAGATTGGCCTTGAGACTAACCGTTAGGCTGAGAACTATCATTTAAGACATGATGATTAGTTTGGTCCTGTTATTACTTCCCACCACTGATGTGACTAATTCAGTAACTGTCATGCAGCTGCACCACTGGCAAATTTTATCTACCACTGCAAGGAGCGAGCCCTACGGAGTATACACGGCGGCTTTTGTTTCTGCGCTACAGGGAGTACCTTTTCCATTAGCTGCCCAAAAACGCCAAGGTCAGTCGTAATCCAATCACTTTCTACAGCCAACATCTATTCTATAAACACACTTTAATATAGTCACAAGATAGCAAACAATCCAATGCTACAAGCTTCATAAAACAGCACAACTAGGTCTAATAATATCATCATACTTGGCAAACTAGTTTTGTTGCATTGCATCTCCATTAAATCATTGTGGGCACTATCGATAAAAAAATCAGTATGAACACTGGGTCAATTTTCTATATCTTATATCATATAGAAGCAACCTTCATATTCCAATGAACCGTGTTTGTATTCATGATTAATTACCAGTTATGTTTTCAGGCAAAATATCTAGAAGAAATATTTACCAATAACATATTATACCAGTAGAAACCAGCAAGCAACCTGTAACCTTCAGATAGAGTGTCAACAGAGGAAAAATGTCTTCAAAGCAATATGCAAATTATTATCATAAACATTTTCACCAAAGAGGTCCAACGCTTACTAACTTCTTAGAACAAATCAGTACCTGCTTGTACCTCTCTTTTTTCCTCTCGGCCTGCACAAGAATATCTTTAGTAAGAGATTAGAGAGTAAAAATACATAATAAACTCAAAAGCTACAAAGGCAAATGGGCAACAAGAAATGAGACACAAAAGTAGAACTTGTTTTACAGGCTACACTCAAACCCCCTTAAAAGTTACATCCTCTGTTTTGGAAATACAGTCCAAAATGTGGGACGTTTGCAACCCAAAATGCTTGAAGAAACATATTCCAAATTCAAACGTGTTAGCAGTGCCCAAGCAAGTGTTGAGGGAATAAAAATCAGAACATCATGGCTCAGGCATAGATAGAGACTGAATTCTGAGGCAGAAATAGACATTTCCCCATCCCAACAATGGATTTCCTGTTTGGTAGAAGGCAGACTTAACACTATAGCTTGAAGATTATGAACGGATCCAATTCTGTGAATTTCAATCAACAGTGTATCATTCCCCCGGCCCATGTTTGTAACTGGAAAAACGCGGTGCCATGGCCCACATAACACTAATTTGAGTGAACAACCACCAATGAGGGAAACAGTGATATTTCAACATAAAATATAGTACAAGCATTCTTAACAATGGACAATGGTAAACATATCTGTTTATAAACACCAGTGAAGTTATCACACTTGTATGCAAAATAGTAGTGGTAAGATTACGACATTCTGTAAAAATATATTGGTGTAAAAATCATACATAAAAGGTAAACAAAATTATTTATCAAAATATGACAGAAAAAAATCATCCCATATCTAAAAAGTTCAAGGCGAGCATCAAATACAATGTCAACAAAAAAGTAGTGATAGGTTAACCAAAGTTTATTTATTACTAATATCAAATCTATCCCAATTTTGTATACGCATCTCAAAAATATGAGACCCTTGGCTACTAAGAGGGAGGGTAAAAATGATTACAATCGGATCATAATTGTAACAGCATTAAAGCAATTGGGAGCACAATCGCTCAGACATTTTATTCCAATGGTAAGACAGCCTCAACTACAAAATATTCATGGCTTCAGAAACATTTACTGCATAACCAGATTCCCAGAAACCAGACAGGTTATACTTAAGCAAGGATGACTTCAGGTGTGACGGAATGAGAAATAGAGAATAACACTGTGAACCCATTTATGATGAGAGCAAGAGAAAAATATGACCTGCAAGCGTGTTTATGAAAGGAAAGTCCATCAATGCAATCCCAAATATTAATAGATAGCACCCAACAGCAAGGTAATGGAACCAGGTCAGGGAACAAGACCAGGCCAAAAACCCAATCAATGATCAGCCAAATCAAACCAAAAACGAAAAGTCACCACTGGAAGGGTTTCAACTTTCAAGTTCAACACATAACAAAACTTATTGTCTCCTGCAATGATTACAAAAAACAAGTAGCATGGCTAATGAAAACTGAAAGCATCCCCGGGACAAAACTTCAAAACAATGAAAACTAAAGCACCTTTTCCTTCAAGAGCTTGTCGTTTTCCTCCTCTAGTTTCACCGCCAAGGACTCTAATTCTACTTGGTAAGCCTGGAATAACGAAATTCGCATCACAACCAACAACGAAAAGTCAAATACACCGAAACAAACACACATGTATACCATATCCACATCACTACAGATACCTGCTTCCGTTCCCGAGACCTAGCAGCAGATTCCCTGTTTTTAATCATTCTTCTTTGTCTCTGTTGCGCTGCCTTATCCAACTGTTCCAAAACGGGACGTGCTCTCTTTCCTCTCCCACCTTCAACCACCTCCACGCCGTTCCCGAACCCTATGACGGATCCTTCCACTCCGTCCTGATACGGGGTCACGGCGAGGAGGGGATCGAAGGCGAAGACGCCGCTGCCAAGCCTCTCCGTGAGGGGCATTGGAATCTTCATGTCGCAGTCGACTTCTTCATTGTTGTCATCGTCGACTGCGCCGGCCTTGGCGAGGAAGTCTTCGAGAGTCATCATCTCGTCGTCAGGAGCCTCCTCCTTGCATTCGCGGCGGTCGCCGGCCACGATCTCCCGCCACACATCATCGACGGTCTTGGGGGCGGCGGTGACGGCAGCGTCGGAGATGGGGATGAAGTTGGTGGTGGTGAATTGAGGCGTGGGAGAAGGAGAGGAGGACTCTGATTTCCGTGAATGGGAAGAAGCCATTAACTTGGAAGATGCCATCAATCAATCATTCAGTGTCTCCGTGTGTCTCTCTCCTAGGGTTTGGGTTTTGGGATTTGCAATTTGGAATTTGGAAGTGAAGAAGTTAGAATAGAAGAGTGTGCAAGCTGCAGAGTAGAAACCCCCAAGGCCTTGTCGCGGGCTGTTTTTGGTTTTACTCTTCTTCTATTACTCTTTTCCTTAAACCATTTTATTTAAATACACCATCATCAAAGTCGCTTTAGTTACTCATTTTTACTTTTTTATCAAATATCTTCGTATTTGGCATTTTCACTCGGTAAATATTCTTTACGAATATCTTAATGTATATATTATCAAATGATGATAGCTATTTATTATTGTGATGAATTGATATCATCTTTTTTACTACGAGAAAATTATTTTCATATATAGTATGGATCCTTTGCAATAATGATGAGAAAATTGTGAAAGAGTAGCATGCATATGCATAAGTCTAAAACTCCTTTGTCAGAAATTGAACTTTGCACGCACCCAAAAGTTTGCGTCTAATTTTATGCATCACTCGTTCTTATGTCGTTTACTTATTGGTGATGTTAAGTCCTTTCTGCACGTAGAGCCTCCAACTCTCATCTATCCTACGCGTGTAATTCACATATTGTGCCTACCCTATTCTAAAATCAACCCTTATAGATGATAACAAATCACTTATTTAATTAATGAAGATGATAAGATGATAATTTTCATGTGCTAATCACAGTTAATAATTAATAATTACCAATTGAAATAATGATCCCTTCTGCTTGACATTAGAGCAAACATTTGGCGATGTAGCGTAGGAGACTAAATTTCAGAGTGACAACTAATTAACGTAACAACGTAGTGTTGTTCCTGTTTCTTTTCCACTTTGAAAATGTTCACATCGATACCTAACCTGTTGGTTTCTGAAAACTAGATAGGTTTATGCTGATTCACAGTGAATCAATTTATCTGTACGCATATGTCTCTTTCAATTGGTTAAGGCGTAACAACAGAAGACGACTAGGGGCCATATATGCCTACAATAACGACAATGAGGACGAGATTGACTAAGGGATATTTTTAACTCAAAAAGGAATGAACCAAATGATTAAAGATGATAGGTGGTTAGCCATGACAAGTGTTGACAAGTATATATTTGATTTCAGCATTTTGTTCTTGAAGCTGTGTGTGTGTGCATGCGGAATAATAGGACAATAAACATATTGCTTGTAAGGTTGGAGAGGTAAATTATACATGTAAAAGACCAGAAACCACTAACACAATTTGTAACACAGGTGCTAAAAACATTGATTGAGAAAGTAAAAAATAGAAAAACTGTTTAAAAATATTTTGTGTTTCAAATATAACTTTTTCATTTAAAATGATTAGGAATATTTATTTAATGATATAAGGTGTATTAACTATCTTCTTAATATACTTGAAGGATGTAAAATAATTAATCTACTTTCTGGGATAAAAGTAACCTTGCAAAATTAGGTGATTGAAATGAGGAAAAAACCCACGCGAAGCAAATAATTAGAAAAGGGATATCTCCAGCAATTTCAGCCTTAAGCTTGCAGACAAGTTGGCAAAGAAATTATTATCTCTGTATTTGTGGATGAGAATAGACGATTCCAATATTCGAAAGAAAGCTTAAACCAGAATTCTTGAAATTAACAACAGTAATAGAGGCTTTATAAGCACATTCAATTTAAATATTTATCAACTTCAATACACAACCTATGATCATTACCCTTATAGGGATATATACCAATCAACCCATTCTTTATTATGTAATTAGAACTACAATTATATCAGGGATATTGAGATTGTATAATATCAAGGTTTTTGAGAGTTTGTTCAGTTAACTTTGTTAGCCTTTGCACTAATTATCAAGTTTTTATTAGGATCAATAAACCAAGATGTCGCCAAAGTTAAGAGCTTGGAAAACTCAAGGTATGTTTTTACAACTTCAGCCTTTTATATATATATATATATATATATATATATTATCTTCATTCGGCTTCTCTATTTGTTTCAAACCCATGGAAATCTAAAGCAACATGGTTCATGTGGATTATTTTGTCGAAAAAGATTAACCAAAATTTGAAAATATTAATCATTCAGTATAATGTTCAGGCAATAGTGTTGGAAAAATTGAAAGGAAAGGTCAAAAAATTAGTATCATGTGTCTAGTAACAATTTAATATTTCATCACACAAATAATATATATGAATTTTAATTATTTTAAAATGTGAGGGTAATAAGCTCTTGGCAGAGATGATTTCCAATGTTGTTCACCCATGTTACAAGAAGAAGAAGAAAAAGATGGTGGAGGAGGAAATGAGAGTAAATGGTTTGTCCATTAAAAAATTAATCTCACATAAATGTTTCAAATTAAATATTTTTTCTGATTTAAAAGTAAAGTTACGTTTTTTCCTCTCTATTTAATCAACACGCGACTTGTTCCCCTTGAAACTTAAAAACCACTTACAGATATCCAACAATAAAAAAATAAAAAATCCCAATTAATTTTTTACATGAAAATTTCCAAACACCAGATGGAAATAGATAGCTTTTGCCAGACCAAACTACTTATCCTTTGGTAATCGAAACCCTCTTTGGTTACAAACAAGTGATGTAAACTGCTTCGGAAAGAAAATTGATCAGGTACGTGCTTCAATGGTTTACATGGAAAAAGTTCAGTATTTATTGTTCGTCAAATTTCAAATTTCCCTTTTCTTCACGCAATCCTATATTTATGAATGTAAATTTAACTGATCAGTTCCAAGCATAAAAATTTCTTTCTGTTTACCATTTCTCGCCAGCATTCTGATTCTTGCATCAAGTTTTACAAGTTCCAAGTCTAAAACATGTTGTTTTCGCAAGTCTTACCTCTAATTTGTATCATGATTTAACGTCACAGATGTGAAGGAGTGCAGAGAAGCTCCGAAAAGCATAAACTTCCATGATGAGTACCATAGAACACTAAGGACAAAGCCCTATGTTGATTTCTACAGTAAAGTTCAACTACTTGCAAACCAGCCTGACAATTTTTCGGAAGTCCTCCTTGAACCTTGCCAACAAACTATATCTTCCATTGTTGATTCAGGAACCCTTTCAAAGACACCAAAACTCAAAAACCTTATGCTAAGTTACTTTGACATAAGTGCAGAGGCTTCACACATTTGCTGTAATCTTCTCAAAAGCATCGACCAAGTCCACTCTTATTACCAATTCATTCAAAGAGTTCTAGACATTAAGGATGGTGACTCTTTCGAAACTTTTGAAGTAATCATCTTTGAGCTAAGCTCATTCACCTACCCAAATGACCCGTTTTCAAACCTTAAAACCCATGACTTCAAGCTCATCAATGATAAGCACTCATCAGTCTTGTGCCATCTAAAGTCAATGAGAAAAAGGGTGGGAAGGAAAATTAAGCTCATGAAGTACTTGATGAAGACATCATGGTTTTGTGTCACTGCAGCTTGTGCCTTAGTGGCAATCACAGCCATGGTTATAGCCACACATACTCTGACAGCAGTAATCTTGGGCCCAGCAATTCTCAGCTTCCCATTTAAGCATCTTAAGAGAAAGCTTAGAGGCTGCAAATTTTCAAGAAAAGGGTCTCTTGGTAAGGTTTATGAGCAGCTTGACATAGCAGCCAAGGGAACTTACATATTGAATAGAGACTTTGACACAATGAGTAGACTTGTAGCTCGGCTTCGTGATGAAATTGAGCATAACAGGGAAATGGTGCAGTTCTGTTTGGACAGGAAAGAAGATAAGTTATCTTTTCAGGTTGTGAAGGAGCTTAAGAAAAGTGATGTAGGGTTCAGGAAACAAGTGGAAGAGCTTGAAGAACATGTGTACTTGTGCCTTGTAACAATAAACCAGGCAAGGGCCTTGGTCATTAAAGAAATGAAAAGATCCGTATGATGTCAAAAAATAGAATTTAATCAAATTTTTTTGTTCTGTTAAGGTATTATTATTATTACAAAACAAATAAAAAATAACAAGTGTGCTACGTTAAAGTTCTTTTTGCTCAAAATTTCAAGCTCTTTAAAGTAACGTTTCAGGGGACATTATATTATTCATAATTTGTTATTTATGATTACTTCAGATGGAACTTTGAGTGTGACACATGAATCTCTCGATATGCAGAATGAAATATAGTAATCCTCTTCATTTTAGTGGTACTACTTTGTTACATTTCCCATTATAAAATTCGTGAGCACTATTATATTTCCATTGATTGCCTTAGACATTGGAAGTTACAATTTATCGCTGGACGCAGGCCATGTTCTATCTTTGTAATCATTTACAAAACCCAAATTGGGGTTAACAATCAGAAATACACTATCATTGATTTAAATTTGTTACTAGAAATTATCATTGAAGTATCACATGATCGACAAAGAAAATTGTGACATTAATCTTATAAATAAACTAAATTATGGTAACTTGTATACAGCCAAAAAAGGAGCATTTATTCTTTCACCACCCTTTACGTACTCCATAAAATATTTTATCCCATCTTATTCCTGAATAAAAATATATTAAAAATCCTAAATTTTTTTCCTCTTTCTTCACACAACGTCCCTCTTGATCTTCATGCTCTAATCTCTATCATCTTCCTCACCCATCACTAATTTCATCTTCACAAAATTATTTTGGATTGGTCATTCAGTATGCATTACCGGATCCGGAAGTATATACAAGATTACCTAATCCAGTATGTAAATTTACATACATACTGGATTGTGTAATCTGGTATGTAAAATTACATGCCGAATTGGCTAATCTGGAAGTGCATGCTTTTTTGTTTGTTTTTATTCAGGTTTGTTATGTGAGGGTTGTATGCAAGCCCCAAAGCATATACTATGTCCATGTCAGGAAATATGGGCTACATTGCTTCCAAGTGATGAAGGTATAACAATAAAGATAATGGATGTGCATCTAGCTTTCGAACAAATTCACCCGTATGTGCAACTGGCATAACAAAACAGATAAATAATGGTTCTGAAAAAGCCTATTATTACAGTTCTTTTAGGCCTTAATCAAAAAATAAAAAAATGCTCCTCAACTGTAGAATTTAAGAAGTCTAAGCCCATTCCAATAAAAGTATCAAACTTAAGACCTAGATAGCATACTCGTGTTATCTCTATCTCTATGATGATTGTTTGAAATGTCAAAGAATTTAACAAGATAAAATCTCAAACTAAAATATTGGATTTATCATGTCATGAGACCAATGTACATTTAAAACTTTAACAACTAAATAGTGTAAGTGATGCACACAATCATTGAATGCAACCAGAAAAATAGAAATTGATGCACATTATCATTTTCATGTTTGTAATTGCTGGTATCTACAAACAACCTTGACACAGTGTTGTTGACAATGTTCTCTTATCAAAGTTGTCATTTTATCTCAACAATTATATATAACTTTAGTCAATAATAAAAAACAAAAAAACATGTGTTTTAGGATTGGTCAATCTAGTATGCATTACTATATCTGGAAGTGTGTACCGGGATTATCCATTCTGGTATGTAAATTTACATATCATATTAGGTAATTTGATATACACTCACAAATTCAGGAGTGCATTCCGAATTGACCAATCCGAAAACAGTTATGTGAAGACGAAATTGGTGATGGGTGAGAAAGATGATGAAGTTAGCGATGTGAAGGTCAAGAGGGACGTTGTGTAAATAAAAAAAATATTTAAGATTTTCAATATATGTTTATTCATAGTATGATGAGGATAAAGTGTTTTATGGGGTGTAGGAAGAAAAAAGGAGGTGTAGGAAGAAATGCTCCAAAAGTGGTAAAGAAAAAAAGTATTACGTGATCGACAAAAAAAATTGTAACATTAATCTTATAAAAAATTAAATTATGGTTACTCGTATAAAGCGAGAAAATTAGTAAAAAGAAAAGTAGTAAAGAAAAACGTGTCTTTATTGACTCTGACAATACAAAATACCAAATGGAGAAAAAGAAAGACGATGAAGAAAATTGTGTCCATAGGAACTGTGCCATTTAACAGAACTCAATGATTTCTGTAAAGCGGTGGAAGTATGAGAATATTAGAAGAAACAATGAATCATAAGTAAATGTTTATTTATTTAGTTTTATTTTATTTTTTTAACATGATAATCGAAACCTTTTAATGTAATTATTGTAAAATTACATATGAATAAGTAAATATTGATACTTTTAATTTATGTGTAATATTATTTATAAAAATAATTATATTAATGGCATTTGATAGAATGAAGAATTTATTAATTTTTAAAATAACTATGTTTTATTTTAAATTTGAGAAATTTAATTAAATATTTTCTTAATATAAAAAAACATTTAAGTATTAATCCAACAATAAATAAGATAATATCACATGATGATAGAATTGTTCGTGTGACCACATAAATATCAGGTGAGAGAGAAAATATAAAACCGTGAATTATAAATTTAAATTTAATTATATTTTAAGGATATGACAAATTTAAGAATTTTTAATTGGATTTACAATAAAATTTTATAGTTTATTGAAGTAATTTTTATAGTTAATTGAAGTGTGAATTATAAATTTATGGTTTAATTGTGTTTTAAGTTTTAGTAAATTTAAGAATTTTAAAATTGAGTCTATAAATTATTTTTATAGTTTATTGTAATTTAAACTTTTAATTAATTTTTTTTGTTTACTTCTTTTATTATCTTAGTGATGTGATTTTTAAGCATAATTATTATTTTGTCATGTTAACTTGTTTAATTAGTCACATGTAATTTTATTATTTTAAAATTATATAAATTGTAATTTTTTAATTTTTTAAACATGACAATATATTGATATTGTTCGATTGTCGTCACATGTAATTTTATTATTTTAAAATTTTATAAATTATAAATTGTAATTTTTTAAATATGATGATATAAAGATATTGATAAGACAATATTTTATATGTTTTGGTTATAGTCATTAAGAGATTATCATTATATATATATATATGACACTAGTTTTACACATCAACTATTTGACATCACTTTTATCCCAAAAGCTTAAGTCAATGATGCTATGAGTATTTATTTTTACATAGTGTTTAACTTTATCTATTTTATCAAATATAAAACTTTGACTCACACTTAGACTATTACTAACAGTATGATGATATGACAATATGAAGATACAACGATATAACGATATGATATAATAATATGATAATATAATGATATAACCATATATAATAATATAACTATATGATAATATGACGAGACAAATGTTTTATATATATATATATATATATATATATATATATATATATATATATATATATA
>Ga0099822_1006218_pt1 | contig 15580 bp, 9 predicted proteins | sample CowpeawhiteBW_FD_76839 | JGI IMG/M metagenome (GOLD analysis project Ga0099822, IMG submission 76839) | Root nodule microbial communities of legume samples collected from California USA - Cow pea white BW | ecosystem: Host-associated > Plants > Roots > Nodule | place: USA: California | collected...
GGATATCATCAAATCTCCTTTCCTTTATCAATGTAGGCTTCATTCCAATGGTTATGGCTTCAAGATAGTTCAAAAGAGCTTCATTCAATCTTCATCAAATCTTCAAGAAGCAAACCACCTTGGTTTCTCATGTCAACAATAATCAATCAGAAGGTGAGATCCCTATTGAATTCTCCAACCTAATAATGTTGTTAGTGTTGGATCTTTCACAAAATAGATTATTTGGGCCAATCTGACATATTAATCCATCAGTCTCAGGGGTCTTGTATCTGCAAAAGAATGCTTTCTCAGGCTGCATACCTCTTAACATCTTTGAGAGTCCAAGCCTGAAAACAATAGACTTGAGGGATAATAATTTTTCCGGGAATATTCCCTACATGATTGATAAACTATCAAATTTACGAGTTCTTTCACTTGAAGGGAATAATTTTTCTAATTACATCCCTATTCAATTATGCCAATTACAAAATATCACCTTAATAGATCTTTCACACAATAAGCTCAAGGGTTCAATACCATCTTGCTTTAGTAATATTTCATTTGGATTAGAAGAGAACAATGGTTCATTTGGACTGTAAGATAATTTTGATCCATTGGCCCAAACATCTGCATTTGAAATCTTGTTCCCCAATATGCCAATAGGATTTGTTGTTAATTCCAGTGTGTCATGGTTTATGCCTTCAATTGATTATCAAAATAAAGACATAAATGCTATTGTTGAATTTGGAACAAAGAATAATATTTAAATTTACAGAGGCTACATCCTTGAGAAAATGACTGGGTTGGGTTTATCATGTAATATGTTAGCATCCCTTTACAAATTGGAGACTTGCGAAAAATTCTGAGTCCTGAACCTGTCTCATAATTACTTATATGATTCTATTCCAAATACTTTCTCTAATGTTGCCCAGATTGAAAGCCTTGACTTGTCCTACAACAGCTCGAGTAATGAGATTGTTAGGAACAAAGCAATAAAGGAAAAATTAAGGGGAGAAAAATAAATCACACAAGTAGTTCGGCGTACAATGTGTACGTCTACGTCCACGACTACACTAGGAAGTATTTTTATTTCTTATGTATCTCAAGCTTCACATAGGATCTCTTATATAGTAAAACAAAGAACCACATCTCACAATTCTAACCGATGTGAGACTAAATCAAGAACCATAATACTAACCGAGATACCATTTCAAATGGTCAAATTGAACAACTTAGAAATCTTCAATGTGTCGTACAATAATCTTTCTGGAGTTGTCCCTAATACTGGCCAATTTGGAACCTTTGTTGAAGACAGCTACCTAGGTAATCCTTTTCTTTATGTAGAATCTTTATGTAGAACCCCTAACGCATACATGTGAAGCTTCACCTCCGTCACAATTTAATCACACAAAAGGAAAGGAAACAGTACATGGTAGCATTCTATTGGACTTTCATATTGATGGGCTTCACAACAGTGCTCTAGACACATGTATAATCAAAACTCGAACCAATTTTTATCTCTAATACACAACCCTTACAATACACAATCAACATTATTGTATAAGCTCTTCTAAATTTATAATAAGTTCTAATATATAAATTAGTATAATTCAATCATTTTTTTCTCTAGCTAAAATTATAAATACGCAAAATAAAATTAGGAGCAAAATTCTAAAAAATAATTCATGTGTTCATGATATTATATTTAAGAGATGCGAACATATATTGATACTTTTCCAAACTTCTACATTATCCCATGCTTGTTAGATTTTAGAAATTATAATAGTTAAGAAAATATACAAATATGATTAAATACTTTAAGTAAAAAATAAAACGGTTTGTTAATTATAATTTAAAAAAATTATTTTATTTTAAAAGAATTTTTGAGAAATAAGATTCAGTGAATAATATTTCAGTTAAAAAAGATATTAAACAGATTTTATAAGAGATAATGAAATATGATAACGACATATATAATTAAAATAATATTCTAATGATATGTATATGTAATATAATATAATTAAAGTATGAAGTGAGATTTGTTACTAAATTCTTAATCAGTTTATCAAAGTATTTTTGTGTCTTAAATCTCGTAAGAGATAAAATTAGTTTCTTATAAGACAGCTTAAATCATAATTATGTTAAATGTTACTCATAAGTAGAGCAAACTCAGCGAGAGTTGAAACATTCTAATAATTCAGTATTTAAATTCAAATTTTTTGAAGTAGTTTAAAGGGTAAAACATGTGAGTTCTTTAAAGATGGTTGTGAGTTAGTTGAAACTTAAAAGAGATTAGATTAAACTTTTTACATTATTAAGAATTTCATTCATGTTTCCATTTAATAACATGTTATATATCGAGTCTCGTAAATTTTAACGTGCCACAACTATTTAAAGATTATTTTACATTTTGATGCCTTATTTATCATAACCAAGATTACAACAAAACTAGCGAAATATGTTAGTATTTGTGCTTTGGAAATAGAAGTATCATTGATATATTATTTATTTATAATGTATATTAATATATGGTATGGCGACAATACATTATGAAGATAAATCTGTATATTTGAATATTGTCCGAATTTGTTCACGCAGAATACTCAGATTAATTACATATGAGCTAAGTATCTATACTTTTAAACTTTTTAAAATAGGTACAAGAATGAGTATGTACACTAGTGCAGATTTGATATTTTACCTCGCCTTATAGGCCTCGGTTATGGCGGAACCGAAACCTATAAGGAGGTGGTGGCAATTTTGCAATTTTAGCAACCTATATTGCTTCGGTTCTACAAACAACCAGTGCCGTAAGCAACTTTAGGCCTCGGTTCCTTAAGAACCGAAGCCTATTAGGCAACCCAGAAATGAAAATTTTAAAATTGGCGCCAACGAGAACATATTTGGCCTCGGTTGCTTTTCGACCGAGGCAATAGTGGGCAGTTTTAGGCCTCGTTTGAAATAGAACCGAAGCCTATAACCCTGCTCAGAAATCCTAGTTTAAAAATTTCATCAGCGCTGCCCCCTTTGGCTTCGGGTCCCCTTCGACCGAGGCCATTGAGCCACTTTAGGCCTCGGTTTTTTGAATAACCGAGGCCATAAAGCCTGTTAAAATCCCCAAATCGCGAACCCCAATCACTATTCATCTTCTTCCCTAATTCTTTTCCTACGACGAAATCGATCTCCAGATATTCTCTCAAGAAGCTTTCCACCATGACCCGAGGGAGTTTGGTCACACCCACTTACTTCCCTCCTTTTTTTAGTGTCTCAAACATTTCAGCACCAACGTCTTCCAACAAGAATTTTGGCAGCACGGAGCATCCCACTCTGAAGCTTGATGCTTTCATCCCGAAGAAGCATGTCATCACCATTATCTTCAACCCCATCTTGCTTCCTACTACGCAAACAAAAGGGTATAAAAGAACCAACACTATGGCCCTCAGGAGCCCTCCCGCTTCAAAGGCCACTAGCATGAAATATCGAAACAGAGAAGAGGATTTCAACAGAGCATTTCGCTGCTGCAATTGCTCCAGGCGCTTCCATGGTGAGCGGTGCAGTATTGGCATTCACGGTGGCTCACGAAAGTGCAGGTGTTGTTGGAAGATGAGGCGAGGTGCAATGATAAAATGGTGGTGTAGGTGGTTACGATTTCTGTTGTTGCTGCAGCGTCAATGGCTGAACGATGAAGTTCTCGTCACTGCTTGGTGGACTGCGCGAAGGATTCGCGATGGGTGCTGCCGGCGAGATGAAGTTCGGTCTTGTGATTTTTTTTTCTTAAAAAAATATTGAATCTATGGCTTCGGTCTCTCTGCAACCGAGGCAGAAAAGAGATCTATGGCTTCGGGTAATGACCGAGGCCAAAAGGGGTGCCTTTTGGCCTCGCTTTAATATGCCTCGATTCTTAAACCGAGGCAGAATCTCGAAAATAACCGGGGCTAAAAGGGGGTACTGCACTAGTGGTAATACATGTATGTCCCAATTTCATGCTCATATTGAAAGACTTAGAGGAGATAAAGAAACGAGAGGATAAAGAGAATTATCCAGAGATGAAAAATGTATTATTATTACACGGAGAAACTAGAGCTATACAACTTAAATGGAGATATAAGCATAACATGTTCACATACTATCCCCCTTAAAGTTATGGTGAATTTGATTCCAGCCATAAGTTTATCTCTAAAAGCACTAAAAGAGAAAGATGATAGAGGTTTCGTCCAAATGTCAACGACTTCAAAATGTGAAGGAAGATGTTGTTGAACGTAGTTACGAACTAAATGTAGATCAAGCTCAAAGTGTTTAGAGATGGAGTGTTTGACATGATTGGTCGCCAAAAGAACAACACCAAGATTGCTGAAATAAAGGTGTGGGGCCGATGGTTGAACACAAAGCTCTTTAAGCATACATTTGATCCAAATGATATCAGTGAGGGTTGCTGCAATACTGCATTATTCAACTTTAGTACTACTTCTAGATACAACCTAATAGAGGACTATCACATGACTCCATACAAGAAGAACTTGAGGAGAAGTCTTTGGCATTCAAAGGACATGAAGTAATGAAGATCATGGCTTGAAGCACAATTATAAAATAGTTTTAGGCAAATAAAAGTATTTAAAAATTTCTCTTAATTTTTTTAGTTTTTATTTTATGATTTGGGCATTAGGCTTTCTTCTGCGTCTGAAAATCATGTTTTCAATTTTTATTTTATGTTTTGGGCTTTGAGATTTCTTTTAGGGTTTCCTAAACTTTTATGGTATTTATAATCTAGAAACTAAAACCTATTTAAACACTTTTATTCATATATTGAATTTGAATTTTATCAAAAGAGAGGACTCTTGGTTCTTATTTTAGAACATCAGTTCTTACCAATGATTAACATCTTTGTGATGAATCTTCCTCGACTTATCAATCTGCTAGATTGTGGCGTCATTCCATTCTATCTAATTTCGTGTTCTTTATCTTATTTTCTTGTTCATATTTCAGAAAGAATTCAAAGTCAGAAATGATCGTAATCTTTCATTGATAGGATCATATCATTTGGGTATTTACAACAAGGTTCTGGTATGAATTTCTTATTCTATCTTATCTTTTTATTTTATAAACAAAATCCTAAAATACTTGAATGTTTTTATCTTATCTTTTATCTTATTTTTCTGTCATATAAAGAAAACCCTTAAATTCTTGAATGTTTTATCGTATATTATCTTATATCTTATTTTTCTATCATATGAAGAAATTCCAACTTTTTTTAATATTTCATTTTAAATTCTTACTCTAAAATTCTTGAATAAAATTTTGGTATGTTATTTGTTCGTCGTATTTTTCATTTTAAATTGAGAATTTGTGCATTTGATTCGTAGAAATTATATGTTTTTGTATTTTATGTTCCCAATAATTATTATAAATGCAATTAAGTTGTTTTACATGTGTTTTTATGTTTGAACTATATAATTCATTAAAAATTATTAGTGGAGTTCAACATTATGCAAAATGAAAAGGAAGGGTCCAAAAGCAAAAAGAAAATTGTAGAGTTCAACACAATTATTTTGTTGCACTAATTACTTGTGGGTTGTTTGATATGTTGATTTTCCATTCATTTTTTTTTCTTAGAGTTTCCATATTGTTTTACTTAACTTATTTTGGTAGTCCTTTTTATTGTTTTTAGATTTTATTGTTTTATGGTGTTTTAAATTTCCTTTAATTTTTGTCTACAGCTTTGTTTTATTTTGGCCTCTTGAGTTAAATTTTAGATTTCGTTACATTTTTCACATTGATTGTTTATTCTTTATTAAAGCTACTGAAGTTTTTTGCCAAAAACTAAAGGGAATTTGAGTGGAAGAGGCAAAAATGTATATTTGAAAGAAAAAACGAGTTTATAAGGGTGATACACGAGTGGATATGAGTGAAACACTTAAAAGAGTGGTGACGTCTTAAAGTTATTATTGTTATTTTTTTTACTAACCTTTCTTGTCGGATCTAGTAATTTTGAACAATGCAACATGTTTCAATATAGGCATTCTTATGGGAGTGGTTTTACATATGGTTTAACCTATCCTACTCCTCACATGGATCATTTAGGTACAGGATTGGAAAGTACCAAGAGATTGGCACGAAGAGATACACCTAATGGTTGTGTGGTCTTAGTGGCAAATGTTAATGCCTTAGAATCTAGAATTATAAAGTTGAATAGCAATATTGATAGCCTTAGAAGAAAGCACAAACATGACAGAAAAGCTTTGCCAACGGATAGGATAAGGGCTCTAAGATACACTAAATGTGAAGGCTATGGTCATGAAACTCATCAATGTCCTAATTGGAATGCAACTCCCATGACAAATGAGGATCTCAAGAATTATATGCTATACTTGGAAAAAAGGAGGAAGAAAAGACATTGCAAACATTAGATGTCTTGAAAAGGGAAAGACAAGAGCGAAAGTTAAAGAAAGCACGAGAGAAAGCAGTAAAAGAAATAAGAGAAAGAGAAAAGAAAGAAAAAAGAGAGCGAGAAGAGAAAGAAAAGACAAAGAGAGAGAGAGAAGAAGAAAGAAAAGCAAGAGAGAGAAGAGGAAGAAAAGATAGAAAAAAAAAAGAGAAAGAAAAAAAGAGAAAAGGAAGTAAAAGAAAGAGAGGAGAATAAAAAGAGAGAAAAAGAAAGAAAAGAGCATCATAATTTGTCACTGAAAGGAAATACTACTTCATCTTGTTTTGTTTTGTTGCCAAGGGAATAATTGTTCATCAAGAAGCAATGGCATTGACAATGGGGAAAACAAAAATGATATTACCTATGAAAAACTTATTCATTAAAAACCAATGACAACAACAATGGAAGGAAGAAAGGATGACATAAAAGGAAGACACAAGCGTGGAATTCAATGAACCTATGTTTGATACTATGTTACCTTGTTTGTCAATTACTTAGCAAAAGCCATTCTTTTAGTTTGGACACAAGCTTGGAAATACATTTTTTATGCTCTAATGCAATCAATTTTCCAGGGTAGTTTATACTACAACAAGTGTCGTATCCATAGGGACTTGGTAGAATACACAAAGTTTAAACTAGTTTGATTTGAATGAAATAGTGTTTGAGGTTACGAGAAGTGTGAAAACATATTAAATGTGTAATGACTATATATTTAATGGAATAAAGATGTTCTGAAATAGTTTTGAGTAAAAGATTAACTTCAAGATAATAAAGACATGTTGAAGCTAGATTTCATCACTTTGTCCCTTTCTTGTCTTGCTTCCACCATATTTATAAAGACACATTCATTCATGTCCTGGGAGTTCTCTTTGGATGCAACTCTAGGTCCACTCCTAACATCTAGAGCCTAGAATCATCAAACTTCAGTATGATTCCTCGATGACAACTTGAATGAATCACCTGCATTAAGATCAATACTTTATAACAATACATATACAAGAGAGTTCTAAAAGGTTACATATTTGCTTCAACACTTAAAGAGGTTTAGTTCCTCATAATAGATGAAGAGAATACAAGATATTGCAGAATCATCCTCTCTTAAACCCTCTATTAATGTCCACTAAGTACTAAGGTAAGTGGCTACAAAACATCTCTAAAAGTCTCTCCAAAGAACCCCTCTAAAAGTTTGTCTAAACAAGGGTGCAACTCTGTTTTTATAAATTGTTCAGGGTAATGCTCAACAATGCACTTGTGGCTCTAGTTGTAGAGGTTTCCTTCGTAGTTGGGTTTCATTTGTGGCTCAGACCCCATGCTTTGGTGCTCCAACACCTAAGATAACTTATTTGGGAAGGATTTTTCATGGTCTGGCCTTAGGTTCAGCTCTTGAGGTTTTCTTTTTCAATGAGTTTGCTTTGTGGCTCAAGAACCGGTACTGTCGCTCAACTAGACCAATGTTAGTTTTGTCCAGAATTACTTGAAATTCATTTAATTTCTTTATTTTTCCACTTTTACTCTCTATTGATATTGAAAATTGTAAAACAAGTTAAATTAAGGTGATTTATATAGAAATTCAACAAAATGAAAACAAGATAAGTGCAAATTCATATCAAAATTTTATCATATTGGACACTTATCAACACACCCAACTTTAGACTTTGTTTGTCCTCAAACAAGAAGAAATTCAAAAGATTCAAAACATATTTGCATTCATAGGTTGGTCGAAGGACTAAACTTAATTGTGTCAATTTTTAATCATTAAATTAGGTTCAACATGAATCCATTCAACTTTTTTTCAGAGAACACACGTGCATATTTTCATAGTTTGAGATTATGCAGATTAACTCATTTGATCATGTGACTCTCCCAGTTTAGTTTTTTATCCTATTTACAACACTGCAAGTTCTTTTGAAAATTTGTATCTTGTCTCCAATTACTACCTCACACAATTGGCATGGATCACTAAGTCTTTGATGGCTTGTAACATTGCTTGGCTACAAAGGAACTTGGTTTTTCAAGACAAGCAATTCACTGAAATTTAATGAGTAAAAAAGTGTGCATATTTCATGAGTGTTTTTGTATCCTTTTTAGCCTTTTTATGCCCAAAATGATCATTCATTTATTTTCCTCAAATCATTTCTTTTTCCTTTGCATCTTGTCTTTGGTGACACTTTAAGAGTAGTTTTAGGTGCATTCCAAATCCACTTTTCGTAAGCCTTTTGTTTTTGTTTTTGGCTTAAATAATGATTTGATCCTAGTTTTCGTTCGGTTATTTCAATTTGGTCCTACTTTTTATTTTGTTTTCGATCTGATCATAATATTTGTCAATTTTATTCATTTTGGTTCTTTTCACTAACACTGTTAAAATAGTTAACAGATTGTGAACAGTAACTGCCACATGTCCTTTTGTGATTTTTTTTTATTTTTTTAATTTTTTTTTTTAAATAATTTTTTTATTAAAATAAAAGTCCATGTGTCAAGCTCATATCATACCACGTATCATTTTGTGATTTTTTTTAATTTTTTAATTTTTTTTATAATTCTTTTAAATTTATTTTAAATTTAAAAAAATATTATTTAAAAAAAATCCATGTGTCAATCAAATATCATACAACGTGTCAGGGTTAATTTTTTTATATTCAATTTGGTCCTAATATTCGTAATTTTTTTTCAATTTGGTCCTAATTTTTTTTTTAATTTAATTTAGAGTTAGAGTTGGTTTAAAATTAAAACGAAAAATTTCAAAGTAGGCATTAACACCATTAATTTAAATTTTTAAGAGGTTCAAAATACTTAAATTAATGATGTTATTTCCTACTTTTAAAGTTTTAATAGAGGCAATTTAAAACCAATTCTATCTCGAAATTAAAAATTTAATAAAAATATGAATTTTAATAAGAATATTCATATAACATTTATATACAAATTAAATTTTGTCTCAATTTGAAGAGGAAAAAAATGTTAAATTTTAAAAAATATTAAGACCAAATTGAAAAATAATTCAAATATTAGGACCAAATTGAATATAAAAAATTGACTATGACACGTGGCATGATATTGGCTTGAAACGTGTGTCGCAACCGAAATCGCGACGCGAGCGGCCGGATAGACACTTCAAATAAATTATTTTTTTTTCTAATCTTTTATTTTTTATTTTTTTAATTATTTATAAATTTTTAATATGTTTTTAAACTTATTTTAGAGTAGTTGTGGATGTCATTGCGACGTGAGTAACCAAATAGATATAAAAGAGTAAACAAAGAAAAATATTTTTTTATTTTTAGATCATCTGTATATATATTTTTTTAAAAAAAAGCAAAAGTCTAAATTGGATATCATGCGACGCGAGCGGTCGGGCAGACAATAAAGAAAGGAGAAAAATATTTTTTATGATTAAAAAAAATAATGAAAATTGAAATAAAACTAAATCAAAAGATGAAAGAATTGAGAGTGACGTACCTTAAAAGGTTTCAATATCTCCTCACCTTTTCTCTCTCTTTTTTCTTCCTTTTCTAATATTCTTGTGTTTATTTTTCCAATAGAGATAAAGATGAGAGGTGTCTATGTGGGTGGTAAAGAGAGGAAGAGAGAGTGTAGAGATTTTTTTTTCTTTTTTCTACCTCCTTCAATATGTTGAGGTGTGTATGTGGGAGTGGTGATGGGAAAGAATTAGAGTAGTGTATTGAATATTTTGTTTTTCGGTTTTTTTTTCGGTTATGATAGAGTGCGTATTTATACTCGCACCTTGCAATATTAATGCAATCTCAGCCTTAATTGTAATGAACAATATAAGGAAGGAATTGGTTATGATAGCAACACAGTATGAGAATCAAATCATAGTAAATCAAAGCACAAAATCAATCCCAAATTAGTAAATAAGTAATATTGATTCTAACCATTAACAAATCAGAGCACAAAATCAATTCCAATTAGTAATATTGATTATAACATTTGAAGAAATATTTCTTCTCATTATTAGAATCATATCACTAATTTCTCTTGCAGGAACAAGGGTAGAAAGTAGGTTGAGTTGTTGGGCTCATGAGAAGGAGTGTGATAATTAATAACAAATTGGGCTCTTCCCTCTTTATTCCTTTTTTTTTCTTTTTTTTTACATCTTTTATTTTCTTTTATTTTCTCTCTTTTTTTCTTTTTTTTCTAAAGTTAAAGTTTTGAAAAAAAATTTGTTTCACATCTTTTTATTTTTAACTAAAAACTTTTTTTTTTATTTTTTTATTTTTTTGAAAATAAATTTATTCACCCGGACGAAATTGGGTATTGACAACGTGGAATTTATTTTTTAAAATAAAATAATTTTAAAAAATCACAAAATGACAACATGGACATTTTTGTAAAATAATTTTTTTCTTAATTTTACAAAAAATTAAAAAAATCACAAAATGACATGTGGCAATTCCTGTTCACAATCTGTTCACTATTTTAACGATGTTAGCAAAAAGGACCATTGAATAAAATTGACGAATATTAGGACCAAATTGAAAACAAAATAAAAAGTAGGACCAAATTGAAAAAATCGAATGAAAACTAGGACCAAATCATTATTCAAGTCATTTTTTTTATTCCTTAGGCCTTTCATTTCTTTTTATTTGCTCATTCACACCCAACTTTTGTTCTTCCTTTCTTTGTCTTTGTCTAAGCACATACTATTTTTCTCCATTCTTTCTCAGTGAGAAAAGGGTGTTTTTTAAAAATCTTTTCAAGCCTAGGGTAAGTGTTTCAAAGCTAAGGTGCAAAAAGGGATATGTTAATACATTTCTAGGTTGCCTATTTCATCCTTGGCTTAGTATTAAAAAATGTGCCTTGATCATTTCCATGCCTTTCATGTTTCAGTTTAAACTAGAGACTAGGCACAAAATTCAGTGAGGTATAATATAGGTTTTTTGAGTCACTCACAGTCACACTAATTTGGTTACCAACCTCACTTGGTTGATTCACTCCTTTTTTCCATTTCTCTCACTATTACTCAACCTAGAAATGTGTGTTATATGTCCACTTTAGAGAATTCAATGTTGTTCCTAAGTTTGCAAGTTTTATAATTATTAACACATTTGAACCAATTGTTAATTCAGTTCTTTCTCCAATCTATTTTCAAAAGATCATTTGAGCAAGTATCAAAACATATGAACATATTCACAACCTATTTGACTACAACTTTCTCATGCATCTTCAACTAATTTTTAGAAATTAAAATGCAGGAAACAACAATTGCAGAAAATTAAAATACAGAAACGTAAAGTGTTGTAATTTAAAAAGAATTGGGTTTTGGTGGGGTTTGGTTAGTTGGGTCCTCCAACTGGGAATTCACATCAAAGAACACTTTATCCTCTTCAGCCTCTTGTTCGACTTCTTCCTCAACATCAATTGGCTCCTCCTAAGTTCCAGCCTCTACTATCTCAGCAGTTTCCTGCTTAGGTTCAGGCTCAAGCTTAGTCATTTAAGGCTCAATGACAGGTATCTTAAGTTCAACATTTACATTAGGAACACGAGTAGCATCTGCATCTTCATGCATATTTTCAAATCGTTGGTTGGCTTCTCCAGTAGTCTCCCTTGGGAAAAATGGATTATCCCCAAGCCATGCCACAAAATCATTGAATATTTTAAGGGTGATGCATAAAATTGGCTTTTTCTGTTGAAACTAAGTGACAAAATCAAACAAAATTTGATGACGAGCAATGTGTGCCCTGTGGCTAGCTGTCATCTACTGTTGCATGTAGGATATCCTTGTCATGATGGAGTGAAGGGCTTCCTTTTATTCTTGGTAGTGGTCAAATAGTGGTGTAGGCTTGTTGTTTGATTCAAGTGTTGTTGGGGGTATGGTTTTGTTTGTTCTACGTCTTGTTTCAGGTTCTTCTACATTATCCAATGCATGAATATGGTTGGCTTTCATGTACCCATTGGTTATTGGCAGCCTCAATTTCTTCCTTGGATGATTAAGTATACACCTTGCATTGTGCACAATCCTGCGATTAGACTTGGGAAGCTTAATGGTCTTGTTGTTCCCCAAATTATGAGTTGTGAGATGACTATTTTGAAAATATCCTTAGTGATTATGTTAGCAATGTCCATCATAAAGCCTTTCATGATGTAGTATAACAGTTGTGCCTTATCAAACCGAAAGGTCCCCCAAATTTGAGTAATAGTTTTCATATTTCTTATGTTCAGCCTTGGGATCGACCATCTTTCCCCAAATTGAATGATCGCCCAAACACATATAACAACCTTGTTATTTGCTCCACTGTTACATCCTTGATGGTTTTATGAGATTTAGTATTTTCCTTATCTGACATGAGAGTTGTGATCTCCAAATACCTCCTTATGGTGTTTGTCTATCATAACCCACCTTCTTTCCTCTGATCCACGAGAACCTGTTCTTGTCAAAATGTTGATGAAGGTAGGCATTGGAATAGAACTCTCGAACAATGAGTTCATTGTAATAATTATCAGGTTTAGCCAATTTCTCCCAATGCCTATTTTCCATGATTCTCTTAAATTCATCACATTCTCCACGTAACAATTTAGCTCTCCTTTCAACCATGATGGACCACTCCTCTGAGTCAAGAAACCTTTCATGTTTTGATTTGATTTGGAACTTGATCTTGTCTCATTAGTTCATTGGAAGTGAAGATCCTCTTCCATGAGTTGCTACAATAGGTTCCCTTGAGGTTTGAGTGGAAGTTGGTGTCACTGGTACGTTGGTAGCAATAGTAGAGGTGTGAGTTGCATTATTGGTTGTCCTACCAGTTGAGGTAGAAGTGTGGCTACGTCGTGATCCCCTTCCTTTTGAAATAAGTGTAGTAAGCTTGATTCTTGTCCTTAGTTGGCCAATGGCAAAGAAGGCGTCTCTGTGGAAGAAGATGAATCCTCTATGGTTTCCACAACCACAAGGTTAGGTCCTTTTCTCTTTTTAGGTGGAGCATTAGTGGCCTTCCCCTTCTTGGAGGCAGGAACCTAATGAATCTCCTTAAAATGTTGACTTTGATTTTGATTTGATCTCCAATTGTTGGAATAGTTGTTTTTTCTCCTATAGTTGTTTATGTAACCTCCTCCTCTTTTTAAATCTTTGATGTAAAACAATGACCATTTTGGTGTTCTCTAAAGAAAAAAAATCACATCTCAACACTTATTGCGCTAAGCCATGAGGTCGTGGCTCAAGTTGTAATTTTGTCATTTGCTTCTTCAGTTCTTCCATTTTTTGGGAAATGATTTTATTTTGTTCCAAAATGGCATCCTATGCTTCTAACTCCAGAATTCATCTCTTGGAAGGTTGGTTCCTACCATATTGAACTTGATGGTCACTAATAGCTAGTGATTCAATAATCATTATGGCTCCTTCAACATTTTTTAACATCATTGTTCCTCTTGCAGAGGCATCTAGTAGCATTCTAGTTTGCAGCCTGAGTCCACTGTAAAACATGTTAAGCTGTTCTATGTCACCAAATCCATGGTTTGCGCATTTCTTTAATAATGCCTTGTATCTTTCCCATGGTTCAAAAAAATGTTCATCAGCTCCTTAAGAAAAGGTTGTCATGGCTAATTTGCACTAATGTATTTGGAAGGAGGGAATGTAACATCCTAGCCGGAAATTACTTATTAAAAATAAGTAAGAAATGAAATTTATAAAACATCACATTTATTACCGCAATTTCCAAAAACACAGAAAATTTCAAACTTCACACATTGCATAAGTAAAGTTTAAAATCGCAATATTCAGTCATTACAAAACCGATTTCTCCAAAATAAAAGTTACAAAAGGAAATTCCATAATGAAATCTAAGAAAATTGTCCCATAGTGATCCCCACTCCGTCTCTATGCCTCTACATGTTCACCTGCATCAACATTTGCTCCCATGTAACAAGTTACATGATCGTCACCACACACACACAGATAGGGTGCGCTCATTTAAATAAAACAAAATAAATATAATGTTAAATACAATCAATCATCTAAACAATAAAAACCCGGTTAGTATTCTTCTCCATTTTCCTTACTTCTCCATTTCCAGCACTTGCATTAGACGTCTATCATTTTTATACCCTTTAGGTGAGATCAATGATCGATCTTTGCTGCACGAGTGTCTACTCGCCCCTCCGACCACAAGCCACCACCTGATAGTCCACACGTGGGAATAACTTTGCCACAGCATCTCACCGTGACACCAAGTATAGTTTCCCAAAACAAACACAAGTTTGTAGTTATTCCAGACTACCAAAGCTCTATCAGAATGCTCTGAAGAGGGCAATCACCCGAACCTCGCCGTACGAGCCACTGGACTTCCTAAACCACCAGGCTACAACCTAGAGTGGTCACGTGTTACCCCAATACGAGTTGCACTTGTAACTAGGCCCTCAGCCAAAGCCTCGCATCATGAACATCACCTAAAGTTGTGTAGAAAACCCTTCCTCGCGCTCCATCACTGAACCCAAAACCGCCTGGAGCGCATCACACGCCGCTAGGCGGAGTCGGGTTCTAAACCGCCTAGCGGGCATCACACATCGTCGGGCGCCAAGCGCTAGCAGAATCCTCACTGCATCATCACCGCTTGGCGGACTTCACCCTGCCGCTAGGCGCCTCGCTGTCCGTCACCGCTTGGCGCACCCATCTCGCATCGCCAGGCGCCAGCCTCCTTCCAGGCCTTCTGCTTCTCCATTCCGCCTGGCGGGACTATCCCTGTCGCCAAGCGCCCTGCGCACAGAGCGAATACTGCCACTGGTTTGTGACTCTAGCGCCTAGCGGCTCGCTCACGCCGCTAGGCACTATACAGTAGTGCAATGCTACTAGTTTTTGGCACTTAAAATAGATCCCAATGGACCTCAAATCATACAACACACCAAATTATAGAACAATTATGGCACCATTATGAATTCCAGTTCCCGTTCTATAACTAAAATTATAATATACATATTCAATCATGTTGTCAACTCAATTATTATCAAATTCATACACCCTCCTTCGTGAGCTACATTAGTCATACCACACATACCTAACATGATCCAAGGTGATAATTATAATTAATAATCATATAGAAACTTTGTTTCTTTCCGTTAAAAAAAAAAAAAAAAAAAATTAATTAAAAAAAAAATTTTAAAAAAAAAATAAACATTAAAAATTAATAAAAAAAATTTTTTTTAAAATTTTTTATATTTTTATTACTATAAAATAAA
>Ga0099822_1006220_pt1 | contig 15580 bp, 1 predicted proteins | sample CowpeawhiteBW_FD_76839 | JGI IMG/M metagenome (GOLD analysis project Ga0099822, IMG submission 76839) | Root nodule microbial communities of legume samples collected from California USA - Cow pea white BW | ecosystem: Host-associated > Plants > Roots > Nodule | place: USA: California | collected...
ATAAAAAAAAAAATATATATATATATATATATATATATATATATATATATATAATATAATATAAAAAAGTTAAAGTTTTATAAAAGGATAATTTCAGAAACCGTTTCTGAAAAACCATCCCAATTTTAATTCACAGAAACTAGATTCTTCAATAAATTTTACTTACTTCCTTATTTCTTGAAGATTTAATGTCATAGAACTCGTTAAACCGAATGATTATACTATATAAATTGAATTCAGTTTAAGTTTTTGTCATTTTTGTAAAATTAATATGTTTTCTTAAACCTGCAGGCAGTTTTTGTGAACTACATGTAATTTCTTTGTTTCTTAGATAAAATTCCATAATTAAATTTAATGTTAATATTTAGTTAATTTTTTTTTTAATTTTAATTTTGTTCTGCATTAAAAAGAAACAAAATTACATTCTGAAATTAGGTATTCTAAAAATTGAATTTTGTGAGAACCTGAGAAAAAAAAATATTAAAATAAAAATTTTATATAAAGTTTTTCTATATTAAAACATTAAGAGCATTATTTGAGAAACAGTTTCTGAAATCTCCTTCCAATTTTAATTCTTAGAAACTAGATTTTTCAATCTTTCTTCATTTTTTCTCAAAAATTTGACTTCCTTTTTTTTCTTGGAAATTAATGTTATAAAACTAGTTAAACGAGAGGATTCTAACGTATAATTCGATTTTATCTTGAATTTTCCTGTTATTTTTGCATAACCAATATGTTTACTTATACATTCAATTATCCTGAACTCATGTAATTTGCTTCCTTATGAACTTCATAATTAAAATTTAATGTTAATAATTTTAGTTAATTATCTTAAATTATTTTTTTAATTTTTTTCTACATTAAAAAGAAAAAACAAAACTTACTTCTGAAATTAGGTATTCTCAAAATTGAATTTTGTTAAAACCTAAAAATAAAAAATAAAAATAAAAATTATATATATATATATATATATATATATATATATATATATATATATATATATTTTACATTAAAACATTAAGAGGGTTATTTCAGAAACTGAAAATCCTTCAAATTTCAATTCCATAAGCTAGACTCATATTCAAATGTAATAGAATATAGATTTAATACGAAGAAGATAACGTTGAGTTCAAAAATTCACTACTCATTTAAATTACTTTAAATACACTTATTTTGGTAAATTATAATTATATCATTAATTTATTAAATTATTTAAATCTTACTGTACTAAAAGACTGAACCAAAATTGATTTATTTTAGTTTTATTTTATTGAAAATTATAGCTAATTAATTGATATTACAAATCAAGAATCTAAAACATGCCTAGTTAGAAATAACATATTCATATTATAAATTCTAATTGTAAGTTTAAGTTTGTTAATGTTATCCAAATCTTAAAAAAAAAAACTCATTTTATTAACAAGAATAAAAGAAAAGATAAAAAATTAAAATTAAAATCTTTTTAAATAATAAAACTTCACAAATTTAGAATATTTAATAAATAATCCTTCTTAAACACACTATTATCAATATACATTTACTATATATAACCAATTCAATTACACCATAATGACATCAAGAACAAACCTTCCAAACTCTAACCTTGTGTTTGGATGAGCATTTTAACAATGCTCACAAATTGAAATGTTTTGTATTTGATTTGCTTGCGATTAAATCTCTGTCATTTTCTAAATAATTTGTTTGGATAAAGAAATTAAAATACCTTTACATTTCAATTTTTTATTTGGGAAAAACAATTGAATTTCTTGTGAGATAAAATTTAATTTTTACATTAATTTTAAGCTTAATTATGTTTTGAGTTCAGGTCCGTTTGTGCCTGGCCAGGTTTTGTCGTTTGTGTCGGTTAGGTCGGTTCGATCCGTCTGGATTGTGTGGCCAGCCCAGCCTGTCATGGTTGTCGGGTTCGTCGGGTCCGTTTCGGAGTGAGTTGAGAGTGTGAGATTGAATGAGAAGAATTTCAAATTCCACATTTTTTATGGGTATTTGAATTTCTTCTAATTTAACTAATTGAAATACTTAAAAAAAATACATGCATTTTAAATACTTTTTAATTTCTCTATCAAAATAAAACATTTCATTACAAAAAATTTCAAATTCTTCAAATAAATGAATCATCTTCTTGAATTACCTCGTCCAAACACATTATTAAGTTATAAATTTGAATGACAAAAGAAAGTATATTTGGTTTCTTTAAATATGTAAACGTGCTATGAATACACGCTTTGCGCTTATGTCCAAAGTTAATGCTCCCACAATTGCCTTCATTAATTATTATTTAAAGATGTTGATGACAGTGGGCACAACAACTAAACACATTAAGGGATATGATTATGGTTGCTTTTAATTGACTCTATAAATAATTGATGACACCAATCCCCCTCCAATTTTTTTTTCAAAGTTCTACTATGTGAGTCTAAATTTATGTGCAATGTTGTTGTCTTTCAAAATAATTTAAAGTCAACAACATGGTTCTGTTATAGATAACAAGAAAGTCATAATCATTTTTCGCATTAGAAAATCACGTCATCAGAAATCCAAGTCTCTGCCTTTTTTCTCATTTTCAAAGTGACATGTTTTTATGCGCTGTCTTAATGTCTAGGCTCTAAGCTGTGACCGAGAAATTATATATATTTCAATATGGATAATAATAATAATTCAGCCTAGTGGCATATTAAAACAATAAAATGCAGATTATAAAGGTAATTAGCATCTATCAGTGACCCACTAAAGCAATAAGATGAACAAGTGGTTAATTTTTTTTTTCTCGGTTGGATAATCTAAAAATATTAGTAAAATGTATAATATAATCTCTTTATTTATAAGACTTATTGATGGTCCTTCAAAAAAATAAAATATATTAAAAAGAAAGTCAGAGCTGACCAGTTGGTCTTCCTCTGGCAAAGTAAAAGTCCAGAAAACTTTTTATTCACATTATATGTTTCGCGACTATAATACTTTTTTTTTCGTAAAAGTTAGAGAAAAAAACATTGACCTGTAATATAAATAAGAGGTATATTCATATATTTAGTGTTGAACCAAATTTAGAATAACATTACTTTCACACAAGTGTTTCAGTAAAAAAGGGCATCTCAGATAATTAAATTAGTGTCATTTTTATGGAAGTTCGATGTGATATGTAATATTTTATTGACATGTATAGTTAATATATAATTTTTACAGGTGAAATATTAAAGTGTGATTCGGAGGAAAGTATAATGACGACAAAAGCTTTTTGTGGGATCGGTTATATATTTGGATAAAACATGCCAATGTATTTTATGCAAAATAGGTTTTAAAAGGGCCTCTATATTTAATTCCAGGTCCCCAACAACTCGTGTATTTCTTAAATAAAATTTTTTGCCTGTTAAAAAAACATGTGTGTGTGGTTCATACGACAAATTTCACATGGTAAAAGTATTTTTTTTTTTTGTGTTATTTATTTGTTTGTCTTTTGTTTCTTCCCCGCTTATGATTAAGAACTAGACCTCTTACTAAAATAATCTACACTGTGATAATCATAACATAAATGTGTAGAAATTTTTTATTAGCATATTTGAATGATGATACTCGTAATAGTAACCATACGTACCCTAACTTTGGAGAGTTCATTAGAAAACGAAGTTCAAGACTTTCCCTGTTCAAATGCAATTTATTTCTAGGTATATATGATGATGGAATTAGTAATATTTTGTTGCACATGGTTTTAATTAAATTACTTTAACATTAAGATTGTTGAGATCATTTTAATTTTTAAGTGACGTGAGATTATTAAAAATATTATAACAAAATTTTCAATGATAAACAAATTTTTAAGATTTTTATTTTATTCAAAGTATTACTTATTTTAAAATCTGAAATTGCGATATAGTTTTATTATTATAATTTTATATAAATGATGAGAGGAAAAAAAAACTCAAAAATAAAGAATGAATATCCGTAAGAGAGTTTGATTACACTAAAAGGAGTCTTGGCTGCTCCAAATGTTTTTTCACATAAATTATATAATAAAATTAATTTTTTAAATTTAATATATTTTATATATTTGGTCTATTTAAAATTTTATAGATCTGTTTTAATATTATAAAATATATTTTTGAAGATCTGCCCCTATGATTTTTTTGTGGGAGAAGTCTCTCTTGAATTGGATTGTAGTTTAACATTTTTTTATTGAGATTAAAGGTCTAAATCTCTATTTTATTTTTGAAATTAATATTGTAATTGTTTAGGTTATATAGAATAGTAGACCATATTCTTCTTCCAAATTATATAAAGTAGTTTAAATTATCTTATTATTTAATTCATTTTACGTCTTTCATCCGTTTTAGTTTAAACAAACATCAAATTTAAGAAAAAAGAATACATCCAAAATTTACATCGGAATTTAAATTCTACCTAAATTTAAGTTACTCATATTCAATTAAAATTTTATCTGCTTTCACCCTAAGTTCGTCGAGTGACATCGTTAGGAGTAATCATCATACATCTGAGGTACTGTTCACTTTGGAGCATCGTCACATTCATAGTTTTGTCCTTAAAAAAAGTCTCGAAGGGTGGAAGGAGTACTTAAACTGCCTTTTGGCCTCGACTCGTAAGTGGTGTGAGATTGTTGGGCGTGGTAGGAACATAAACCGCCTAGTTGAGGTATAAGGAGAATGACAGATCATTCCTAATAGAGAGCTTACGGGGTCAATGTTCCATCGTTGAATGACATCATTAGAGTCATTCACCATGTTTTTGAGGTATTGTCTACTTTGGAGCGTGAAACTCTATCACGGTTTTGTCCTTAAAAGACGCTTAAGAGGGTGGAAGGAGGAAGAAATATTTAAACCGCATTTGATCTCATCTACAAAGTGCACTAGTTGCACGTAGCAAATAAGAAATAGAGTTCTCTTTACATAGACTTGTGCAATACATGATAACTATCACATTTCACAACTCAATTCAACTACAAAGTTCACAAAAACACGAATAAACTCTTTTTGTAATTTTATCAAACTCTTGGTGTGCAACAAAAATTTAAAATAGTATATATAATTGTCAATACTATATTTCATTCACTTCATTCTCATTCATTAAAAAACTCTCAATTTCATATTCAAGTGAAAATCAATTCACAAGATTACTCAAATATTATCCCTAGTGACTTGAGCTTATGATAACTCATCAAAGTCCAATCCCTTGGATCATTAACAAGTAACCATGCATTAACTTCAAGAGTCTTAAGATTACTAATGAATCATATTTTATCCCTATATACAAGCTCAATTAGGTATTTAATTTCAATTTTAGATTCAAAAGACATTTTTCAATACCTCAAGAACCAAGTATCAAGCTATGAGTCGCCAAACCAAAGCAAACATTAAACATAAAAATCAAATACTAACATTGAAATGGAAAAAACATATGTATTAATATCACAAAATACACAAGATTCAGTTTATTATATCTAATCTCAACCAATAGGGTTTACTCTCCATGGTGGAGATCCTAGGTCATACAAATTAAATTGAAACAAAAAAGAGATGCACACCCTTTTCCAAGGTTCTTAGCAGATGCTCCAAGCTCCGTATACGTTCCCCATTCAAATCCACATCTCCCATTCGTAGATCCTTTCGCTCATCAAACCTTAAAGGGACACTAAATCATGAATGAAGATTGAAGACTCAAGGAGAAGTGAGAAAGCCTTCCAGCACCCGAAACAACCTCAAAAGACTGACCTTTCTTAGTTGCTCTAGGTGGAGAGAGATTGTAGGAGGAAGAGAATACCCCAAACCCCGAGGAAAATACGAAAAAAATATCAATTTTAACATGTCAATAACACTACTGCTCAAAGCCATCTTAGTCTAATTTTGAAAACTTGTTTTTCTATCATAATCGATTTAGTGGAGTTTCTAATCAATCATTTAAATTAGACCAGATATGAATTTAGCCAATTTTGCAAATAATTGATTATGAACAATGATTAATTAATTATGATAGACTTTTAAAAAAATCAATAAATATAATCAAACAAAATTGTCTTAAAGTTTTTTTTTTAATTGATGAATGGACAAACTAATAGTTTATCTTTAATAAGAATTGATTATTACATGAAGTTACGTCTAAACTTCTTTGAAAAGAAGTTATTTTCTTTTCAGAAAAAAATAATTTCATATCTTTCAAATGAAGAGAGTTCTATTGTGATTTAACAATGTTTTTAAAAAATATTTTTACATATTTTATTTGTTTTGTAAGAAAGATTATTGAAGGTTGATGCATGAAGGTTGATCATGCTATAGGATAAGTTTTTGTAATAAAGTCAATCACAACTCAGGTCTTTGTGTATTTTTTTGTTCTAACTTCTTTTGAATGTTGTGCACAAGTGCTTGGTGTGTAGGGATTGCGTAATTGAATATTTTTCATTACCTTTGTAAACATTCTTATGTTTTAAGAAGTGACTTGTAAACCTGTTCTAATTAAATATATGTGATTCTTGTAATTAAATAAGTCAAGATTATAATGAAAAATTTATCTTAAGTTGTTTGGATTAAGTGGATGTAGATCCAAGAAGAATAAAATCAGTAATGAAATTTTTTGTATGTTTTTATTTTTACTTATTATATTGAATTTTTGTTGCTCTTTGTGCTCATTAACAATCACACTAAAATTCTCCAATCATTTAAGTAAAGTTTTCATTGATTTTTTTTTCAGCTAATTACCCCCTTTTGATTTTTTATTGTAGGTTTAGCCTTTTTAAAAAAAATAATAATAATACAATAGTTTTCATTATTATTATTATTTTGATTTCTACATAGAAATCGTAAGAAAATGGTAAAGCGAAAACAAAGAAGGACTGTTGTATGTATATTTACGTAAACAACACATTGATATCGTATGATCGTTGACACGTTGGGATAGAGAGCGAAGATTTAAAATTGGACCAAGAATGAACATACGAACACCATCATTGAAATAAAAGATTTTCTTTAACATTGAGATAAAAAATCTAAATTAAAAGGCTAATCATTCTGAACTTCTAAAATAATTTTAAAATAGTGTATACAGATTTTTTTTTTCTAATAAGTTTATATTTGATGAAAATTTGTTAGAGAATTTAAAATTATAAAAGACAAACATCTCATATTGTTTAGACCAAGAGTTTTAGATAAATCATATCAATTTAGATAATTTTGCCGAAACATTTAAAACTTATAAAGAATGTTCACAATCTAGCTTAGTTTTTAAAAAACTGTTATAGATAATACTTTCAGCTTTTTTTAGTACTCAAGAAAGTTTTCTCTAATTAGACTAGCAATCGGTCTGTCATGCTTTTATTTGAATATTTTGAAAAACAATTTTATTACCTTGCATAGTCTTTCAAGAATTTATGTAATTTACTAATATTTTTTGAAATATATACCAAATCATCAAAAACCTCATAAAATCAATAAATTGAAAAAATAGAATGTCTGAAGGAAATAATGATTTTAAATTTATTTTTGAGATATATTTAAAAATTTACATGATTTAATGTTTAAATTTTAACATTTTATGATTTTATCCATGATTAATTATTTACACTCTTAGCTGTTCCAACTTGTAAAGAACGGCAAATAGGCCATCCCATTGAGAAATACGGGGCCAGTCTCGGCCATCATTTCGAAGAAAAGCCAGCTTTATCATAGTAATTAAAGGACAACTTGTTAACAACATAAAATAAATATTCTAATCCATCACTAATAAACTAATAATCAAAATGTTCCTTGTTTCTAAAAGGAGTGGCCTACACTAATAAAATCGATTTATCTAAATAACCGGCCTGTTGCAAGCATAGATTCTCCTTGGTTTGCATATAAAAGAAACAAATGTTGATTAAGGCAGAGAAAAAGAAAGTTAAGAGAAAATGGTGGGTATATTAACAGTGGACCACATGGTGATAATGACCCAAGGATGTCGTTTTATTACGCATAATAGCTATTCAGAGTGGTCTTTATCTTCTCCACTTGCGCCTTCTTCATACTGCACATGCATCGATACGTTCTTTCTTATATTTAATCCATTCCATTCATTAATGAATTGCGCTAATTAAACAAACTCAACTTCTGCATTATTTTTCGCTTTAGAAAAAGAGCAATGACAATAAATTATTTATTATTCTTATCCACTACAAAAATGTTAGGTTTCATTTCGTTCAAGCTTTCTTATGTTATCATTTTAATTAAATCTGGTTGAATATGGAAGATGAATCTGTGCATGGAACATACGACAGAGAGTGTTGTGATTGTCACCCTTGTGAGGGAACAGTGTAATTATCTGCAAGTTCCGACAAAGAGACAGAGTAAATGTGGTGCAATGCGTTTGGACAAATTTGAAAGTAGCAAAAAAATTGAAACGGAGATTTGAGAGTGAAGTAGTAATGAAAACAAATGTGGTAGATAGAAGCAGTTCAGTTGGTATTAACTTCTGCTCCATATCCAAACGTGGCAGATAGAAATAGAATCGCTTCTGAGAAAGTCCTCAGAAGGCATTATTTTGGGTCAATTGGGTCCTAAACCTAATAATATCAGTTTGGCCCATTTGTTCCAACAACTAAGTATACCTATGCATGCCCATGCGTGCATCATGTGCAGGTGTAGCCTAGGTCTATCTGACATGCAGGGTACCAGATTTTGACCAAACTTAGACCAATATACTGAATATAACTATATTTATATTTCTGTGATTTGTTACCTTTCAAAAGTTAGCCACGTGATCACGTGCCCATCGCGGGGCTCAAAATTCAAAGGCCATGTGATTTCAAACGCATTCATGATTTTTTTACTGGTATTTAATTAACTGTGATATCATTTAGTTCCTATGATTTTGTCTCTGTCCCTTCCTAGGCTACTACCATGTGATGCCTGGATTCATAGTCCTTATGGTCTTTTTCACGGACCTTAGTCCTTGTTTTGAGGAATTTTTGTGAAATGAAAATGGGTTTTGTAATTTTTAACTTTTCTGTGGAGAGAACTAAGCATGAGATTTTAGATAGCAGTTTTCACTTCTCCAACCACAGCCATTCTTTTTCGATCATAATCTTAGTTCTTACATTAAACTTCAAATGATTTATACATGTAAACAGAAAACTGTGTATAAGCATCTTTTAGTTTTCAAATTCTTCATATAAAGAAATAATTCATGAAAAATGGCATCATCATGAGACAGATAAAAAGTTTTTCTTTGAGACATGAAAATGTGTAACATCAGTGATTTAGGTCTTGATTGGACTCATCCTGATAAAAATCAGTGAGAAGGTAGTCATGTATTTCCTCAAAACTTATTGAACTTTTTCAATCCGAATAGCTTGCAAAAATCTTCTTTGAGAAGCATTATGTGATATCTTGTTCTTTTAACAGATATTTTAATTAATTAACTTGATTATAGCGTGAAGGATCAATTGATATCTTGATATCTTTAGTAATTGAAACTATTGTTTGTAATGTATACTTAGTACCAGTAAATAAAATTAACAGGAATTAAAAAAGTTATGTTAAGTATCACTTTTTTAGTGTATTTCTTATAACAAGTATTGCTAATAAACAAAAGTTAAAAGCTTTCACACTAAGAGGAAAGAATCCGGAGAGAAAAAAACTTGATACTATAATGTTGATGATTGAGTAATTGTTTGTAAATCATTGGAAGTAATTGGTAGAGAAAATAAGGATCTGGTAAGCACAACAATGTTTCAATTGTGACGAATGGAACTAGATGAATTTTAGTTGATTCACGTTGTAGTACTTTACAAGCAACATGGCAAATCTTTTCAGGATCAGAAAAAGTAAAAAACACCTGAAATTAAACTTTTGATTCTTTCTAAAAGTAATAAAATGTTGTTTACAAGATTAAAACTTCACCAGCAAATTATTATCCACCTTAAAGTCGTCAATATGGACCCGCTTCTAATATAAATATTTCTTTATTATCTGTTAAATCTTTTGTAGATCACACTTCACTTTGGATAAAGTATGGGCTCTCTGTAGTAATTGTTCTTGAACGAAAATCGCATTCAGAGGATCAAACATATACTTAACAACTTCAGAGGATTGACCCTACACCAACTTACAATGCTAGTTTTATAGGAAGTTTTATACCAAAATTCTGTCCATGAAAAAAACTTAACCAACTATTATGAACTATCAAAGATAAAACACCTCAAAACAACTTCAAACACTTTTTCTTCAAACACAATTATGGATGAATAACTCAAATTATGACATGAGTTAGAAACATTCTACATAAATGATGAAATTAAGCTCGACTTGATAACATAGTTTGCTCACCATTTAGGATAATAAATTGATTATCAACCAATAACTTCCAATGTCAGATTGTTGTAGTTTGAAATTTGGAATCCTAGTGTAATGCTACTATCCATGTAGCCCCCAAAGCCAAGTCAACACCTAAAATTGAAACCAAATACAAAGGTAGTTTCAAAGCACGATCTTGAATCTTCACTTCTAATTCCTAATCAAGAACTCAACGACTAAAATTTTATCACACAACCATCACTTTAAAATTGGGAATAAGTTCAACTAGAAGTTTTACAAAAATTTTAAATTATTCAAATAAATGAATTATTCTTTTAAAATGTCTCATTCAAACACATTAGATAACTAAGTCAACTGAGGTTGGAAAAAATTAGCTTAGCTCTCACTATTATATATTAAAACATTAAACATTAAAATAATGACATGGAATATTTATAGAGATGAAATGAACATGACGATGGGATAAAGAAGAAAACGTAATCATCTTCAACGAATAATTTTGAAATATGATAATAAACATTAATTTTAATGAATTTATGTACAAATAGTTTTCTTTTATTGCATGTTTAATTTTTTTTTAGAAAATATTGGTCATTCTAAGACATATTCACTGTATGTATTTTAAGAAGATAGATACAACCATCTTATTTTAAGATGGAACTACTTACATCAAAAGGGCAAAAAAATTGAAAAGAAATTAAATTAAAATTGCTAAAAATGACTGAGTCAGTTTTTAAGGCGGATACAAACAGAATAATATAAGCAATAGGTGATTATTAGAAAATTCCTCCTTTTTTCTTTTTTAATTAGCAATTTGATTTCATCAAATTTGTAGATGGGTAAAAATCGGCCATTGTAATAGAAAGATGTCAATAAGACAGTGCTGGTATTGGTGCACTCTCAAAAATACCCGATGCTTGTGGGTTTGTACTTGGCCCAACGGATCTCATGATCATTAAAAATGAAATTCCAATCAGGCTATTACTTTATGCACCACACAATTACTAACTACACTTCCATACTAGTAGAAAATAAAATTAAAATACCCTTTCTCACTGCACTACACCACTGCTGCTGCTGTCACTCTATTATCACCACCCCTGAAGAAAAGAGAGGCTGCATAAAAATATTCTTGCCAAAAAGCTTATTTCGAAAATTTTTCAAAATATGTAATCTGAAAGTAATTTTTTTTTACAAAAAGTTAAATGGTCATTTTCAAAATTTGAGAGGTTGCGCCAACAAATTTTGGAAGTAAAGAAATAAAAAGACTTCTCGTAGTCGACGTCTTCCTACCAAAAGCCCAGATTGCGTCATTCTAAATCTGAACTTTCAGCTGTCTGCGGCCCAAACGGTAAGTTCATCTTTCTCTCACAGGCCCCATTCATGAGCAGTTTTCTATAATTTTTTGTAGAAGGCAAAAGAAAATTATAATAAATATTTTTCTGTTTTCATAATTATTATAATAATTTATATTTTATTATTACTGTAAAGAAAAAAGTGGAAACACTGTGTTGTGGCCACTGGTAATGAATAATGTTTTCTATTATATTGTAAGGATGATGAAAAATGTAAAAAAAATAAAAATAAAAATCAAATCCTAGTAAACATATTACAAAAAATTTAAAGATTCAAAAAATATAAAGATTATAGTTAATAAAAAGGACTTCTAAATTAGGCTATCCTTCATGATTGTTCGGGTACAACTAATGATCTCATTTGTCAAAATGTGTTACTAATTTATTAGACTCAAATTGATTTAATTAATAAAATTAATTGGATAATTTTTTTTATGGGCTACTAGCTCATTATACAATTTAAAAGTATGTAAACCTTTACATTAGGTTGTTTTTAAGAAGGAGATAGAGAGATTGTAGCTATGAGTGCCTTTCGTACCAAAAGAAAATAAGTCACCAAAAGATAATGAAAAAGAACAAAAGAGCATATAATGTGCAAATTTATATTGAGTTGTCTTGTTATTCATCTTATTGGTAAAAAGAATATTTATGTTTGATACTCCTAAACTTCAAGAGAACTTGTGATATACCCATTAATTATTATTAGTGGAAATTTTTGATTTGTAAGGACACAACCGTGATAGAATTTGAGCTCCAAAATTATTACAACCTTTAAAGACAAAATAATGACCAGAACTCTGAGTTCGAAAACGGACTATGCTTTGGATGTAATAATTGACTCTAACAATGTGTTTAACTCTTTTAATACATGGACGTGCACTCGTTTGAGCCACTTTTACCCATCGGCTCTGATACCATTGTTGGGTCTTTCGAGAGAGGATCACTAGGAAGATATAACACCAATGAGACATGAGTCAAACCCACACATACGGGATTGACACCACTTTCAACCAAAAATCTTAAAGCAATGAGTTGATGAGTCTTCATTCTTATATGGTGCTCAACTTTCTCATTTTTACTCAATGTGAGACTTAAACTCATATTTGGATTTCCAACAAATGATTATTAAGTTTTGGGTTAAATATGTTTTTGGTCCCTCAAGTTTCAGTGAAATTTAGAATTAGTCTCTCTTCAAAAATTTTGACCAATTTAGTCATTCATTTTTAAAAATGCATGAATTTAGTCCTTTTAACCATTTTTTGTTAAATTTATCTAACGTTTCAAATTCATTTCATAATAGTATTTGAATTATTTACACTGTTTGATACATTTTCACTTCAATGTTAACTTATATATTATCATAAAATGCATTTAAAATGTCAAATAAACTTAACAAGATTTGGTAAGAAGGACTAAATTCACGCATTTCTAAAAATGGAGGACTAAATTGACATAAAATTTCGAAGAGGGACTAATACCAAAATTCACTGAAACTTGAGGGACCAAAAACATATTTAACCCTTAAGTTTTTAATCTTCTTAAAAATTTAAAATATATTAATTATCATTGTTAGTTTGTTCTATACATTTAATTTCTCTAACACTGATACAAAAATAACACTTAAATTAAATTTAGACTAAATTGTTAATATAATTTATACTTTTTTAATTATAGTATACTTTATTAATTTTGGAAAATAATTTTTTTAGCATTTATTGCCTCCCTAGCCCATTTCAAAAGAGATGATGTTAAGATACCGGCAAAAAGGCTTCTTGGATCCTATCAAATTTCTTGCTCCACCCAATCATAAGCCTTCCATTTTTTTTTTTCGTAATAGAACTGGGATGATTGTTTTTCAGAGAAAAATATCCGAATTTGTTTTAACGTGTTCTGGAAAATGAAATCCGAAATGAGAAAGTATTGGGAGAAATTTGATATGGTTGATGATGCAATAGCCGAAGATATATAGTTTCCTTTTAGTTTAAAAGCCCAAAATAGATTAGTGCTGATAGAAGTCCAATTGGCCCATCTTTGTTATCTACAAAATATAATGAAGTTTTATTTAAAATTTATCTATATCTATCTATCCACTTGTATATTATAAATTTCATTATTTGCTTGCCTTTTTGTATTGATTTTTTAAGATTTATTTTATTTTAACTAAGCCACATCGGTTGTCTCGCAATGAATCACGACTTTTCTTCTCTTACATCAGCAACACCACACAATTGATTATAGCATGCCTTGAGGAAATTAAAGCATGCCTTCACCCTTATTAGCTTCCAGAGTTTGAAAATAAAAAATTTAATAACAAAATATATTAATTATATATTAATTTGTATAAATATTAAAAAAAATTGGAGGGCCATGATCTCCTATGTCATAAAGAAGATTTGTCATTGGTCATTAGGTATAGATAAAATTATGGTGCTACGAGTTTATATATTAACTTTAAGATTTCACACGTCTTTAGAGAGAAAATTAATAAATGTGTCAATAAATTTGTTAATTTTAGGATAGACTATAAAAGTGATTTTATTTGGTATCATATAATTTAGGGTCTCATTATATTAGACATATTTGTTATAAAAACTGGTATGGATAGTCGAAATACAAATTTATTTCATTATGCTTATTTCTCCTGTTTATGATTTGGTTCGGTCCTCACAATTTGATGTATTTGATGTCTTTTTTTTTTTTAATTTATATTTCATTTTGGTATCACTTATATATTGAAAGTGTTGATCTGTCTTTCTAGTTAGGATATGTCAAGGTTTCATTGTAATATCTTATGGAACAAAACATTTTATAGAAAAAAAATAGTGTATGCTATCAAATAATATCATAACCTTAAAATTTTTATAAGAATAAAATGAAAAACATGTGAATCTTAAAGAAAAAAAAAATGAAGTGTTGTAGACATTTAGCTCGCTATTTAATTTTGAGATAATCTTCTTTGTACTCCCAACCACGAAGTGATAGGTGAATGCCGAGAAAAAAACTGTGAATGATCTGTATTTAAGATTAAAGCTATAAAAAGTGACAGTTATTTCTTGTTTTTATGTTACCTTTATTTATTACATAGTTTAGAATGAAGTATTAATATATTTCTGACTAAAAAACCGGTAACCATTTTAGTACTTTGTATTTAGTGAGTTGTGTGAGTTATCCTCTTTGCTAGACTTTGGTGGTCCCCTGTTACGCAAAATTAAAATGATGTTGATAGATTATCTTTGTTGTACCCAAGGTCTAAAACCCTGTCAGGTTACCATCTTCTCAAATAAAAACATCATTTTTATTTTTATTTTATTTTGATTGGGTGAAAGCATGTGACTAATAACCCAATTGAACCTAAAGTATATTCAGGAAAATGTGTAGAGCATAAAATAAGGTTACTGAAAATAAGCTATAACGTTTTGTTAATGAAATTCCAATCGATAAAAAATTCACGTAATATATTAATAGAAGATTTTTTTTTTCAGCTTCTAACAGTAGAAAAGTTATTAATATAGGTATCGAGTTTTGACATATCTGGCCAGATTTTTTAAAACTACATAAACATATTGATTTCAAATAAATTAGAGATACAAATAAGTTGTGTTATAAAACATGTCTTCCCATTAAAAAAAATTTCATGTTTCAAAATACAATTAGATTTCTTAATATTATAATATGAGTTTGTTTTTATTTTTTTTAAATTAAAATAATTTTTTAAAATATTTTTTTACTATTTAAATAAATATTATGTTTTAAGACACAATTTTACTTATATTTCATAATGTATTTTAAATTTATCTATTTTGAAGGTTTTTTTAAAAAATATGAATATATATATATATATATATATATATATATATATATATATATATATATATATATATATATATATATATATATATATATAAATATTTATTTTTA
>Ga0099822_1006224_pt1 | contig 15578 bp, 6 predicted proteins | sample CowpeawhiteBW_FD_76839 | JGI IMG/M metagenome (GOLD analysis project Ga0099822, IMG submission 76839) | Root nodule microbial communities of legume samples collected from California USA - Cow pea white BW | ecosystem: Host-associated > Plants > Roots > Nodule | place: USA: California | collected...
AAGTCACCAAGAGCTCCAATGCCACTTACATAATCCGGATATCGAGTCTAGAATGGCGTGTGGTGTTATAGTTGGAATTAATTGGATGATTTTTGATAGACTGTTTAATGAATCCTGTTTTCTTCCTTAACATAAAATAAATTGCATGGTTACTCTTCATTCAAGTTAGCTTACCCTTCTAGTTTCTATGGTGTGTTTGTGTGTGTCTTCTACCTTTGCAATGATCGTCTCGATTGGATGGCGTGAGCAGAAAAACGTGCAGGTGAGGATACACCCTCCGGGACGTGAGATGATTGCATTAGACATGCCAGTAGCATATGTGACCCTTTTCTTTCTTTTGCTTAGCTGCTCGGGTATTTTGTAATCCCTTTAGTAATGTATGGGCAGTATAGGTTGATCAGTGTACGTATGGTTATTCTTTTTTTTTAGGATGACTGTATTGCATTATACTGGTCTATGTCATCATTCGCTTCTGAATTACTAAAAATTTAAATGTTTTGTTTAATAGTTTAAAAACTATGAAAACGGGATGTTACAAATAACAGACATTTTATTGTGATATTTTTAATTTTACATGTAATTAAATTTGGGAAAAGATGAATTAATGCAAGTTATTTGAAGAGATGTTTGTAACTTACAAATACATTAAGTTTTATTTTAACTGAAACTCATTAACTTAATAAGGTGAAGGGTATAACAGAAAATACTTTTAATTTTTAATTGAGTTTGAATTTTGTTTCAATTAAAATCCCACTCAGCAAGAAAGTGAGGTGTTATAGCTGCAAACATATTAAACTTTAAGTGGGTGGTGCATTGACTTTTAATTAGGTTTAAATTTTAAATTTTATTGAATTCATGATAGTACAGCGCACCAAACAATTTAGAATAAATAACGATCCACGGTTTTGTTAGATAATAACGATTTTGTTGTGGCACGATCATGGGAATTTCAACCAGAAATAATGTATAAAACAAAAAAATCTTATAATGTTTAATTAAATATTGATTTTAACTACAATAGTAACAGTTTTACACATCCTGTTCTTATAGTTTGTACTTTTCATTCCTTTTTATCTCTCATTGCATCTCTACGAGATTATAAATTTCATACATATGTTTTTACAATTTGTTTTAAATAAAATCCTGATGATAAAAATAATATGTTCTCATTTTAAAAGTATTTTTATTAATAACTAAATAAAATAATAACTAAAATATGAATATTATAATTATTTAATTAAAATAAAAATTATAAAAATATCTTTTAAAAGAAAATTAACATCTTAAAAAATAATAACCCTCCTAATAACGAAGCGAAATTTAAAAGGTAAGAAGTTTAAAAAAAATTAAATATATAAGATAATAAAGAAAAGTCAAATATTATTATATTTCATTAAAATGTGAGCTTCAAATTCCAATGAAGTTTGGCATTATGAATCAATAAATTTTGAGTTTATTAATTCATTTTTCTCTAAATGTTGTTTCATCTAGGAGATGTCATGGTGATTACTTCTTGTAAGAATATTAAAAGATATACTATTAAATAGATACACACAACACTTGAGTCATATTAAAAGACTAAATTATTTGTCTCACTATGAATCATATCAAACTTTTTAACAACACTACTGAATTTGCCAAACTAAGCCATAGGAAACTATTCCAAGCCTTATAAAGATTTGCAGAGACGACATACCAATCCAGAAGACTTTACTTGATCAACAAAACTTGGAGGTTGTTCCATATTAATTTCTTCCTACAAATCTTTAATGAGAAAATCATTTTTGACATCTAGTTGGTAAGAGTTCATTGTTGAAGAACAACCATGGTTATAAATAAGTGAACATAAGCCATCTTTGTCACTAGAGAAAAGGTATCACCATAATCCAAACCAAAAATATGTGTGTAAAGCCGTAAGATGAGCTTTGAGAAAATCAATAATACCATCAGGACCAATTTTTAAGGAAAAGACTCACCTGCAACCAACAACATATTTCTCATACGGTAATGAGAAAAACTCTCAAGTTCCACTATTTTAAAGAGCATCGATTTCACCAAGCATGGTTTGATGCGTACCAGGATGAGTTAAGGCATCGACTATAAAATTGGAAGTGACATAGTAGAAATAAATGAAAGGTAGGTATATAAAGATGTAGATAATCAATGGTAACTCAAAGCATTCTAATGAGAAGATGGATTACAAGTAGAGTGCATATCTTTACTAAGAACAATTAGAAGTTCATACTCAATTGCCAAAGCTTGAAGGGATAGATGATTGGGCACTAGAAGTGAGTCATCCGATGAATGATGAGTTGTAGAGGTGGACTAGACACAACATGAGGATCTCAAATAACAAAAAATATTGATTGTGATAAATGAAGAAACACACGAAGAATAAGGATACATAAAGTAAAAAAGAAGGGGTTAAATATGTTTTTGGTCCCTCAAGTTTCAGGGAAATTTGGAATTAGTCCCTCATCAAAACTTTTGACTAATTTAGTCATTCATCTTTCAAAATGCGTGAATTCCTTTTAACCAAATTTTGTTAAGTTTATCTGACGTTTTCAAGCACATTTCATGATAGTATTTAAATTATTTACACTGTTTGACACATTTTTTCTTCAATGTTAACTTAAATACTATCATGAAATGTGCTTGAAACGTCAGATAAACTTAATAAAATTTGGCTAAAAGGACTAAATTCACGCATTTTGAAAGATGAAGGACTAAATTGGTATAAAGTTTTGATGAGGGACTAATTCCAAAATTCACTGAAACTTGAGGGACCAAAAACATATTTAACCCAAAAAGAAGACTCATTGAATGTGACAGCTGAAATAAAATAACAATTAAAAGAATGAAAGAAACATTTATTTCCTTTTTGGTGATCTACATAGTGAATCCTAAAAAAAAACATTTGTGTGACCTAGGATAATCATCAATAAAAGTAACAAAATACTGAAATCCTAAATTATACTTAACACGACTAAGTCTCCAAATGTCATAATAAACTAAGACAAAGGGGATGAAGCACGTTGTGAGACACTTGGAGGAAATGAACTACAACTATGTTAGCCTAATTCACATCAATCACACGACAAATTAGATGAATTGGATAAACTAGGAACAAATTGTTGCATTTTGGCAAGACTAGGATGATCCTATCGAGCATAAAAGAGATATGTAGAATCAATAATTGTGCCAACATGTGTAGAAGGTCATAGATGATAAAAACCTTTGCTAAATGAAATAACACAATCAAAAGAACGGGTGAGATGACTTATGGATAATAAGTTAAATGGAGACTTGGAGACAAAAAGAACATAACCAATGGACAAAGAAGGAAAAATAGTAATAGTACCAACACCATGGGATAAGACCTTAGATCCATTAGCCATGGTAACTGAAGGTAAACAATCCGTAGGAGATAGAGAAGAAAACAAAGATTTGTTACCCATAATATGGTTGGTGGCACCTGAGTTAAGAACCAAGGTCTAAGGGAAGTATAGTGAGTTAGGCCAACAAAAGATGTACATGTGTGTTCAATTGATGAAGTAGGATCAACATTAGATAATTGTGAGGGAGGATCAATTTGGACCATTGTAGTAGATCGAGGAAGATGAGCATGTAAGACATAATACATCCAACACCACACACATGGCTTGAGTGCTTTGGCTTTCCAATCGTTGTTGTGAGTATATCGTCCCAACCATGGCCAACAAAACCAATCCTTAGGGTGTTGCTCAACTAACTCATCTTGCACCATATAAGCAAGATTAATCATAAACCCTCTGCATATGAACTATAGGTGTCAAATAGGGTTTGTACTTACTACTTTTTCATATATGATTTGAGCTAATTATGATGTCATGTGCCCATCAGACTTAGTTCGAGCAACCTTCCACATCTAATATCTAGGAATTGCAAGTACTAGGTCAAGGGACTCAAGTCCTAAAGCCTTTGCACAATACTTTCTCAATCGTTTCTCTAAGAATGCACAACCACCTCAAGAGTACCTGTAGTGCATCGTTAACCATATGTCTTTCCTGGGCTACTATTCTTTTTTCCTATCACACATAACATAATTTAATGATAATAATTCACAAATGTATGACTAGTGTCACTATAAACAAATTTAAGAAACAAACCTTTTAATCCTCATACTCTCTAGGTACACGAAATTGCATCTATTTCTCCTTAGTTATTTTGTACTTATTACAAGGAGTGTCATGTTATCTGTCTCCAAACACATATAGACGTGCAAGCCTTGCCATGAAGTCCCCAAATCTGGTGTCTGTGTGAGATAACACCTTCTTTATAATTCCCTTCAAAATGTCAAAATTTTGTTGTTGAAAACATAAAATATGTTATGTATTAGGTAACATAATAAACACTATAGTTGTTTTAAGTAAACATACCAGAATATTCTGCTATAGGAGGTTCTTTTCGACCTCTGGAATGTCATCCCAAGATGTAATCGCAATAACCAAAACATTTGTCAAAGCTAAAAAAAAGAATGCAAAAAACAACCAAAACATATTCAATTAAAAGACAAGAGCAATGCAAAAAACAACCAAAACATATGCAATTAAAAGACAAGAGCAATGCAAAATTAACAAACATTTTATCCAACCAAGTCGTCGTCGCCGTTGCTAAGGAGAGGACCCTTTCCCTTGTGCACAATAAAGAATGTTGTTGTCATTGTCGTGCACAATGAAAAATGTCGCTATCGTTGCTTCAAAACGAACCTGCACAAAAACAAATAATGAAAAATGAAACAGAATCACAAGCAAAGCACCCAAACAACCTGCATTTGAGTTAAATGAAGCAAAAATCAATTTATTTCGTGCTCACACACGTCGTCGTAGCCGCTAGTTTGTTAGAGAAGAAAAGCGCAAAAGAATAGTGAAAGAAAAATGGTCTCGCACTATGTAATAAAGCACATTTGACGTCAGACCGAGACAAGGTCGACATCAAATAACCATTTCACAGCGATATATGGGAGATGGTGACATACATTGACGTGATGTAGAGAGGGGGACGATGTCAAATAGCCCTATGACATTTTTTCTAGGTCAAGCTGACGTCAATTTTGGCATTTTAATTGCAAAAATGCCACACTCATTTTTTATGTTCACCTTTTATTGGACTGACATTAAATAGGTGATGTTATAGGTCCATTTTCCACTAGTGTTAGCTGAATTTTGGTAGATAATATTGTTTAATTGTTTTTGGATATGTAGTAAAAAAATATATATGCAATTTTGTAAAAGGGTTAGAACACTCCAAGTACTCTAAAATTAAAGGTGTCAATTTAGCCCTTGGTCCAAAAGCAAGCCCAATCCCATTCTTCATTAAGTCCCTTTTTCTAGAGCCTCAAATTGAGGGGGACAAAAAAAGCTACAACCCCTAAAGCCCCTCTCAAGTGGGTTAGGCCCAATAAAAATATGACTTTGAGTCAGACTAAAAGATTAACACCGACGACCTAGACGGGTCATGCGAGCCCGACGACCCGGCATGCTGTGCATGCCCAACGACCCAAATGGGCTGTGCTTGCTTGATAACCAGGACGGTTCGGGCTAGCTCAATAACCAGGATGTGTTGGGCGAGTTTGACCACTCGATCAGGTCGAGTAAACTTGACGATCCAAACAAGCCAAGTGGGCCTGCCGACCTGGACGAGCCCGAAGATCCGGACAGGTCGGGCGAGGCCAATGACTTGGACGAGTCGTTTGTGCCCAAAAACCTAAACTGGCTCTGCAGGCTCGACGACTCGAACGAGCCAGACATGCATGACGATCAGAACAGGTCATACGGACCCGATGACCTAGAAGGGCCAGAAGAGCCTAGTGACTCAAACGGGCCATGCCCGACAAACCGTACTGACAAGGTAGGCCCAATGACCCTAAAAAGGCGGATGAGCCGAACTGACTAATCAGACGGGTCGTACCCTGACAGAACGAGTGGGCCAAACGAGCCAACTGGTCGACCACTTGAACGGGGTGGCGGACCTAACATTCCGGACGGGCTCTATTGGCCCGACGACTCGGACGGGTAGTGGCCAACGAACCATAGAGACCAAGCAAGCCCGACGACCCTGATGAGCCGATAACTCGATGACCTGGACAGGTTGATGAAGCTCGAGGACCCGTTGGGTCAGGCTAGCTCGTCAACATGGACAAGCTTGTCCCGACCTTATGACCTAAAAGGTTCAACCTGGCCAAGCCCAGCTCGAAGATGGTCTGACCTGAGATGACGACCAAGGTAGGTCGGATCGACGTCCTAGATGTGTCGACCTTGAGTCGATGACGAAAAGTTTAATAATATATTTTAAGAAATAATATATTTTTCATGTTTAAGAAGAAAGCACTTGGACTGGCCATGGCTCACATGGCTTTTGTGGGGTTTTTGGTCCTATGAACTTCTTTAATTGGAGATTTTTTTATCCTGTGAGCTTTTTTGACCCTAGCACACGTGGACCCAGGCCTAATCCAGTATACTGGACCAAATTGTTAACTCTATCTACAATTAATATATATTTCTTTGTTGATAGGAGTTGAAGTATTTATACTTTGAGATTTTTGTAAATAATTGGAATATATAGAAAGTAGAGGATATTTATGAATTTCTTGTATTAATCATTGCCCTTAGTTTCTTTCTAATGAGGTCATATTACAAATTGCATTTAGCAAGCTCACATCATTCATCATTATTACTCATCTTTCATTTTTTTAATTAATTTGAAAATTTTAACATATTTTTCTTAACATTTATTCTGTTATTAAACAAAATTCATATAAAATTCACAAAACAAAAAGTGTTTCAACGAATTCTCAATTTCGTTTTTCATTGAGTGTATCATTGAATTTAATTTTTTACATTCTAACATTTCGTTTTTGTGTATATAAAATACCAAGTGTCTCCGATCGCAGAAAGTCTTGCTCAAGATGGATATTCTACTAAACAGAAGTCCCTTCTGATATTTCAAATATATTTCAAGTTTAGAAATTTACTTCGATATTGGCTACGCTAATAATCAATGATTTTGACATGCTTTTGACCAAATTAAATCAATGTATACGATAATAAAGAATAAATAAAACAATGACTAGAATATCATTTAATAGGACAAATAATTTCCACTTAACATTATTTAAATCATAAATTTCAATAAATGATTTTAATACATTTGTCCCATCCAACTTTAAATTATATTAACCATTTCTGAATAAAACTATTCAAGATTTAAAATCTTTTGTTGCATTATTAATTAAAGTAACCCATTTTCAAAATCACATTATGCCACACTCTTTCATCTCATTCACCATTCCCAAAAGGTTCCTTCAGTTCAAACTCAACTCTCGAAAGAGTTCACCGCCACGTACCACAAAGTAAAATGATATTCTGATATCAACAATTTTTTTATTCTTTTATTCCTTTAAAAATATAAAAACTAATTTTTGTTAGGACCATTTTTACTGTTATAATAACGTTAAGTAACATTTTATTTTCCACTATATATAAATCCTCTGACAAACATAACAACCCCACCGAACACTACCATCACCAACTAGCCTCTGATGAAGCCATCCAGAAGGAAGCCCGTGGGTAGGCCTCCAGGCTCAAGGAACAAGTCAGGCTTCAGCCCTCAACCAGTGCCCCAATCTCTGGAGCCCTCCATGAAGGTGTTTTCTTTTAGGGTACCCCCAAATAGGGACATCATGGACTTCATCTTGAACATTGCTCATAATGGTCATGTGAGTGTGGCCATCATTAGTGCCTCTGGCACAGTTAACAATGTGACCCTTCACAACTCAACCATGCAACATGGTCCCTTCACTTTGCTCTCCCTTTCTGGTTCCTACTTATACAACAACCTCTATACCCTTTACCCTGGAGCCACTCCTCCCTTTCCCCTATCTTTCACCATCAACCTCTCAACCCCTAATGGCCACATTTTCGGAGGTCTCATTACTGGCACCGTCATCGCCCGTGAAAATGTTAAACTCACCGTCTCCACCTTCAAGAACACTGGTATCCTCAAGTTTCCTCGAGATCTTGACAACAACCAAAACAATGACGACAACAACAACATAGGAACTATGACGACAAATGCATGAACTCAAGGAAAACGTATCTCAACGTTTTGTTTTGTTGTAGTGTGTCGTAGGAGTGGAATAAGACGACGGTTCTCTATAATTTATTCGCGTCTGTTGTTTTGTTGGATGAAGAGTTATGCATCACTGTTTGTATCAGTTTAATTATCTGTTCTAAATGATGCTCTTTTTTTTTTTTTTTTATTTTTTTTATTTTTTTTTTTTTTTTTTTTTTTTAATTCATTTAATTCTCTTCATGTGATTTTTGTGTACATAGAACTGTTAAATCTGAAAACCAAGGATCTTCTGTAGAGGTGCAAGTGAAGAATTTTTTGTTGAAGGTTAGTTATGGTATTAGTGATGGAAACATATAGTGTTTTTGATGGAAGAATCGAGAGATGCAATGAATGATAACGGAAGATATGGTAATCATAAATATCATTGTAACTCCGATTGTTACAATTTGCATCATCAGGTAAAATCGAAATTTTAAAAATCGTAACATCTTGTTATTATAACGTGTATTTCCGATTCAAACTCCATGTGCACCATCGTGATACATAAAATCGATGAAAATCATCCAATCAAATCGATAAATTATTAAGAATACTGATTTTTTTCTAAATTATCTGTTTGCACCGTGCTCATTTTCTTGAGTGAATAAATTCAGTTTAAACAAATAAATTAATATAATTAAAATTCACCTTTTTTTTTAAGCTATACCAACCATTCATTTTCTTGGCGAATAAAGTATAAATTAAAACAAAATATAAATACAATTACAAATTAGGATGTTTCGAGATGCGCGCCTTTCACCTTCTTACAATCCTTGTTAAAATTCAATGATTTAAGATTTTATGAGTGTTTCACCTTACTCTATGTACTCTATTTGTTACATGCCATGTATGGTTTCTTGAAAAAAAATGTTTTATAAGACTTTCTTGAGAAACTAAATTAGTATATATTTAATTTTGAGAAGAATTATAAATATTTGAAAATAATAATATATTTAACTAAAATATTTATACTAACGAACTCTATGTAAAAGGCAGTTTAGAAATTGTAGTTCCACGTACGTGAATTTCGTTGATTAATCGTTACCTTTTTTTCTACTTTTTAGTTAATTTTAAATATCTTTAATGTGTTTTTCGCCTTTGAGAAAATTTCCGGTTTCTGGAAAATCAAAGGTTCTATGGTGGTTTTCAGAAGTTTTGTCAAGGGCCTCAGAGCTCAATATCGTAGGCTTGTCCCTTTGATGTTGACTTATATTGAAAGGCTTTTCTTCCTGCACCTCCAAATCTGGTTGTGATGTGATGACCGTTATATTCTTAAATATATATATATATATATATATATATATATATATATATATATATATATATATATATATAAATTATAATCAGATTATGATAACCGATGAGGACATATTACGAAATCCGTTGGATACAATTTAGTAACACCGGTTCTAAAAATTTGGTAACACCAGTCCTGAAAATCGATAACACCGGATCTTGAAAATCGGTAATACTTTAGAACAATAATTATGTTATTGATTTAGAACTAGAATTAAATAGTTTGAAAACATAATTTAATTTCAGAAATAGCATACTTTAATACCATAAATAACATAGTTTAATAAAATAAACTTTATGAGATATTACAACCATGATGAAATACTATAATCTAAGAAGATAAAGATTAATGTCGACCATGAACATTTCAATCTTCTCGACTACTCTCTGCATGTTCTTCACAGGTCTCATGACCCATTTGCAATGCCTCTTGAGTCCTATCTCATGCAACAACGCCCTCACTAACATCCTGACAACCAACCATCCTCTGTAAAATGATCGCAAAGTGTCTTATTGAACCTTGCAAGGATAACAAGTCAAAACATAAAAATGTTATCTTATGAAAGTGTTAGAATGATAATGTAAATCAAGTTACTCACTCGTAGACTGCCTAATGACTTTATTCTTCTGGGTACCTGTACATCATCTGGGATGTTACAATGACATCGGGTACATGTGAACTAGTGTTGCAACTCCCCATGCATATCCATCACATGTCGTAAGATCTCTTAACAACAATAGGTACGAGACACTAATGTATGTTGCACTCTTGTCCGCAAAAATTGTGCATCCAATAACAACTCAATCAGTTGTGCCACATCACCAATAGTATCCAGAGGGACATTTAGACAAAATTATCCCATTACAAGTAGAAGAGAGCAGACACATTATGTTTTCTTCCCTCACCTTATTGAGAGCCTTCTTTATGAGTAGAACTTCTTCTATCATTTTGTTCAGATCTATGAATTGTATGAGCACTGTGAATTCTTGCCATACATGCAAAAGAAAACTCATAATTAAAATATGCTAGACAAAAACAACAAAAAAAGAATTAAAATTACAAGTCCAAATCGAATTTCGAAAACTGGTACACCTACATCATACAAATCGGTAACACTAGTTTTTGCAAATCGGTAACACTAGATTCGTAAAATCAGTGATTCCTTAAATATTTCAAAAAATTGGGGGTGCATGAAGACATCTTGGGGTGCAAAAAGAAATCCCCATAAAAAATATATTAATTGTAAAACACTTGTGTTGCTCTAACCCTTATACACAAAAGGAAAAAGACAAAAATACAAGAAAAAAGTATGTAGCCTCTATATAATAAATAGAAATGGATTGAATTTTGAATGATCCAATCCACATCTATTTTACATCTAAATAATTGGATTTGATTTTTTATCCAAATATATTTTTTCCAAAGAATTAGTTTGGATTTTTTCAAAATTCATATCCAAATATTTGGATTAAGTTCAAAATCTGAAATCCATTTTTTATAAAAGAAATTTAAATTGAATTTTCTAAAACTTGTGTCATTAAAGCCAACAAGATCGAATTTTGAAGAATTTTGATCAGGGCAAACTCAGGAGAATTTCACCACAGGACCGACTCAGATGACTTTAGATCGTGGTCGACTTGGCCGAATTTTGGTCGGAGCCAACTTGGTGGAATTCAAGCAAATTTTAGCTAGGTTCAACTCGGCCGAATTCAAACAAATTTCGGTCGGGATTGACTAGGCTGAATATGTCAAAATTTCCATCAAGCCCAACTCGGTAAAATTTGGCCACATACGACTAAATTTCGACTGGGGACGACGTGACCTAATACGGCTAAATTTGGGCCAGGGTAAACTCGGAAAAAACTTCGGTTGTGTTGGACATGACTGGATTCAACCGAATGTCGGCTAGGGCCGACTTAGCCTAATATGGATAAAAATTTTGGTCAGAGTCGACTCGATCGAATAGGGCAAAATTTGGACTAGGGCCTACTCAGCCAAATTTCGGTTAGGATTGACTGGACTCGGCTCAATTCTGCCAACTTTTGGTCGCGACTAACTCGTCCGAAACAGCCAAATTTCATCCAGGGTCGACTCAGTCCAATGTAGTCAAATTTGGGCCGGGATCGACTTGGTTGAATACAACCAAATTTGGTCCAGGGTCGATTGGGTCAAATTTCGACCAAGGCCGACTCGAATGAATTCGGCCAAATACGACCCAATTTCTTACAAGGCCGATTTGGCGGAATACGGCCAAATTTGGGCTAGTCCTTCTCAACCTTCAACCTAACTTAATTAAAAATTTAGATTGAAAATTCGGATTGGATTTTCTAGATTATCCATATTTGAAAATCTCGATTAAGAGAATGGATATCCAATCCATAAAATATATAAAATGTAGATCAAATTGAAATCCAGGTCCAATAAAATGGATTGGATTTTTAATGAAATGGGTTTTAAATGGATTGGATCGAAGCAAAAGTCGATCAGATCAAGAAAATTGGATTTTTTTGCCCACCCCTAAGAAAACTAAGTGAACCAACCTAAAAGACATACACACATCCAAAACCAACAAAAAGCAACATTAAGCATAAGTTCTTCAAACACTTTGTATTTTCGAGACAAGACTTTTGTTCAAAGTGATAACTAATGTAGCAATTCTAAAATCCCGACAAGGAGTATGATAGTTAGACCATGTGATCAACTTCTCCATATTGTAGAAAATGATGTTAGACTCTTTGTGTTTTCCTTATGGCACCATTCAAAATGCCTTTGGAGATATCACAAGAAGTTTTCAAAGCTAGGATTGTAAGAAAAGTAACTTCTACAACTCAAAGCTGGACAATGCATCCGAGAATTAGGGATGGCAATGTAAGTTTGGCCCAGCGGGCCGGCCCACCAAAAAAACATGGGGCGGGCCAGGAAAGCCTTCAGCCCATTGGCCTGTATTAAAGAAAAAAACATGTACTTCTGCATGAATGCTCCAAATTCTTGTATGACTAGAAAAGACAAGTATTATGTATTTTTTAATGTGCTAAAATGTGAAGATACATCGTGTATATCAAAGTACGAATGTGAATATGATGAAAATGTTAAATTATTAATTTATCATCTAACTTCCCAAAGTCTTTGGTTAATTTTGTGAACTTGTTAAAGTTTTCCAATCTGTTGAATTTTGAAAGCTTTATCATAAGATTTTTTTTTAAAGGTGGGCTGGCCCGTGGGCCCGCACTTATGCGGGGCTGGCTAGACTTTTCAACCTTCACTGAAAATTCTTAACAACACTAAAAAAATGTGTTGTTAAGAATTATTGCACTTGTTAAAACTCTTGGTAAAAATAACTTAGCCTTTCGTGGAACCAATGAAAAAATTTATCAAGAAGCTAATGGAAATTTTTTAAGTCTAATTGAAATGATTGTAGAATTTGACCCAATTATGCAAAAACATATTCGTCGAATTAAAGATGATGAAATTCACAACCATTACCTTGGGCATAACATACAAAATGAGTTGATAAATTTGTTAACAAGTGAAATTAAAACAAAAATTATAAAAAAAATTAGGGTTGCAAAGTATTATTCAATCATACTTGATTGCACTAAATATAAGTCATCAAGAGCAAATGTCTTGTGTATTATGGTGTGTAGATATTTCATCAACTTAAATACAAGTTAATGAGTATTCTTTAGAATTTTTAAAAGTAGATGATACAAGTTGAAAAGGTCTTTTTGATGCTTTTGTAGATGAATTAAAAAAAAATATTCAACTTGATATTAATAATCTTAGAGGACAAGGATATGATAATGGATCTAATATGAAAGGAAAACATTAGGGTGTGAAAAAAAATTTCTTGATATTAATTGTAGATCATTTTATCCTCTATGTGGTTGTCATAGTTTAAACTTAGTACTTTGTATATTGCTAACTCATGTCCAAAAGCTACATATTTTTTGGTGTGTTACAACATATATATATATATATATATATATATGTATGTATGTATATATATATACTTATTTTCTTCTTTTACAAAATGGTGGAAAATTTTAGAAGACCATATACATAACTTAACTCTTAAATCATTGTCACAAACACATTGGGAAAGTCGTATTGAAAGTGTGAAAACTATACAATTTCAAACTTCACAAATAAAATATGCTTTATTTGAATTAGCTGAAGTTAGTGATGATCCTAAAAGAAAAAGTGAAGTTGATTGTTTAGCAACTTATGAGCTAGAAAACTTTGAGTTTTTGTTAAGCATGGCTATTTGGCATGACATTTTATTTGCAGTTAACTCAGTTAGTAAGAATTTGCAATCAAACGATATGTGCATTTGATGAAGTTATTTAACAATTAAAAAGTCTTTTCTCACTTTTTGAAATGTAAAGAGAAAATAATTTAAAAATGCATTGATTTCTGCTAAAGAAATTTCTTTTGAAATGAATATAAAACCTATGCAAAAGTCATTGAAGGTTGATGCGTTTTAAAGACTTTGAAAGCTATTGAAAGTATGTAGCATTGTAGCATTGATGATATGAACTAATTGCTTCATAGAATTTAGTTTATGGGAGAAAGTGAAGACATTTTGTTATTTATCTATTTTAAATAATATGTTGGTGGTTACCAAAAAGTCCTAGTCCTTACCATGTTTTAGCAAAGTTTGTTTTATTGTTCTGGTTCCACTTGCTTGTGTTTTCGGTAGGTGGAGTGTGTATTTATATGTTGCACTATGTTTATTTAAGTCAAGGTGATCATCAATAAAAGACAAGTCATTTTCATATGGAATCTTATAGTAGTCACTTATTCAATTTTAACATATTCTTCGACTTAATACGCAATTCAATATTACAAACTTGCAAGCAACAATAATGCTGAAAATCTACTAAAGCCAAGAATGTGTAGACTAAGTATTAACCAACGACACAAGCACTAACACTCACAATTTTCTTAGACTAAAACAATAAAGGTTAAAATACCATTTTGGTCCCAATTTTCATCAACTTTTGTCAAAAAAGTCTTAATTTTGTTTTTGTGTTCACATAGGTTCCAATTTTCGTCAATTTTGTTCAATTTGGTCCTTTTTTGCTAACATCGTTTAAATCATAAACGACCATGAACAATGACTGCCATGTGTCATTTCATGTTTTTTTTAATTTTTTAAATGTCCACGTGTCAACCTAGCAGCATGCCACGTGTCTGAGTCAATGTTTTATATTCAATTTGGTCCCTATATTCGTTAATTTTGTTCAATTTAGTCCCAATTTTTGTTAACATGAACAAATTTTGTCGCTCTCCAAATTGAAACCAAATTTAATTTTTTATATTAAAATTCACATTTTTTTATTAAATGTTTTTATATAATATAATAAAATTTACATCATTATAACTTATATAAAAATTAAATTTGGTCTCATCTTCGATAGAAACAAAATTGGTCAATTTTAAATAAAATTGGGACTAAATTGAATAAAAATAACAAATATAGAGATCAAATTAAATATAAAACATTGACTTTGACACGTGGCAAGTTGTTGGGTTGACACGTGTACATTTGAACAAAATTAGAAATAATAAAATATATTTTAAAAAATTAAAAAAATCACAAAGTAACATGTAGCAATCATTGTTCATGGTCGTTAATAATTTAAATAAGATTAACAAAAACGAACCAAATTGAACAAAAATTGAGACCTATTTGAATACAAAAACAAAATTAAGACTTATTTGAAAAAAATTGACAATTGAAACAAAAATGTATTTTAACCACCAATAAAATATGACATATAAATATTAAAAAAATATAAACTACGCGAAAATTTATATATAGTATATCACCGATTCTTCATTTTCAACCAAACAAATAAATGAAACCTGCATGTCTTATTTTATAAGTTTCAATTCTTAAGAGTTTTTGTATTAAATTGGTGATACTTGGGAAGAGATGGGAACCTGTGAATGGAAGGAAGGATGTGATAATAGCTGCAGTAGAAGTAAAAGTGTGAAGCGTGGTGTTCATGTGTTAATTGGCACGGTGCCAATTTTTTTTTTTTTTTTTTTTTTTTTTTTTATTTTTAAAATTTTATTTTATTTTTATTTATTTTTTTATTTTTTTTTTTTTTTATTATTTTTAAAA
>Ga0099822_1006226_pt1 | contig 15576 bp, 14 predicted proteins | sample CowpeawhiteBW_FD_76839 | JGI IMG/M metagenome (GOLD analysis project Ga0099822, IMG submission 76839) | Root nodule microbial communities of legume samples collected from California USA - Cow pea white BW | ecosystem: Host-associated > Plants > Roots > Nodule | place: USA: California | collected...
ACTCTCGAAACCCGAAAATCGAAAAGGACCGAAAAACAAAACTGGACAAAAGAAATACATTTCTAATTTTAATACAAATTCAAAACAAAATAAAAATAACAACACAAATAGAAAAAGAAAATCATACTAACTAGAAATGGTGATGAAAACATTTGTACACACGAGCAACATGAGATTCAAGAGATTTAAGGAATGTAATATGCCAAATCCCTGGAAAAAAAAAGACTCTTAGAAGAGAAGAAAGTTAAAAGAGGCAAGAAAAGTCACAAAGAGATAAAAGAAGAAAATAGAATCTAGCTTGATTATAAGAGAACAAAGATAGTTAATCATTCTCTTTCTTGTAAACAAAATCATAATTTACTGAAGAATGGTTTAACTCATTAATTATCATTTTTACTACCAATAAAATTTAACATACACTAATAATAATTTAATGAAATTTTATTCCCAAACATAAAAAATGGTTTAACCCATTAATTATCATTTTTAGGCATTTTTTTTATCTTAAACATAATTTTATAATTAGTTTAATAGAGGTATATTAATTAGTACTAAAAAAATTTTGAGGCCTTTTTTCTTAAATATAATGTTTAAATTAATTTAATAGAAAAATATTAGTAGTAAAAAGTTTTTTTGAGGCCTTCTTTTCCTTGAGACCTAAAGCCAATGCTTTACTTGCTTTACCCTTGAGTTAGCTCTGAGTACACCATTCTATATAATATTTTTCTTTACATCTTCTATTTCTCCCCCTCATGTAAACTTACATCATTTACATCATTAAAATAACAAAATCCAATCTTGTGAACCAATTTCTCAAAAGTTTTCCTTGGTAAAGACTTTGTAGATAAATCTGCTAGATTTTCGCATGAAAGAATCTTTTGGATCTCTACATCATCCTATCAATTGAACAATGCACTATTGTCTTCATGTATGGTTGTTGATTCCATTCTTCTTAAGGATAGACCACAAGTTTGTCGCACATGTTGAATTATAAACCTTAACTAAACATATTCATGACTTACCTCATGTAATGCTAAAAATTATGCATGATTTTGATGATGTTGTTGTTATGGTCTCTTTCACATATCGTCATGAAATCATCTTGCTATCACATATGAATAAATATTTTGTTTGTGATCAACCATTGTGACATTGTGAGAATAAAAGGTAACAGAGTACATTTTTTACTCCAATCCATTTTTTTCTTGTAGTTGAAGAATTATATCTTGCTTAAAACAATTTACAGCAAATGCAATATCACATCAAGTATAACTAGAAAGATACATTAGTGCTCTTATAACACTAAGATATGGTACTTCTGGAGCAAGAAGATCTTCATCATTTTCTTGAGGTCTAAGAAGAGCATTTATCAACATCTAACGACCTCACAACTATTAGAGTGCATAATGGATGTCACTTGTCCATTTAAAACATTTTACGCGCATTAATTATATAAGTCTCTTGATGTATAAAAAACAGATTTGTTTAAATACTCAATTTGTAATCTCAAACAAAGATCTTTCCTTTTCAAGATCCTTCATCTCAAATTCTTTCTTTAAGCAATCAATTGCCTTTGTGAGCTCATTAGAAGTTCTAACGATGTTTATGTCATCTACATAAATAATAATTATGGCAAATTAATTTTTGGATCTTTTCATATAAATACAAAAACAAATAGGATCATTTCTATACCTTTCTTTTAATAATTACTCAATAACACGATTATACCACACACATCCTCATTGCTTTAATCAATAAAAAGGACTTGTTCAATTTTATTGAATAACCTTCTTTAGAATTTGCCTTGTTGGGCAAATAAAATCCTTCAGGGATTTTCATATCAATATGATTCTTAAAAGAACCGTACAAATAGTCAGTAACATCATCCATTAGATGTAAATGCAAACCTTGTTGTCCAACTAGGATAATCAAATATTGGAATATTGTTGCATCCAAAACCAGAGAATATGTCTTTGCACAAATCAATATAAGGTTTTGTGAAAAATGTTGAGCAATCAATTGTGCTTTATATCTAACAATTTCATTATTCTTAATTTGATTTTTGCATAAAAATCCATATGTACCCAACAGGTTTCACACCTTCACGTGTGCGAACTATAGGTCCAAAAACCTTTCGTTTAACAAGCAAATATAATTATGCTTCTTTGAATATTTTCATTTTGGTCAATCATTTCTTTGTCGACAATCTTCAATTATCATTAGTTATTAATCCTCATTATTATTCATAACATTCATCGCTATATTATATGTAAAATTTTCGTCAATATTGACATCATTTTGGTTCCATATTATATGATTCATAACATAATTTATTGAGATCTCATCATTTTGAACAATTTCAAGTACCTGTGGTTCTTCTGGAACCGAATCATTATTTATGTCAAATGAATCTTCTGGGGTTTCCACCTTTTTAGGTCATCTTGCATTTTATCTCCCTTTCTCATTCAAGAGATTTTATCTTTGGAACCAATAGGCCTACCACACTTCAAACGTGTCTTTGGAATTAACAGGCCTACCACGCTTTAGGCGTATTATGAATTAATTTCAATTATCTTCGGAGCATTAGCAATTGGTATTAGTTACCATTTTTCTGTCAGTAAAACATAAGGTAATTGATTGACTAATTTTGAAAATGAATTATCCTTTGAACTTCTAGTTCACATTCTTTTGTACGAGGATCAAGAAGAGATAATGATAGTTCATTTCAACCAATAAATTTTTCCAATTGTTTTCTTTCACCCCCTAATGTTGGAAAAACATATTCATAAAAGTGACAATCGAAAAGTCAAACGGTAAATAAGTCTCATGTTGGTAGTTTAAGATATTTAATTATTAAGGGAGAATCATATCCAACATATATTCTCAATCGTCTCTGAGGGACCATCATAGTCCCTTTTGGTGGGGAAATTGGAATTTATACACCACACCCAAAAATTCTTACATGAGAATATTAGGTCACTGACCAAAAACCAATTGCATAATAGAGTATTTGTGACAACTTGTTGGTTTGATGCGAATCAATAATGCAACATGCAAAATTGCATACCCCTAAGTAGTCATTGGAAGATTAACTCTCATAAGTAATGGTCTTGTAACAAATTTTAGACATTTTAATAATGATTCCGTAAGTCTATTTTGAGTATGAACTTGTGCTACTGAATGCTCAACTTCAATTCCAATTAATATACAATACTCATGAAAAACATTAGATGTAATTTCACCACTATTATCAAACTCAACAAATTTTCTTAATCAGATAATCTGGGAAGTGAACTCTTAATTCTACTAATAACTTTGCAAATACTTGATTGCGAGTTGATAATAAACAAATATATGACCATCTAGTTGATGCATCAATCAAAACCATGAAATGATCCACATGGTGGGTGTATTAGACCATAAATATCACATTGCATTCGTTTTGAAAATGAAATTGATTGATTTCTATTTTTTCTTGTGATGGTCTTATTATCAATTTTTCTTTGTGAACGTACAGTATATGAGAACTCATTGGTCTGAAGAAGTCTTATGACTCTTAAGTGTGTGTTCACATGAGTTTTTCTACCTTTTTTGTTCGCATCATAATAACTGATCATGTCAACCAAGGAATTCATTCTAATTCGTAAACTTCTAGTTTACCATGAGATGCATTTTAATTGTACAAATATATGTGTAGTACAAACCATCCAATTGATCATGCCAAACAAGGCATCCATATTGATTCGTAAACTTCTGGTTTACCATGACATACATCTCAATTGTACTAATATATGTGTAAACCATAAGAGAAGTTTGATAATTTCTCCAATACACATTTTCTTTCAACTCAATCGTAAAGATATAAAGATATTTCATATCTTTTTCATTGTTTTTTTTAATATGATATCTTTTTAGACAAATATCTTTGAAACTTAATAAGTTTCTATTCAACTTCTTGGTAGAAATATAATAGCTCTTTCGGAGCCTTCACATATATTTGTATTATTATAAATAATACTAACATTGATATCCTGCATTACCAAATAAGAGAAAAATCTATTACTCTTGATAATTGTATAAGTTATTACACTATCAATAAGACATATCCTCATCATTGGTGTTAGTTTCAACATTTATTCTTCATATAAACATAAATATCAACATGAGAAAATCCTTTCTTTTAACACTCTCATAACCAATGAGGTGATTCATGCTTCCATTTGGTTTAACAAAGAAAATAATAATATCAAGATGAGTAGCATCCATATGGCCATAATTAGATTAACATCTTCATAAATAAAGTATGTTTCTATGTTCTTCTCATTATTTGTAAGATGTTTTGGTGTAAAATAAGTACAACTCGAATGGCCTTTACCATATATACTTTAATCTTATTTGCCAACATTTTCACATTTTTTTTTCACATTATTGTGCCACTTCTGGTGACAAAATGTGTCTTTGAAATTTCCTTTATAACCATGTCCATAATCAATATCACGATCATGAAAATATAAATCAAATGTTATTGCATTCACTTCTAGGAATGGAGCAGAACCAATTAGACAGGTTTCATGATTTTCTATCAAAAGCTCATTACTTTGTTCAGTCATACAAAGGCATGAAAGTGCTGCATTCACTTTTGAGAATGGAGCTGATTTGGCAGATATCATGATTTTTCATCAAAAGCTTCATTTTTTATTCAGCAATACAAAGACATGAAATAAATTCATAATATTTTTGAAATCTCTTTTCACAATATTGTTGTCGTAGGAGCAAATTAGTTGCTTAGATGCTTTATTTCTTTTTTTAATAGTATCCCAAGACCCATTGCATCTAAATGTAATTCTTCCTTGTTCTATCAAAGATGACAAATTCAAAATTTCCACGATTTAACATGTTTAAAATTAGTACATAAAATAATAGTAATAATCATCATAAAAAATAATAATAAGACAAAGATGAAAATTGATAAAGTCAAACAATTCTTATCACAAGAATAAGAATAAAAGGTAAAATTGTAAATGAAGAAAGGATTAGAAAAAGTCCGGATTAAGACACGCAGAGTATTGTCGTGAGAGAAAAAGCTTCTACTAGTCCTTAGTTGGTTGGAGCATCGTGTTGATAATGTGTTATAAAATAAAGCTGATAATAGAGAGAAGAAGTAAAGAAAGAATAGAGAATGAGAGAATGAGGAGTAACTTTTTTGTTGTGTGTGTCTTATTACTAATAGGAAGAGTCCTATTTATAGATACAACATGGTAGCCCATAAAAGATGCAAATCAAATACTTAATACAAATATTTACATAAAGAGTAATGAATCATATGAGTATCAATCATATGAGTAACTGTATCAAATCAATGGACGACCATTAATTCATAACATATTCAAACAACAACATAAGTAACATATGCAAAACGAAGAAGAAACTAAGAAACACTCGAAAGTTATTACCTTTTCTTTACCAAAGAATAGGTTTACGAAACACATGAAAAACCACAAAAATTTTATGAAAACAAAAAAAAAAACAACAAACAACACATTCAAACAACAACATGAGTAAGAATACATATGAAAAAAGAAGAACAAACCAAAAAACAATTGAAAACTATTACCTTTTCATCACCCCAAGAATAGGTTTCGAAACACCTGAAAACGAAAACAGATTTATGAAAAGAAACCGAAACAAAAAATAAAATACCTTCATACACATTTGTGTTGTGTTACATTGGTAATAGTTAGAGAAGCAAGCACTTAGCTTGGGGTGGAAAGGAAGAAAAAGCTTCAAAGAGAAGCTGGGAGTGTGAGGAAGAAAGGGTAGAGGAGAGAGAATGAAAAAAAGAAGTGTGGCAGAATGGTAAGTGAGTATATGAGTGGTATTGAAGCTTTTGGAGTAAATTTGAAAAAGAATTAGGTTTGAGCCGCTTGTTGAAGCCCAACAATTAAAAACTAAACCAATTTTAAGCTACTCAAGAACGAAAAAAATCAAAGAAAATGACAAGTGTTATAAACTTAGAAATAGGTATTTAGTAATATTCCTATAGTTTAGTTTCTTAGCTTTATAGTGGACGATATGTCAAAGTTAATTTAAATATGTTCTATTGACGTTAAGATAACTTTTTCAAATTAAGGAAAAGCATGTTTCAATGTATAAAATTTGTGAATGTGTTCGTAAATTATGAAGTTTATTTTACATTTTTCATCAATACTTAAAAAAATTTCTTTGCTTTCCTTACACCAATCTCTACTTAATCATATTCTTCAACAAGATCACAAGCTTCACATAAAAATGTTTGGCAGATTCAGTTGTCCTTGGATCAACAGCTGAACTCATTATCATCTATGTGTCTGTTTAATTTGAATTGTTTCCTGTTCCATGCATTCATAGCCACCTTGAAAGGAACTATGTTGTCCAAACTTTTCTCCGATAAGAATCTTCAATATTTAATAATCCCTTCATTGCCCCTCTTCATTAGGACTTTATAATACCAACTCTACATGTCCTTTTATTGATAAAACAAAATAATAGAACCATGATACACAAACCATTTACAACATAAACCTTAAAAAGAAATAGAAAGTTAGCTACATAAATTTTAAAATCCAAAAAATAAAAGTTCATACCAGTATCGATTTTTAAACATACTAGACAGCAAACTAATTAATCTAATTCACTGTTTTTTCCAGACTATTGACTTTAACAACGGATCAAAATCAATCCAAAATTCGACCATTTTATAGTTGATGCTAGAGATAATAGAACCAAAAATACAAAATGGGAAGAGACTCTGGCACCAAGTCAATTTACAAAATATGCCTGGCAAAAAATCTGTATACAGGCCCAAAACTAAGCAAACACAAAACTCGCTACTTAAATTCACGATCATGATAAAGTGAGCTTTCAATTACTCCAACTTTTGTATATAGATTAGCCACTACCTAATAGGCAATTGCTTCCTGCACCCTGACAAAATTCTTCCTGCATCCTATCATTCACAATAAATAATTCTGGAATGTTTTTTTCCGAAACCTGTTTTATTACGGAAAGTATTTTCAGGAAAGAGTGTTGGTGGGGTGATGAAGAAATGTGATGTGGTGTAGGAAGCAACACCCTACCTAATATCATTTGTCACAAAATTTAGTCAAATGTCTTCTATCCATATCTAGTAAGATAGTTTACCTGCCTACAAAAATCTACTGGGCCGTTTTCGCTCCCTCCTTGGCCGGTTTTGCACGGGGGAAGCAAAAAGCTCATCATCCTTTTCTTCCACAATGATATCCATTGATTTATCAACACAACCATGCAAAACAGTCTCCATCTCTTCAACATGCTTGGACATTGACCCACTGTCATCAGATATGTTGGTTGGCTTGCCTGCACAATGTTCTTCATTTAGTAATACAGATCCTGTTTTCAATTTGGAAGAGGATAAGTGATGTCCTTTAGGTTGACACTCTTTCTTCGGTTTGTTTCCTAGAAAGGATGCAAGGGTCATATGGTCGTCATCATCATCACCAGCCAAAGTATTTGTATCCTCTCGGTTTCTAACTCGTCTATCAGAAGCAGTATTCGGCGGCACAAACAAATTTATAGTTCCAACAGTATCACATGACTGAGACAAGCCGCTTTGATCATCAGATGGGTTTTGACTTTCAGCCTGCTCAGGAACATCTGTAATCCTAGAGGAGAAAGAAGTATGACTCAAATTTTTGGTAAATCTGGATAATATCTCATTTGATTTGTTGCGTATAAAAGACGAAAGTGTTATGCTGTCCCAATCTTCATTTTCAGAATTCGCAATACAGGTAGATTGGTTTTCTGAACCTTCAATGCAAATCTCGACCTTGTCACTACAAGATATATCCACTAATTCCTGGGGACAATTTTGACTGCTTTTTGTATGCCTTTTGGACCTCGTGTTCTTCTTGGGAAGATTGCTGCATTCAGATTCTGCGTAGAACTCATCATCGTTGTATACTTCTGTATCTTGTACTTCTTTGGCACAACGTCGAGTTCTTTTCGCACGTTTCTTAGAGCTTGTTTTCTTGGAAACATTGCTGCACGCAATGATCAAGAATTAGAAATCAAAGGTATACCAGAACCAATATTCAATTTCAAATTATACGACCAGCATATTATACGACCAATATTCAATTACATCACAAGTGTAAATGTAAAGAAACAAGGGGAAAAATGAAAGGATAGAGGGGAGTACCTTGACTTGCGCTTCTTGGGAAGTTTTGAAGCACCAATATCGGATTTTGGAGCTAAAGCAATTAAAGGCATGAAGTCATCAAGTGTAATGGTTGGCCGTTCAGATTCTCGATCAACGAAGTTACAACTAATGATAGACCTTTGCTTCTTTCTTGCTTCCTGAAGCAAAGGAACTTGTTCAGGACATAACACCTTCCATCTCCTGTTCAATGAAAAGAATACGTGTAAGATTATAGAAATTGAAGATTTTTAGATTTTCATTATTGAACTTAATTTCAACTCATACTTCCGGCACTGTGAATCAGTACGGGGAGGCACTTCTTCAGCAATCTTAGACCAACAATATCCATGCTTGGCAATTGCAGCTTCTAGTCTTAAATCCTCTTCCTCAGTCCATCCACCCCATTTCAAAGAAGGATCCAGACTATTGAGGTATCTGTCATAAGAAAGTTCAAGAACTGTAACAAACTAATACCATAAAAAAATTACTTCCCCAAAATTGTTAAACAAAATGCATATTACCTATCCCTACACTGAGATTGGATCCGGCCAGGAACATATTTAGCTATTTGATTCCATTTCCGTCCAAAAAGCATGACTGCTACTGTTAAGCGTATATCCTCCTCTTGTGTAAAGCTCCCTTTCTTCTCAGGACAGAGGGATTTTTTCCATCTGCATCACAGACAAGATGCAGCCACCAATAAACTCTGGTTCTCCAATAAACTTAACTCTGATGTTAATTTATTGACCAGACACAATTGCATATATTTAACCTTTTAATATCAGTGACCATATTTTCTTGAAACAGTGTCATTTCATTTTCAATAATATGTTTCTTTTTGTTTTTAACACAAAGCAACCCGTAAGAGAAAGAAAGGAAATAAAGAAACAGAGTCTTGAACTATTCTGAATAGATATATTCTTTTTTTCCTGTCATGAAGATATCAAAGCAAATCACTTAGCAAATTTAGACGGGGCTTATGATGCATTGTAAGAAACCAGGTCTGAATGTAACACACTTCTTCAAAGGTTAAATATAGGAGGATGGCATCATTTGGAAAGTAACACACTTCCTCAAAGGTTAAATATAGGAGGATGCCATCATTTGCATTTCTATATAATTCAACCTCCAGAAATACATAAAATATCACCATCCTAAAGACGTAACTGGTTATTCTCTCCCAGTTGAAACAGGATTGTTGTAAATTACCAAGTACTGATTAAAACAACCGGGTAGGGTATTATTGTTTTATGTCACTAAACAAATGACCGATCTTACCTCACCCTATAGAAGAATAAATACTTCCTTTCTCAACCTTCCACTTTTCAACAATACTACATAAACAAATAAGCTATAATGGTTCGAACTATCCTGAACTGAAATAAAATAATTGAATTTGACAATCAACACAAATCATCAAGGCCACATAATAACAGCTTAAAAGATGATTCCAAAGCAAACTGTGAACTACACATAAAATGTACCTTATTATATTATGTACGGTGAAAGCCTACCATCAAAGATTATTTGATTTCGATAATGGGCTTGCAACCATACACAAAAATTAAATTACAAATATAGAACAAAATTTAAATAGCTAACCAACCTATTTGAGCATTGGGTTCCTGTACGCCGCTCTAAAACAGAAGCCACATACTGCCAATTGCCATCACCAAAATATGTCACAGCAGAATAGAGTTGAGCATCTTCTTCCTCAGTCCATTCACTATTTAGCATGGAAGGATTTAAGCTCCTTTGGAATCGTGACAAGCATTGAAATGGAGTCCTGCTTGTGCCCAATGATGCAGCAATTTCGAACCAATTCCTGATACCTGTATCTTGAACAATAAGTAAAAGGGACTTGTCCTCTTCCTTAGTCCATGCACCTTGGTTGATCAAAGGATCTTCATAATTCAACCACCTGTTGTTGCAAACCATTAAAATATAGTAAATCAAAAGTATGGAATCCAACCATTCATACATATAGAAATTATTCTATGGTCTACATAACAGACATCTGTGATAGTAACAACCATCACAGACATATTAAGCACCACCATGTTAAAATCATTTCATGTACAACCCCACCTACATGATGTATTGATCTTGAACTCGTACTGAAAGCCAAAAATGGAAAACTGTCTCTGATGGTGATAGTCATAGATGTCTGCAATGTAGTGGAAAAATATTCTTCATGGAAAGGCAATAAACATGAAACAGTAGTCAAAGAAATGTATAGACAAGACTAAGAATACAACACAGGTTATAATTAAATTAAGCAGCTAATCAAATCTACAATGCAATTAAGAGAGAAGTTGATCATCCCCCCAATGATAAATTATTATTGATAGAGCATTTAAGGGATTGTGCTTTGTCAATTTGTTGTCCCCAAACCCACCAGTACATGGTTCTACTAAACTATAATACCACCTTAATATATTCTTCACCTACTTCATTCAAGATCAATGTTAGCACCTCTTATAACATTATGTGCATTGAAATAATTTCAAAATGTTCAATCCACAATGTATCAATAAAGCAGTATCAATGTAGGTGGCCTAGAACAAATATGAAGCATGATCATAGCACAATAACAGAAAAATAAAACACTTTATCATAAGCAAGAACCACCTTTTCATGCATACAAACACAAAAAAGAAAACTTCACCAATTAGTAAAATTATACTTTGATTAAAATTCAGCACCAGTTCACCAGTATCAGAAACATAAAATACTTTATCATAGCAAAGATCAATCTTTTCATGCACATGAAAACACAAATGAAAAGCTCCCGAATTACAAATTATATACCTTGACTCACATTCAGTGCCAGTACGGCCACCAACATACATGGAAGATATCAGATCCCAATTAACTTTAGGTAAAAATTTTCTAATCCTCTCTGGTGTGACTTCAAGATCTTTAACAGATGCAATTATATTATCCATGTCATCTGCCTCCCGAAGCAATTCCTCTGAACTGTAAATTCAAAACACACGGGAAAACTCAAAATGCAACAGGGGAAGGGTCACATAGGTCCAGCAGCAGTTAGTGATTCAGTAACATAGGACAAAACAGAATTGATATTACCTAGTTCTATCAATTGAAAGTGAAAGTTGAAGCACCATTTCTTGGAACTGTTGCTTAATTCCCTTCAAAAGGTTTTCCCTTTCTACCTTGGACCATTTTTTCCGGTCTAATGAAAGTGGAAATCTTTCCAATACCATCCTATAATTAGCAGCATGAGAATTTTCTTCTGGGCCATAACACATTGCAGGTACCTTTTTCTTTTTCTGCCAGGAAAGAGTTAAATCAAGGATTGCCGATATTAAAATTAATCAGTGACAATTGACACTCTAACATTACTACGGTCACAAATGATGTGCTACCAGCCATTAAATAGATTACAACTAAACTAACTAAATGCTTCCAAACACTAAAACTTTTGTTTAGGGTTTTGGGGGTAAAATTGTGATTTCTCCCCAATTTTCTAAAGCATTTTTTGTTCAGTATTAGAATAAAATATATTATGTTTTGATTTTGCTCCCTCTGTTATAACAGAATGGGATTCTGTTTTGCCAGCTGTAATGTTTTGCTTTTTGACCAAGACAGCTGTTGAATAAGGGTAGCTACTATAAATGCCCCTTTTTGTTCCTTGCATTCGGTGCATTGAATTTAATGAAAACATCCTTTAATATTTTAATCTAAGATTCAGAAACACAAGGATTTTTAAGCATTCCACAAAAGAACTACCTCTGTTTTAACCTATGTTCCTTCAAATCTTACAGGATTATCTTTTTTTCTTGTACTCCATTCTTCTATTGGACTTTCCAGTTCAAATTTTGCTAATTTATTTTTATTTAATTTTCAATGTTCTTTATCAACAAATTTCACCACCAGCTTGCACTTAATGAAGGCCTCCAATGTTTTTAGTGACCGTGTAATTTGGCTTATTATTTACCATGAATTTCTTTATCTGTGTATTCCTTTAGTATATGTGTGCTATAAATTATTTAGTTTGTGTTATAATACTTAAAATAGATCCCTGTTTCCCACTATAGTATCTTCAAAGATGACTTCCACATGCCACTACTTGAGATTGGTAACTATGATACAGTTTTTTTCTTTTAATTCATGTAAGCATTTATAAGCTGTATCATATCTTGAACTTTTAAGAACCTTCCCTCTCCATTCCAGTTTTATATTACCCATGTTTTCAAGTATCTAGGATTTCACAGGAGAGAACCCTTTGTCTCACCTACTTCATATTACCACTCAAACTTATTAAACTGTATGAAACAGATAACATCAATAGTTCTCGTAATTAAAAAATTAAGTTTCAAGTGAAAGAGAATCTTGAACAATATCCACTTATAAATGACCGGTACCATTATTTCACAATGAAATAGTACAAATAATAATTCAGACTTCAGTAAACTGTAAGAGCATCACACAACTAACCTTAGATTTCTTTGAAGCAGAAGACTTTTTTGCAGATATTAATTGAACACGTGGATCTTTTTTCAGTGATAACACATTCCCTGTTCTTCTATTGCACGAAGCCTGGAAGTCCTTAAGAATTTTGATTCTATTCCTTATCTTTTTGTTTTCCTCAATTTTAGCCTCAAGCTCAATTAACTTACCTCTAAGAAATCTCTGCAAATCCCGATTTTTCTTAATGGCATCAATAAAGCACTGAACAACAGGAGGACAGCTCAATCTTTTATGTGGTAATCTGGATGACTCCCCTGCATCGGGTTCAGAACTCTCAACAAAATCACTAAGCTGCATTTCAATGTTTTCAATCAACTCCTCTGTGGCAGCCTCATTAGGATCTTGAGAAACAGGATATAATTCACCACCATCTGATTCTTTATGGGTTGAGCCATTAGCAACTTCACCCTCACAGCCCATGCTGGAGGTCTGATCCCCCTCAACCAACACTTTCTTTCCATCTTCACGCAAACCTGATATTGTTACCATGCCAAGTTTTGTTACAAAAGCTAAAGTGGAGCTGGTAACAAGATAATTAAGAGAATATACAAACATTATAAGGTAAAACACCAAGTCCCATTTCCACATTGACTAGAAATAGTATGTCCTTATTAGTGAAAACTGAGGTCCGGCATTGACAAGAAACTAAATAGTGGCTGATAAGTGCTTATAACGCTTAACACGAGGGTTTTGTACAATGAGTTAAGTTAAGCCTATAATCTAAGAAACATTCACCCTAAGTCATCTAAACTATGTAGCAAAACCCAATTCAATCATGAGAGATTTTGTATGCTGAATTAGTTATTATAAAGTTTGCATTGCAACAAAGGGAGATATGGATGGATTGAATTTGGGATCTCTCTCATACTGGAATCCCACAAAAACTACTACCGAGCTCGGAATCAAAATTCAACAGCGAGAACGCACATAGGAAGCTCAAATACCTTCGTTGTAGTCGCCAAACCTTCTCATGATGGCGCGCACCGTCTCGAGGTCATCCTCGTCATCGTCATCGTCATCGTCAGACAAGGCCAACGGCGCAAGCGGCGGAAGAACGGACAGAGGCTGGTAGAGGCTCTGCACTCTCTTGAGACATTCCAGGTCGTCCTGGCCGTCGGAGTCCGAGTCGGTGGCAACCGAAACAATGGCGGTGCTGGTGTCAATGAGCGGGTCCTCTGACGGAACTCCGTCTTCGGCGGCGGAATTATCGTTGGCGCCTACAATCCTGCAGGCTCGGGAGAGCGCAGCCATATCCTCCATGAAGCCGTCGTCATCGTCGTCATCATCGGTGGAGGAGAGATTGCCGAAATCGTCGACGCGAGGAGTCATTAAATTGGGATTTCTTCAATTTCACTCTGAATTTCACCAAGGTTTCTTCCAAACTTCACTCTGAATTTGGATTTCAGGCAAGGGTTCTTCTGTTCTGAATTTCACGCTCCACTGATTAAATTATTCAAAAAATAATCAAATCCTATGGTTAAATTATTCTAAAAAAAAATCAAATCCTATGATAATAATTTTCATGAAAGCAATTTATTTATTTAGTAAACTTTCTTTTTTTTGAGATAAAAGAAGTTATTTGAATGAATAAATTAAAATTTAAAAAATTTAAAAAGGTATTTTAAATAATTAAAGTAATAACATTTAAAATTTATTAATAATAAATAACTTTTTAAATTATTTTTCTTCATACATATTATATACATATAAATGTTATTTAAACATTTAAATTTGACATTTTTTTGGTAAATTTTAATTTTAAAATACATATTTTTAAAGTAAAAATTAATTTTAAAAAAGAAAATAATTTCTTTTATCTAAATAAAAAAATTGAAAAATGAAATATTTTAAAAAATTATATTTAAATCAAATATTTTAAAAAAAAATAATTAAAAGTAATTTAAATGTTATATATTTTAATTTTTAATTTTTTAATTTTTTTTAAATTATTAAAATACTTCATTCAATCCTAAGGTTATTGAATTCATTTGCTGAATGACACACAAGGTTATTGAATTTCCCTGAATGACACACAAGGTTATTGAATTTCGCTGAATGAGTGACTTCCTTTTACTTTCTTTTTTCACTCTTTTACTATTTTTATATTTTACCTGTTATTTTAATTATACCTAAATTCAATTTGTTTTCTCCTAAATTTAGATTAATAAGGAATTTATTTTATGCATATTATCAACTCATATAATTTTAATTCAAGTAGTTATCAATATTGTAATATAATTGTGGAAATAATTAGAAAAAGAGATTTATTACTTTGTAATAATCCAATTTCGTTCATACCTAGAATAAATTTAGGACATTGAAAGGTTGATTAATAATAGTAAATGGATTATAAAAAGTAATTAAGAAAAGGTTAAAATACTCTATTGGTGATGTTTTTTTCAAAAATCTCAATTAGGTCTTAAGATTTTTTTAGTCTCAATTAGGTTCATATTTTTTAAAATGCGTAACAATTAGGTCCATTCTGTTAGTACGGTGGTAATGGTGTTAAGATGTGTCACGTGTCAGCTTCTCATTTTTTTGAATTTTTTTATTTTTATTTTCTTTTTTATTTTTGAATTTTCTTTTTTTTTAAATTATTCATGCCACATGTATTGTCATGTGTCAAGTTAGTAAGGTGACACGTGTCAAGTCATTGTCAATCTCAATTTGGTCCATATATTTATTATTTTGATTATATTTCAGTCATTTTTTTTTAATTTTCAATTTTATCTTTCCCATATTGAGACCAAATTTAACTTTTATATAAATTTTATAATGATATTTTTATTAAACATTTTAATAATATTAAGTTTATTTAAATTTTTATTTTACATTAAACTTTACTTATATTTTGTTTTAAAATTTTA
>Ga0099822_1006229_pt1 | contig 15572 bp, 4 predicted proteins | sample CowpeawhiteBW_FD_76839 | JGI IMG/M metagenome (GOLD analysis project Ga0099822, IMG submission 76839) | Root nodule microbial communities of legume samples collected from California USA - Cow pea white BW | ecosystem: Host-associated > Plants > Roots > Nodule | place: USA: California | collected...
AAAAAATATAAAAAAAAAAATAAATATATATATATATATATATATATATATATATATATATATATATATATATATATATATATAAAATGAATCGCCATTGATGTTAAGTTTCATTTTTAATTCATCAGTCTCACCTTTTGGTTGGATTTTTCAGGAACCGCATGATTACTTCCGTTTGGGGCTGTTGGGCCTCCTGGTAGAGGCTCATATGCGACCTCCTCAGTTCTTTCGGCGCCTAAGTAGAGTGTGGATTATATCACATGATAGTTTTGGAAACCACAAACAACTGAACTTATTACAAACATCTAGAATACACTTTTCACTGACCTACTTACCATTTAACTGTGATTGTCTAGCAGATTCCTGGAATTATAACCGGAGATGCATTAAAAGGATGTAAGAAAACAAAACACAAATTTATTAGCAATTCCTCAAGATATGTAAATCACCTTCTTGATAATGGTTTCTTTTTTCCATGTCTCAATCCCCTTTAGCAATGCCTTGGTTGCAATTCCTGTTTTGTACACGCACAGATAAGTTCGTCAAAAGAACGGCATCGAAAGAAGAGGAAAAAAAAATGATGAAAAGTTAAATTCTTAATGGTTCTTGCCTACGAAAATAATAATTAGCAAGATTGTGATCATCCAATCAGCGAAAATAACATTGAAGACAACTCCAATGCTGATTCCAAGCACCAGCACTGGTTGGAAAAGAAGTGCCAAATCGTAATCAATGACTGGCATGTCAAGTGTTGGGTGCTTTTGCTTCAAATTGTAGAAAACGGTTGATGCGGCTCCACCAGTAATCATACCTTCATACATATCAAACGTCAGCACTTGAAATTGTTTTTTCAATCAAATTCATGTTTTGCCACTTTTCAACAAACAAAGATACAAAAACTTTTTTTATATATAAAATATGACATGAATTTTTATGAATAAAATAACTAAAAACATTTATATCGTAAAGTTTTTTCATAAGGATTAGAAAGTGTTAAGAGTAAAAGTAGTATGAAGACGCATTAGAATAATGAATTTTATGAAACTTTATGAACACAACTTTGTCCAAAAGTGGCAAACTGGTAGCTATGGTGAAGAATCATGATTGAAGCCATGAAACAACATTCTTATCCTCATGCTCACCTTTTTATTATTAAAACAATGCTCAGTATAATGAAGACAGAGATAAAATAAATAAATTAAAGAAAAGCTAAAATAATAGATATATGCAAACTTAAAATCTCAAAAGTTAATTTTTCCACTGTGCTAGGAATAGTGCGATAATTGTATTATTTCTATTGTTATATTCAATTGCAATTGAAACTAATTTTTTATAGGCGTAAATTTATTAAAAAAATATTTTAAGATAAATAATTTCGTTAATATAAAAGAACCAGCTTCTGCTTCAGAAAAGAATACATAATACTGAAAGAACTATAGAAAAATAATCAGAAGACGTACATTTTTATATTGAAAAACAGTTTATGTTTCAGATTTTTTTTACTAAGTTCCAAGTGTTGGTCTCCAGTACCTTGCTTATTTTAAAAATAATTTATTTTTTTCTATAAAGAACTGAAATTAAGAGAGAAAAAAAAAAAACCTCAATCTTGAAGATATTCGAATTATACGGTTTCCAAAGTCTGGGTTTTAATCTATCCACACAATTGGACGAAATGTCACAACAAAAGAGAAAGATTCGTCTTTTAACTTTTTCAATAAGTTTTTCTTATTTCAGATATACCTAATAATATAAAATATTTTATTCTTTTTCACACGAGTTGAACAGCATATATTATAGTAAATCAGCATTAACTTAATTATAAATTTATATATACAGGAAATAAATATGTTGTTTAATACAAAAAAAAATGCCTTAAAAGTTAATCTGGCCCATGCGTAAAAGTTAAATTTATTTATTTTAAGTATTTTATCTTAATTAAATTAAAAGTGCTTGATGTAAATTATTTTACGCAGTGCGCTTTTATAATATAAAAAAGGTCTAAAATAAAAAAATATAATTAAAAACTAAATTTCCAAGTATTTAATAAACATAATTGGGATATCAAGCCAAAAGATAAATTGTCTTTATTCCAACTTTAAATTCAAAGGAATTCGATCCAACTTAAACAAAACTATTGAATAATAATAATAATAATACTAATAATAAACAACTAAAATATTCAATGTATTTTATTAATTCAATTTATATTTGAAAAATATTTAAATATTCAATTCTCTAAATCTTATATGATATAATCTATGTTAAAAATATACTAAAAAATATATTTTAAAATTACAAACTGATAGAGAGGAAGAGAGAAACCATATATTATAACCCAATTGAAACTATTCAATCTAATGAAGATTTGACAAGGTTAGATCGTCATAAAAAAAACATTGGAACACGATCAAATCCAATCTCTCACTTTTTTTTCATTGGAGTATTATGGAACTGTTCAAACCTATCAAATCACAGTCCAACTTCTCTGTACACTCTTTGAAAATAAGACACAATCACATTCTTTTGTCACTAGTAGTCTTAATATTAACAATAAACACACAAATTTCACTGGTAACGGTTTGTATTTTGCAACTTAATCAGAACGAATTCAAAGTTTGCAATGAAACTTAATCATAAATACCCTAAATTTGAGGAAATTTAGCAACTTGTTTTTGTTTTTGTTTTTCAAATACCAGTTCATAAACACACACAAAAGATAGAGCCGAAGATTCTTTTATCTGATATAGAGAGAGATCTGTAATACTTACATTTGGATATTGCAGTGGCTGATTTTGGATCAAATCCAATGATGAGGGAAAGCATGGTGACAAATATGCCACCGCCACCAACACCTCCCACAGTTCCGAATGCAGATCCTAAGAACCCTATTATCGTCCCTGTCACTATTCTCCAACCAAATTCTATGTCCTGCAAATTAAACCACTCATCATCGTACAACAAATACTTACAAAAAAGAGAAACAGAGAGAAGAGTTTTGGTGAATGAGTGAGAGTATATTACTGGCCAAGTGTGTTGGTATCCTGATCCAGACGAGCTCCACAAAAAGTTCGCAACTTTAGAAAGAAAACCAGAACCCTCCCTTGTCTCAACCATGGTGGGATCCATGGTTTTCTCATTTGGGTTTTCATGAACAGAAACAGAAAGAGAGGGTGAGACAAAAAGAAGAAACACTGTAAAAATCACTCCAACTACTCGCACGTCCCACCCATGTTTTGATCCATTCAGAGCCATGTTGTGTGTGTTTTTGCTCGCCAAAGCCAAGACTCAACCTTGCTGAATAAAAAGTTGCATAAACCCAAAACAACAAAGCTTATGCTAGTTACTCTTCCTGCAAGAATCAATAATCAAGCACATGTGTGGTAGGTAAGGAAGTGATGAAAACTGAGTCTGAGAAAGAAAACCTCTTTTTCCCTCAGACGAGTAATAATTGTTGAACCAAGCACACTTACGATTCCTCCTCCTTTTCACTCTCTTTATATTTCTTATTTCATTTCATACACACTTCTCCTTTTAAAACCCTCACCTTTTCTGGTTTCACTTTTTCTCACCAAAAATACTATTTTTCATACCAAAACAACCACTTATCAACTCTATTAAAAACGTGTCTGCCACTGTTCTTATTCTTCTCATTCAAATGGAGAATCCTTATTGTTTTCATTAATTTTTTTACATTTTTTCCATGACTTTTTTCCTTTTCGTTCCACCTGAAGTTATGGAATATCCAATTAGGCACCATTTAAAGTTATATCTTAAAATGCTGAGTCAGGAATGAGTTGGATTAAAGACTTTTTCTCATCCCATCCCTGCCACTTGAGTGTTAGAATATCAGTAAACACATTACACTTTATTTTATAAAGGTGATTATGAAATGAATTGGATTAATATTGTTGGAATTTTTGTTTTATTTTGGATTTTGTCATGAGTTTTTATTGCAATAGAACATGTTTTTTTTGTTCATTTATCTTAAAATATTTTCATTGATCTAAGAGCCTGTGGTTAAATCTTAATACGAAGAAATGTATTTTTTTTTTCTAATGTAAAGGGATAAACCAAAAGATAGATCACTTTTGAATTGTGAGTTGTCGATATAAGAACAAAATCTTAAGATTTAATTTGAATCTTTATTTTTTCTTATATATCATTTAACTTAACACATTTTTTAACAAATCTAACTCGATTTGAAATTTGTGAAAAAATAAATTATACTACTTTTGGAAGAAGGCAAGTAAATAGATAGACGAAAAAAGAAAAAAAAAATAAGGAAAGGAATTTGCTTGATTCAGAAAATATATTTTTTATTTAATACTTTTTAAATATAATTGATATGGTAATATAATTTTATATGTAATGTCATTGTGTATGTTAAAAATTAAGAGGAAGAGCTAGATATTATTGAGTGATAAGAAGTAAATTAAAAAATCTAAAATGAATCGTTAAAAGTTCCTTTTAAAAGCGTTTTTATTAAAAACATTTATACATACAACTTAGTTCTTACTTAGAACAGCGAGGTTTGAAAATTTTGAAGATTCTTTCCCTTATACTTATAGAGGAAACTGGAACTTTATAAGTAAAGTATGGCGTAAAGTAAAATCTGGAAGAAAATTAAATATGAAAAATGAGATAATGTTTTATTTGAAAGTTAATGCACGTACCGAAACTTAAACAATCTCTGCTAACAATTATGCAATTTTACATAACAAAATAAAGAATGTAATTACTACAATTAATAAATATATTATTATTATTCAATATTAATATTTTATACTGCTGGTAATCATAAATTAGTAAAAATATTAATTTTAGTAACAATTAGTTCAAAAGACACATTTAAATGATTTTCTTGTGTTGATAATGAAAAAAGAAAAAAATCTTAGCACTTAATTTGATATTATTGCGAAATTAAACACAGATGAAATATTTATTCTAAAGAAATAGCATTTTATCAAATCTTTGACTTCTTAAGCATATAGAGACGTTTGATGCCAAAGAGGAAAGACGTTTTCATATTTCTTGAAATTATTAATTTAAATATTTTTTATGTTTTCTTCCTTTATTTTTTCTTTAAATTTTGACTTTTTGACATAATCGCAATTTCTTTTTAAAATAAAAGTGTTTTTTTTACGCAACTAATTTTAGGAGATTTTTTGCGCATATTAACTGCGTATGTTGAATATAGGGATTTATGTCCTTTTCTATAATGATTTCAACCGATGATAAATGCAGTATCGTATAACACAATACCTCCACCAACTAACAGTGATTTAGGTCAATATGTATCTACAACAATCATTAACACATAAATTATTATCTTTTTTACCAAAATCTCATGCAGTTATTGGTATAAGTTATACATCCAACTTTTTCTTATTTAAAATAATAAAATATAAATAATGTATGAAACCAAACTAATGATTTTGTGTAACGGAATTTATGAATGTCCACTGAATTAGTAGTAGTTATTTATGATTGATCGTTATTGATGTTATTGTAACTATTGAGTTGTATTTCTTGATTGTCTTTTATATCTATAGATAAAAACTTCTTCTTTTGATAAATGATACACAGACAATTCGTCTTTACTCTCTATTTTTTCTTTTCTCTCAATTATTTTATAACATTTTGAACATATTTATGGACACAATATTTTCTATATTAAAAAATTTATATTTTTTCAGTTCAATGTTTCTTTTTTATTTAAATATGTGATTAGAGTGTTATATAATCGTATTATCTTCCTTACATGAAATTATAATTAATATAAATGACAATGAGGTTAGTATAAAGTAATAAGTAACTTTTTATTATTATTATTATTATTATTAATAAAAGTATGTTGAATAATAAAAGATCGGAAATATTATTTACATAAGTGAAATAATAATGATAATCTTGAAATATTATGACGATTTCGTTATTTAAAAAGTTTTTAAGTAAATCAACACTTTTTTTCATTCTAACTTAAATATAATTTTATATTAAGCACAAAACTTTCCATGTTTTTTAATATATCGAGATAAATAAGTAAAATAATCAAACAATATAACAATAACAAAAATTTAATTAAAAAATATAAAATCCTAAATATTTAATATAGAAAAAATTTAATTAAAAATAATCAAATTTAAGATTATTTAAATTTAACAAAACATGTATTATTTACAACGACTAGTCTTTACTATATGATTGTCTTTTAAGTTAAAATTAGAGTGTGAATAATATAATGAACTCGTTAGCACAAAGTAAAAAAAAAACAAAGTTAGTACGGTCCGCGTGGAACATCTTGAAAGCCAGAAAGCGACGTTTCAAGCTATTTTTTGGGAATTAAAAAAAAATATTTATTAGAAAATGAATATTTGGGACTGAAAATTCAAGTTGATTTGGATACCAGGAAATAAAGTGGCAGAGAAAATTAAGAAAACAAGTGAGATTCGCACGGAAACAGGAAATTATAAAATTTTGGAGGATTTACTAAAAATTTATATAATATTTAATATTATTGTATTCAAACTATAAAAAAATTACACATATATTAACAATGTTGATTCGTTTTTTAATGTTTTTCTAAACTAATAATAATTAAATAATAATTAAATATTTTAGTTATTTTTTTAATATAAATAATTATATTATCTATAAAATATTCATTTTCATTTTATTAACATGTATTTATTAATTCAAAAATCTTGATAAATTTTCATTTTATTTTTATGTGACGACGAAATATATTATTCTGTTTTCATTCTCACTATTAGTTTTTGTTTTATTAGTTTTAAAAAATAAAATTATTCTTTTATGATATACCTATCTAAAAAAAAATTTAAGACTAAAAGAATCTTTAACATACTCTATTCAAAATTAAGAGACATAGTAACTAAAATAATTATGATAATTAAATCACAATTATAAACCCAACAATGAAAAATCAGATAATACATTACTTTTTTTTTTCTATATTCATAAAAAATTAATATACAAATGAGATAAAAATTAATGCTAAATATTAAACAAATATTTTACTATCAAGTAAGACAAGAGAGATTTATCTTCTTTTTTTCTTTAAGAATCAAAGAGAAAATATGAAAAAATAGAGAAAAAAATATTGAGTTTCTATTTTTTTTTTTCAATAACAAAAAGAAATAAGTAAACTTGATAGATGAGTACAACAGATGAGAAATTGAAAAGACAACAACAAAGAAAATAAAAAATATCTTAATAATTTTTTTCTTTATTATATTTAATTTTATATTTCTATTATTTATTAATATTAAATATTGTACTTTATAAAAAAAATATTTTAAAAAAATTGGGGGAGAGGTGTGGCTCCCACTACCTCCTTCTAATCTCTGCCTCTGATTATAAGAATATTAGTTAGACTAATTCAGAGTTAAATTACCACTAATTTTGTCTTTTAAAATATCCGTAAATGTTTAAATAAATTTTATATTACACGTAGATTTCTATAAAAAAATATGGTCATTTTCTTGTTTACTTTCTTTTTTATTTCTCATATTTTTTCAACTTGTCTTTCACATACTTTAAATTTGATAGTAATTTTCAATACCTACGTTTACCTATTAATATAGGATATGTTTCTAACTATTATAAAGGCATAAATATATGTTTTAAATGTTATACACAAGTTAGTGCAACAAAGAAGTTAGTAATTTGATTTGGATTGAACAAGACTTAAATCCACTTTTGCTCCTATAGTCTTACAAATATGTGATTTTATTCATATAAATTTTTAACTATACTTTTAGCTTCTTAATTTTCATAGTTGGATAATTTTTGCCAAATGCTAATGTTATTTAATAACTTAAAAATGTATACATGTATGTATGTAAGTAATGGCATAAATTTTCTCATTTATGAAACATTAATAGTAAGTCAGACAAAGTAATTAAATACGTGTAACTATACCAAATATGTTAATATTTTACTTTAAACTATACATAAAAGCTTTATAATTATTTACTTTAAAATATTAAAGTAGTAGTATGTCACATAAAGCTATTATTTATCCAATTATAGGTAAGGTGTCGGTATAGAAATACTGTATCAATGTAATGATTTCAAAATATTAATTATTTCGCAATATAAACAAAGAATGTTGCAATGCAGACAATACAAAAGTATATTCATTTTGTCATTATTTTACGAGAATCGTAGTGGTTAGGAATATTGAATCTGAGTATCACAGATTTGTTAAAAAATAATTAGGGATAAATATTTTTTTTTCCTCAATTTTCGGTGAATTTTGAAATTAGTTTATCTTCGGAATTTTATACCAATTTAGTAATTCATGTTTAAAAATACATGAATTTAGTCATTCTTAGAAAATTTTGTTAAATTTATTTAACATTTTAAATACATTTTATGATAATATTTGAGTTAAAATTAAAGCGAAAATATGTTAAACAGTATAAACAATTCAAATAATATCATGAAGCGCTTTAAACATTAGATAAATTTAACAAAATTTAGTTAAAAAGACTAAATTCATACATTTTTAAAGATAAATGACTAAATTGGTCAAAAATTTTGAAAAGAGACTAATTTTAAATTTTACTTAAATTTAAAAAATATATATATATTTAAGCCTAGAAATTAAATCCGTTTAATTAGTAATAGAAATTGTTTTCACGTGTTTTTGTGAGGATCGTGAGGTTGGGTATTTGGAATTTTGTCTGATACGCGTGTATCGTAGCAGTCACATAAACTTATAGAATCTGATTTGCTTTCAGTAGTGTACAACAAATTAATAAACACGTAAAAATTCGTTAGTCATATAATTATTGATTTAAAATATCATTATGGTTTTTTCATAGGTGTAAGATATCTCAATTTATACTCAATGATTAATTTCTTCATACACAAAGGACACTTCAAAATTATAGGTTAAAATAAAAATAACAGTTACGTTATTCAACTTTATCATTGTTATTTATTTATTCCTCTCACTTTAATGTCGTAGAAATCGCTCACTTAATACATTTTTATGTGTGTAAAACATTTTTAATTAAATCTTTAAATAATGAAACTTGCAAATCATGTTTCTCTCTCCTACAACTAAACTTAAGGAAAACGTTTTGGTAGTTCATTTCCTTCCTCTGGGAAAAAAAAAGGTGATGTCTAAAACTCACAAGAAAGTTTAGAATAAATTAAACGAAGAGACAAATAGTCATTTTTTATTTATTTATCAGTTTCTTGTGTAAAGTGTTTTTTTTTTCTCAAAACAATACAGTTGTATAGTGTCACGAGAACTATATTTTTGAGTTTTTTTTTTCTCTCACTCTAAAACTTAATATTTTATGCGGATAATAAGTATTAAGGATGAAGCTTAAATTACAGATTGTACCAATATAACATATAAGATAAAAAATTTCATAAATTCACTGTGATGTATTCTCTTATATGAATTATAATTGTTCTTTCTCTGTGTGAATATCCATCGATTGTAGAAAGAGTCTTTGTCGAGACCGAGAACGAGATGAGCGAGAAATAAGTTTGATTTGCTTTAACTCCAGTTTTAGAAAGACAAGAGAGTGTACTTATAATTGGGCTGAAGTGTCGTGCACGAGGATGTGTTTGGATTGAACTCTTCAACTTTTACTTGGTTCCTCTTTTTTTTTCACTTATAAAATTGTAGAGTGTAAAAAAGGTTTTCTGAATCGACCAACATGCTAATAACAACAAACTTTCGCATTTTGACGATTACTCGAGTTTGATTTCTATATCAGAAGTTGAAGTTTTTTAGTGCTAAATAGTGTGTGTGCAAGTACTTCTGTACAATCTTCTTAATCCTGTGACACTTATTTTGTTTGATATGAGTAAAAATGTGAAAATGGATAATCCGATCCGATTTGGCTTGACTCATCACAGGTTGATTATTTAGTAAATCAATTTAATTAAATTCACTTATTTACTAACTAAAAAAAGTTAAATTCTGCACAGTCCATCACAGATTAGTGGATTAAATGGATTGGTTCACATACTCATTTAATTAAAAAAAAATAATTTATTTATTTATTTTTTTGTTAAATCTAAATTATAATTATAATTAAAATCTAAATAAACTTTAATATAATCGAAATACAAATCAAAATCACAAAAATATAAATTATCTATGTGTTGGCTAAAAAAACAATATAACATGACCTAAATGTAAAGTTCAACTTAACAATAAATATTTGTATGACTCTCGAGTTGGTGAGCCAACGAGTTCAATCTAGGTGACCTGAGTTTTAGGTTGACCAGGTCAAAAATCAACCCATTTAAAATTTGTAAAATATTTTCAACTCAATCTAGTCCGTGATGTATATCAGGTTTACTTTGGGTTCCAACTCATTTTAGCATCTCTAATTATGAGCTTAGGAAAAATATTGAAATATTGAGTGGGTGAGGATTAGATATAAAGTAGTTAGTTATTATGGAAGCTTATTGTATTGTTCTTGGACTGTATATTTGCTCTCTGTATCCCACTAATGGAGGTAAACTTACAAGCAATATTAAAGTTGCTGAAACGTCCCTATCCTTCCACAATTCAATTTGCATTTATTCAAAATAAATAAAAATAAATGTCAGACCGTTCACCCCAACACACCCTTATTTATCGGAGTAGGTGCTCACATTTCGTGCAATTGTGAAAAAAGTAACAAATCAAGAGAACGTATACAGTATAAATTTAACACATCAAAAATGTTTTTCTTTTACCAATTTGGAACCATTTAACACTTTTAGTGTATTTTAAAAGGTAAGTCATGCACAACTCTAATGCACACTAAACTAAAATCATCTCGTATTCACACGAATCTTTTATATTGAAATTATGCTATCTTAATACAATTTTTTTTAGTGGTGTGAAGTTCGTACAATTTACAGCTGTATTTTTTTTTTTATTTTGCAAGTTCAGTGTTAATTTATCATAAGTTAATAAAAAAACTCATAAAAGATATTATAACTTAATTATTTTAAATAAAATTCCTTACACACACAAATTTCATAAAAAAAAATGATATTTGTTATATTCTCTCGTTGAAACGGGACCTGCATATTATAGATGATAGCAACTCATAACAAAAATTTTATATACAACATGATATTCATATAAGACAATTGAGTTATCATGTTGCTATTGGAACACACTCACACTTGTCGAAAGATGAAAGAAAAATATAAAATCTTATATATGCATTCGTCACTTGATTTTTCTTTTCTGTCTTTTTGTGAACAATACTAATCAAATTGCGTATTATTTTTCGTAACTGATTCGATGTTTATGTTACGAAAAATAAAAAATTTGATGATAAATAAGGTGATATGTAGGGAGAAAAGTGGGAAATTTTGTGATATAGAGAAAATGAGGAAAAGCAGCAATAGTGGTGGAAATTGCAATGGGTGCAGTACAGTAACAGAAACACGTGATGCACGCCACATTTCACACATCAGAGGAATCTAATACCAATATCTTTTTTGTTAATTTATTATCTCATGGGAAGTATTCACTTACGTAAAAAAAATATATCTATGTGGACTTTTTTTAACAATTAAGAAAATATATATTTTTTAAATTTTTTTCGCTTACTTTTTATTTATTTTCCATTAAATAAAAATATACATGACTGTTTGTGTTTTCTCTATTTTTTTTTCTCTTTATAATTTCGTTCTTTTGTTATTTAAATTTATTTGTAAAACACCTATGCGTGAAAAGTTTAAAAATAGCTGCGTGTTATTTACATAAATATAGCAGTGGACCAAGCTACGAATTAGATTGGATGCGTGGCCCATGATCGACGGCCCAGGGCCCAATTATGAAAAGATGCTTAATATGAAAGACAAAAATTGGAAATGTCATAAGGGATTGGCATTTGTGCATTTGCTGCAAATGGGAAATAATTAATTGGGAATATTTCATTGAAATAAATAATTTTAAATGGCTAAGAACACATCACTGAAAAGTAATTTGACGTGATTATTTTATTGACTTGTTCATTATTGAATTCGGTCCACTTAATTGGACCATGAGATATGCATCTATGAATCAAAGTTTTCAAAACCAATCATTTTCACGGTTTAACAAAATATTCAATTACGTGTAATGTTATCATCCCATCCTAAAATACAACTGAAACATTCAGTTTTCAATTTATTTAAATTAATAGGTTTGAATACATATTTGGTTTACATTTTCACGGTGTTTGTTATCGATGGTCCTAATTTCTTTTAAATATTTAAAATAGTCATCATTTATGTAATTAGTGTTTAATTTGGTCATTTCGTGTCACGCCGTTTAAATGAGTAACAGAACATTGTACATGTACGGTTTGTATTATGTCTTCCATTACCTGGAGGGGTTGTGTACAGTGAACTGGATTATATAGGTTTAAAGTTGAGAATTGGGGAAAAACATAATTAGAGATTTAGGGAAAAGAATTTTCAATCCGAGGTCTACGATTTTGTGCTCGTTCTTGCATATGGGGAAGATTGCGCTCAATTCCTTCATTTGGGATTTCGTTTCCAACTTTGCAGTTTGTCATCATCGACAAGGTTAGTAATTTCGTCTTTTTCGAACCTTTGTAATTTGTGTGTTTTTGTTATTTGGGTTTAGGGTTTTCTTGATTATGTATGAGGATTTGTTCTGGTTCAAATGTTGTCATCTTATACTCCAATGATTACAACCAGAGACAGAGAAAGAAGATTGGGAGCGTGACATGCCTAGATAATGAAGGCACCAAGACGGATTGGGAATAGAGGAAGGAAGACTCGTAAAATTTCTCCAGGCCACCATTTCATTTTCAAAACCCTACTTCACATATTTATCCCTAACTTTCTAAATTATCCAGCACACTATACACAAACATTCCACGTAATACACATCATGGGAGACGAATTACAAACACTGTCATCCCACCTATACAGTGTTCTGTTAATCTTTTAAACAATGTCATACAAAGGAACCTAATTAAATATAAATTGCAAAAATAAGGACCAATTTAAATATTTGAAACAAATTAAGACCATTGACAACAAACACTGGACCAAATAAATATTTAAACCAAATTAATATTATTGATTTTTTTACGTGACACGAATTTATCACCGCATAATAAAATTATTTATTTATCTTAAGGTGATTAAACTGTATACTATTTATTCATTTTAAAATATACAAAAGTTTATTAAAAATAGTTTATATTGTCACAAAATGTTATTTTCAATTATTGGCATTTGATTTAAAGTTATTGAGAGCAATTTAAAGATGAAATAATAACAAAAAGCACTAGCAGCTTTTTTAATTGTCTTATATGATTTCTTTCCCATTACTATATTCTAATTCATAATAACAAATGAAAAATAATGGAGTGAGAAGTTATCCACGTGTCTAGGTTTTGAAGTTAGATCTTATAAATATGTCTATTGTGGGATGAGATGGATGAACTATCAATTTCAAAACGCAGTAATTTTTTTTTATTAGGATAATGTTTTGTATTCTAACGAACAAAATACTAATATAGTATTATAGTCGAAAATCAACTTTGTGTAAATGTGGACAAATTTTAACAAGCACCGCATCAATTTCTTTTTGCACCCACTCAATTTTCAAAAATTATTATTTTATCTTAATAAAATTGATTTCCGGATTATGAATTTTGGAACAGGCTTTCCGAAATAGGATGGATTTTCGAAATAATATTTTCAGAACGAAATTTTTTGTAACAGAATTTTGGAAACAAAATTTTTGTAACGCGTAAAATACATTTTTTGAAATACATTTTTGGAACAGATTTTCGGAATACACTTTCCAAGAATGCAAATAATAATAATTTAGGAAATAAAGTTTTCGGAGAATTGCTACATGAAATAGTTTTCCAAAGAAAAATATTTGTTGACTACTGAATTGTGACAAACTTAGATATATTTTTTAATTAGTTTTTTATATTTTTATTTTCTTTATTTTTAATATTTCAAAATCACATAAAAATAACACTTTATATCGTAAGAAAATATTGTTAAAATGTCATTTTTCTTTTTTAAAATAGATTTTTTTAGCATAATGGAAGTGGGTTCTGATGCTATATCGAAGAATATTTAGGTATTTTTCTTATATTAATGGGGGTGCAGGAAGGAAGTGCCAAGTGTAAAACATTAAGGCCCAAATGTTTACGTCTGGGTATTCGGGTTAGGACTAGAGTTCATCAAGTCCGGACCTTACCCACCAAAAAGAACCTCTTTATCTGTTTATTCAAAACCACCACGCTAATGAATTCTTTCTTCTTCCATCTCCATTATTTCTTCTTCTTGCACCTTTATGGATATATTGAAAAAATATAAATTATCCGAGTTAGATTTTGGGATACATAATTTGAAAATATTTTTAGATTATACAATATCAAATTTGGAAATATTTTTTTAAACTGATTTTAATCTAGAAATGAGTTACGAATTTTTGAATTAAGTAATTTAAAATACATTTTTAGATGCAAAAATTATTTTAGATTTATGGATTATACAATTTATAATGCATTCCAAAATGTTAAAATATATCTTGGAATGTTAATTTGAAATGTGTTCTAGATCCTATAATGTATAATATATTTTTAGATGAGTTAAATCTATTTTTCGTCGACAAACGATTGTGAAAACTTGTGTTTAGTTTCCAAACTAAATTATAAAGTTTACGAAAGTTATGTAATGATGATTATATTTTAGTTTAGTGTGAAACTTTGTTACATGAAAATCTCTATTTTGTTAAAAATGGTGTTTTGAATTAATTTTAACATATGAAGTTGTTTTATATGTGTGAATAAAGTTAATGTATGGAATTTATTAATTCTGTAGAAATTTTTTTGGGATTTTGTCTTAGTTAGCATCTTCTTCTTTTTTTTTTTTCCTTCAACTTCCAATTCAGGAGTGGTGATGCTGAACTATGTTGTCGGTGTCAGTGTGACAAAGAAAAGAAGAAACTGATGTTGGCGCCCCAATTTGAATAAAAGTTATCCTCGGTTTACGTGCATGGCTGCATGGTCCCCTCCATTATTCTGCTTCTTTAATATTCCAGGTAATTAGTTTATAGCACTGTAGGACCCATAATAATATCATCACCACTCCACTTATAAATGTTATTCTTACCCAAAAAAATCTCCTACCATAATCCTCAAAATTCTGCTTTCTGAGAACCATAAAATCTGAACTTAACCTATTTACTGTGTTATACTTTGTCAAGGTTCCCTTTTCATCATGAAGCGTCTTCATAATTAACTTTTAAGTGTACAAACTTGAAGACAACAGTTATTAAAGATTCTAGACCCGTAGTTACTTATATATGGTTCATTTAAGATATCTGGGGTACCAAAAATCAGCAGCAGCAGCAGCATCGTCATGAATGAAAAATGCAGTTTGAGAAACATACAATCGGTGTTCATGCCTGCTGTTGGGAATAGTCCAAGTGTGAGTCAAAGTCCCACATTGGATAGAAAAGACAAAGTTAAACACTATATAAGAATAAAGGCCCATAACAACATTGCCTTAAGGTTTTGGGGTTAAAGTGGTGT
>Ga0099822_1006233_pt1 | contig 15565 bp, 7 predicted proteins | sample CowpeawhiteBW_FD_76839 | JGI IMG/M metagenome (GOLD analysis project Ga0099822, IMG submission 76839) | Root nodule microbial communities of legume samples collected from California USA - Cow pea white BW | ecosystem: Host-associated > Plants > Roots > Nodule | place: USA: California | collected...
AAAATTATTTAAATATATTTTTTTTATTTTATTATATAAAATTTTTATTTATTATAAAAAAATTTTTTATTATAAAAAATTTTTTTTTTTTTAAAAAAAAAAATAATAAAAAAAAATTTTTTTTTATTTTTTTTTTTTTTTTTTTTTTAAAAAAAAAAAAAAAAAAAAAACTTGATTGCATTTCTTGTTTCTTATGTTCCATGTCCGAAACCAAACACAGTATAAAATTTAATGAATTTTGTTGTTTTAATCAAGAAACGTTAATTTTTTTTTATATCATACACATTTGAGCTCAAAGGGTAAGCTTAAAACACTCTTTAACATGTAAAACCAAATTAATGCATGAGTTAAGAAAAATATGTGGATTTATTTTTAAAGTTTGTAAATTAAAATATATCAAAATTTAGAATATTAATGAATTTCAATTTTATATTTAAATTTAGACACTAAAAATACATTTAATAATTAATTTTGTTTAAAGCAGAAAAATACCTATAAATGAAAATTAAGTTTTCTCCGGTGTTATATTCATTTGAAAATTAATAAGCTTGTTTTTGAGTGTCGTTGTTTGTTTAATAAGTTGGTTAGTACTTTACTTTGATTGAATGCTTGATGTAAGTCTTAATGTCTAAAAGTTATGACCTTCCTTTGTTTTGAAGCTAGTTAAAAAAAAATAAGTTCTTAAGTATAATCACGAGCGTGTTTAAATGAATGTTCATAATTTGAATCCTATGTGTTGGAAAAGCACATTACAAGATGGAAAGTGGAGAAGATCGATGAATTCAGAATGATTTGAATATAAACTGCAGTTAGTGCTTGCATAATGCCTTTTTGTCTCCTTCATCCTCATACTGCATATGTTGATACATAGAATGTTTTCAATATTTTATAGTCTCAGTGCAATGGTGCTACCTTTTCTTGTTCTTAATTCACAGGGGAGGAATAAAAAATTGTAAGGAATGAAAAAAGAAGAAGAAGAAGAAGGAGTAAAAAGTGGAGTAAGTAAGAACAAAAACGAAAATAGAAAACAACAAGTAGAGACCAATTCAAAGGGCCCAGACAGCAGGGCTAAAAAGTTCATGTTTCATCGTAGTTTTCATGGATCAAAGATACAAGGAATTCTTGCTGGCTCACCAAATCTATGAGGTTTTATAGGATTTTATTATTGCTGTTACAAATTACGTGCCCAAAATCTAGACCCCACTCACATGCCAATCACCTTTTCGTTTCTTACGTGTCTCACTTCATTTCATTCATTTTTTTCTCTCTTAAAAGATGAATTTGTGTATTTTATTACAATACTTTGTTTTCCTGTCATTATTGGTTTCCACGTGATTATCAATTAATTTTAAATACTTGTGATCAGTTTCAACTTTGAAGGAAAGGGAAATAACATATATAAGTGTTTCAAACTTCATTCCACTTTTTAAAATATTAAAATCAACAACAGGATGCTCCAAATAGTTGACTGTAACACTAAGCTATAAAACAAATGCAAAAAAAAAAAAGCACACTTATTTGGTCTCCATCATTAACCTCAATTAATTTTGTTCGAAAATTAGGGTTATCCGTTTTAAAATTCTTTAATGTAGATTAAAGACATTCTACAATACATCCAAAAAAATCTCATCATAATCAATATATACGTTCTCTCTTAAGTCCTCAAAGGAACAAAATCACAGAGCTTCTTGGAAAGAAAATATAACAACTTTTTGGGTGGGAAAATGTAATAATATCTAAGGTTTAAAATAAAAGAAAAGGTGTGATTTAAATATTAATTATGAAGGAAGAAAAGTGTAAATATTTTATAGCACAGAATCGCAAGCATTAACTTTGGGTGAGATCCGTGGATTATGTTTTGTTGATTGAGCAAAAAGGTGGAAACGATACTGGTTGGGTGGAATAGTATCGATTATTGTAGTGTTATTTTTCTACCTGCGAATTTTCCAATGAATATTCAATTGCTCCACACTGGCATTTCGTCTTTCTCGTGTAGAGATACCTATGATGGGTCACTTTATATATATGATTTGAGACTATCTTCAAGATACGAAGATCCTCTTCTGCTTAATTCGTTGCCTAATCCACTACCTTACAATGAAAAAACCATGTGAACACGGATTTCCCCTACCAAATCACTGATATTTATCGACAAAACTCTTCATAATTGCGCTTTTCCCAAGATAATCTGCAGATCACTGCAATCTCTTTTACAACTTTTTAAAATCATTCTGAACCAATTTCTTTTCATACAAAACAAAACCTGCACACATGCACATCTAACAATGAGCTTTGTGGTCCATAAATTGTTCTTCAACATGTTTTTAATACAGGTCAACAACAGAAGAAGAAGAAGAAGAAGAAGAAGACAAGATTTGGGGAGTGTGAAAATGTTTTTTAATGATGTAAATTTTGATTCTTGAACACAGTTTTTGACGTTTAGTTTACGATGATGAGGAAGTGAAATATCTGTAAGAAAAAGAGGGTGGTGTCTGGAAATAATTCTAGAAAAGGGAGTATACGTAGTTTGGTGTGGGACGTGTGTTGTTGTTGGGTGTGGCGTTTGTTGTGTGTTACATCAGAAAGAACAAAAACAGAAAAAAGCAGAAGAGAGATAGAGTAGAGTGTTGTTGCATGGTTTGAGAAAAATTGCATTGCATGTGGGCAATAGAAGGAACGCGAGAGGTTGAGGTTGAGGTTGAGGTTGCGGATCGTGGTTGAAACACATAGGTGCAGCTAGGTATGAAAAGTAAATGGTTAAGATGAAATGTAATGTGAGGTTTGGATTGTGATGTGATGTGGTTGAAAAGAAAAGCAGAAAAGTACAATACCTGAGACAGTGATGTGTGTGAGAGTATGAGACCGTATAAGTGTGGGTGAAGAAGGTCAATGACCCTACATTCTGCACTGTCCATAGAATTGGGTCCTTGTCGCTTCTCTGGGGAACATAAATTATATTTTAATTTGGAAGAACGTTGGGTCACAGTATCTTTGCCACAAGAGCCGAATCTCCTAGGCTCAACTCAATGCTTCTTTTTATAATGGGCTGGGTTGCCTTCTGGAATCGACTCCTAAAACTTTCCTTTCCTCACCTTTTCTGTTCATACACACTGTATTTTTCCTTTCTCAACCTTGCTTAGTCTTTCACTTTCACTCACCTATGCAAATCACAATGCATGCCATTCATAACTCTTCACCTTCAACTGAATTCAAGGTTTCATTCAAAGTAAATATAAAGAGAATGGCATGTGTGTTTAAAATATGTACAAGATGTATAGACCAAGATTGAAGAGCGAATTAGAGAATCCCAAATTTAGAAAATTGAATCGAGACCTATAGTTTTTACAAAAGTTTGAATTTTTTTTTTCTTAAGAATGAAGATTTGTATTAAAATGAATACAATCAACCAATTATGTTCTTAATTATTTATTAATATTTACATGTTTTTAATCATAATAAAATAAAAATATATTTAAATTTTTTTACTCACTTTCTCTCTATCCAATCAATATCCCTTTTTATTTTATTTCTCTTTCATTCTTTCCTTTTTTTTTCACTTGTTCTGTAATCAAAACAAAGCTTAGATCTTATTAGAAAATAATAGACATGTTTAATTTAAAAGGCAGGAAACAGTAATTTTAAGAGCAGTTTAGAAGGTAAAAAAAGTTTAGGCTTTGTTGTTATTGGATTGTAACAAAAAAGAAAAAAAAAATTGCTATGTGAGGGTGCTAATAGAAATGAGAAAAGCTCTTTCTCTTCCAAAGTAATACTCTTGCTTTCTTCCTTCTTCTCTTTTTCCATTCTTCTTCCTCCTTTTTAACTAAATCAAAATCAAATCCTCTTATATCTGAGAAAAAAAAATTGAGGAAAGCAAAAGAATCAAAGGTAGAACAATCAAAGAAAATAAAGAAATCAAAGCAAATGAAGAAATTGAAGGAAAGCTTCATAAAAGGATGATTATATAGAATATCAAAAAAAGGTAATTGAATGGTCATACGATAATCGAGAAAGAGAAAAACTCAAAGTGTATTGAAAAAAGGCAGGCTTAGCTCTATTTTCTATGCTCAACTAGAAACCAAATATGTTGTCCTGTATTTTCTACTTCCATGTCTCAGTTCCTGTACTATGGCTCAAAGTGTATTGAAAAAAAAGGAACTCATACGATAAAATTGAAGAAGAAGTTACACGAAGATCGAATGAGACGTTGAGTAAAAGTAATTGTTGCAAATGTGGACTTAATAAGCATAACTTATGCAACATGAACAATTTTTAGACAACTATTCCAATTATTATGTAATTTTCTTTTTATTTTGTTTTGGCTTAATTGTCAAAAGGGAGAGAGAAATACAAAAAAGTTATTTGTGTCCAAAAAGGGGTGATAAATTATATTTACAAGAAAAATACTTTGAGAATGCCACAAACAAAATAATGATAACTCTAGTGCAGATTGTAGCAATTTGGGTCACCATTTTAGTTTATTTCTTTTACTAGTTCTTATTTTATCTTTGGTAATTTAGTTTATTTCATTTACTTTCTTGCATCTTTACCTTGTTAGTTCCTTTATTTTTTTTCGCCAGTTTATGCTTTGCACAATTTTACCTCTTTTGCAATATTCATCTTTTAAACCATACTAGTTTAATTCACCTTCTTCTTCATCATTACCATTCACGCCATTGAAAACAAGTTTAGTATTTCAAGATTATTTAAGACTTTCAGAAGTCTGATATTGGAAAGGAATGCATGATTTCTTAATTAACATTCAGATAAGAAGACAATTCAGTGAATTAGATATATTTGTAAAATCAATTCAGTGGATCAATGCCTCATTTTACTAATGTTAATCAGAATACTAGGGGGCAATTCACAAAAGTTACTAGTTGCAAAAAAATGGTCAAAATAATCTTCCCTCCAACATGAGTAGTTTTATAACTACTTATGTTGGACTGCACATGAGTATAAGAGCATAACATATACCCAATGGAGGAGGTAATAATAATGGGGATAGGTCATCGATGTGTAATCTCGAGAGATATCCATGAAGCATGCCTACATCACTTGTGCCAAGTTCTAATAGGATGAATAATAGAGATTCACTTAGATTTGGATTTGAAAGAGATATTGGGAGAAATAATATAAATTTTGATATCGTGAGGGCTGAAATATCTAATGCATCTTTTTGGAAATCATAAGACAACAAATAGAAGGTAAAAAAAAGGTAGGAAACATTAATTTTAAGAGTAGTTTAGAAGCTACAAAAAGTTTAGGCTTTGTTGTTATTGGATTGTAACAAAAAAGAAAAAAATAACTTTGCTACGTAAGGGTGCTAATAGAAATGAGAAAAGCTCTTTCTCTTTCAAAGTAATACTCTTGCTTTCTTCCTTTTTTTTCCCATTCTTCTTCCTCCTTTAAAAATAAACCAAAATCAAATCCTCTTATTAATGATATTAATATCGAGAAAAAACATTGAGGAAAGCAAAGGAATAAGAGGAATAGAACAATTAAAGAAAAAAAAAAGAGATCGAAGCAAATGAAGAAATTGAAGGAAAGCTTGATAAAGGAATGATTATATAGAATATCGAGAAAAGGTCAATGAATGGTCACACGATGATCGAGAAAGAGAAAAACTTAAAATGTATCGAAAAAAGGCACTCATAAGATAAAATCGAAGAAAAAGTTTCACGAAGATCGAATGAGACGTTGAGTAAAAGTAATTGGTGCAAATGTGGACTTAATAAGCATAACTGATGCAACATGAACAAATTTTAGACAGATATTCCAATTATGATGTAATTTTCTTTTTACTTTGTTTTGGGTTAATTGTCAAAAGGGAGAGGGAAATACAAAAAAGTTATTTGTGTCTAAAAAGGGGTGATAAATTATATTTACAAGAAAAATACTTTGAGAATGCCACAAACAAAATAATGATAACTCCAATGCTGGTTGTAGCAATTTGGATCACCATTTTAGTTTATTTCTTTTACTAGTTCTTATTTTATCTTTGGTAATTTAGTTTATTGCATTTATATTCTTGCATCTTTACCTTGTTAGTTCCTTCATTTTTTTTTCGCACGTTTATGCTTTGCACAATTTGACCTCTTTTGTAATATTTATCTTTTAAACCATATTAGTTTAATCACTATTAAATATTCTCTTTTACATGATAATTTTCTTGCAAATTTGTTATATATATATATATATATATATGTATATATATATATTACCAATTTTATTTTAAACTATGTACAATTTCAACTTATGATTTTCTTTTTTTAAATTAGTAGACATAGCGTACATGCCAAGAAAGACTTTAATTAATTTTAAGCACGGCTCATGGTTGCAAAGTATGGGACACATGTGATATGTGCTTTGTAAATAGGTGAATCAATATTATTAAAATCTTTGTTAGTTAAACAAAATTATATGTTCTGTAGTGTTGTCTAAATATAATTGATTATGTCTTGGTTATTATTAATTATTATTTCACATAAAAATAGAAAACAAAATTTATTGCAAGAAAAGACTTTATCATGCTATTTTTTCTAAGAATTTTAATTAGCAAGTAATTCTTTTGTGGGTAATTATTTCGTACAAAATTATAAAATTTGCAAGTATTTCCTACAAAATTTGTTGCGAAAAGTGTTTTATAAAAAATATTTTGCAAAAATCTTAGTAGCAATTTCCTGTAGTTTTTTTTTCATAACAAAATTTATAAGTATTTCCTACAAAAAAAAACATCAAAACAAAATTGGTAGGAAATATGAGCTTTTTTAGTAATGAATTCACCTTCATCTTCATCATTACCGTTCATGTCATTGAAAGCAAGTTTAGTATTTCGATATTATTTAAAACTTTCTAAAAGTCCTATATTGGAAAGGAATGCATGATTTCTTAATTAACATTCAGATAAGAAGACAATTTAGTGAATTAGATATACTTGTAAAATTGATTCAAGATATAAATGGTTTACACATAAACTTTGTATTAATCATTGAATCTTGAACTAACATACTCTTATTTAGATTGAAAAACAATTTGTTTGCTAGTTCCATTAGAAGAATCCACATCAAGTTTGTTTGGTTGACTAAAAATACTTGAACATGCATCGAACCAAATTCTCAAGAAACAAATTGACATGCACGGTGGATCACTTGTGTATTTGGCTATTTAGTATTTACACAAAGGGGTCAATTCTAAACCACTCCAAATTTGAAAAGTGTATCAATGTATGAGATTGAGAAGTGGTAGAGTAATTATGGCTTAAACGAAATAAAGTTCAACAACTTCGACAACTAGTGGATCAATGTCTCCTTTTACTAATGTCAATCAGAATACTACAGGGCAAATCACAAGAGTTGCTAGTAGCCAAAAAATGGTCAAAATAATCTTCCCTGCAACATGAGTAGTTTTATAACTACTTATGTTGGACCCCACATGAGTATAAGAGCATAACATATACCCAATAGAGGAGGTAACATTAATGGGGTTAGGTCATCAATGCATAATCTCGAGAGATATCCATGGAGCATGCCTACATCACTTGTCCCAAGTTCTAATAGGATGAATAATAGAGATTCACTTAGATTTGGATTTGAAAGAGATATTGGGAGAAATAATATAAATTTCGATATTGTGGGGGCTGGAATATTTAATGTATCTTTTTGGAAATCATAAGACAACAAATAGATGATAGCAATTATGAAATGGTAAATGTGTTATCAAGTCAAATGACTATTATTTTGAATTTTTTATTCAAACTACATCTAATAGTTTTCAAAGATTAGCATAACAATGGGTTTGAAGAAGGGATGCTTTAACAATTCCTCTAGGAGAGAATTTTTATAATCTTCATGTAAATCATAATAATGTTCATGTGTTATCAAATCATAAAAATGAAAATTTTGTATAACAAACCTTCATAAAGTACATAGGATAGGAGTGAAACCTTCAAAAGAAAATGTTTTCTTTTACAGTTCTATACAGACATTTACATTTACATGTATTTACATTCATTGTGTAAATATAATATGGACACTATGTTATATAATTTTTTTTAACTTTTTCAAATATAGAGTCTAAGGGCATTGTGGACTTCTTTGTTTGTGAAAGAAATTCCTCAAGAATGGTAGGTGATATGACAAAGGACACATAATTGTGCTCACATACAATAGATACTTGCACAAACCCAAAATCATTGAAGGTTTGTTAACCATTAGACATTTGTACAACATAACAGGAAACAAACAAGGTCTTTTCAGGTATGTTGGAAAATATTATTTCCATATTACTATTTTCAGAGGTTAAGTTGCCATGACAACTTTGGATAAGTTTCACCATTAGCTTTTTCGACAAAGCACGATCTTTGTTTTTTAGATGACCTTGACTAATGCTCAATGCAAAGGATTTGGTAAGTTTTTCTTACAATTATTTTTTTACTTAGAACTATTATTAAAGTAATTTAATCCTCAATTGGTTTTACTTTTTTTTTATACCAAATTGTTTAGGATTCGCCTTTAGCATTTGTGAACTATGTTCGGGTTCACAAATGTTCAACTCAATGGATGTAACAATAAGGTTAAATGCAAGATACTAATAAGAAATTTTTCAAGGAAGTCTATAAAAAATGGCAGTAGTTTTTTTCATGAAACTGCACAGAATGAAGGAAGAAAATATCTTTGTGTTTCATGTTGAGAAGCTTTTTCGTGATGTCGATATAGATGTATTTGTCAATGACATTTAATCTTTCTTTTTTGTACTATGTTTTCATGATGTTCTATTTTAGGGGCATAGTTACTTTTTGAAGAACTATTATAATTTATTTAACCAAGTACATGAATTGTTTAGTATAAAATATGTTATCTTTTCATGACTTCATATGTTTTTGTTTATTGTATATGTTTATGTTTATATTTATCTGTTTGTGTTCTTTATATGTCTAAAAAATATAGATTTTTTTTCATTATTTTTTACAAGTGTGTATTATTAACAAATTAAGATTACGTGTAAAATGTATGTTCAGTTATCGAAATATGTAAGTTTATTCAATTACACCAATATCATTATTTTGTGAAGAATATTTTTTTTTCCAAAAGTTATTGCTATGATATATTTTTGTTTAATTGAATTTTAACACTTTGGTCCATGTACAATATACATCATATACAAACACTTTATTTAGAACAAATATTATTAACCCCAATCCAATGAATTTGTCTATATAATTGGATCTTTGATTAAAAACAAATAGAATGTTTATAATTATAATTTTGAAAAATAAAATCAGATTGTTTTGTCTTTATATATAAAAAAAAAAAAGACAAATAGAATAAAAAATGTAGGAACAAAATTCAATTTTAATATAAAAATTAAATTTGGTCTCATCTTCGACAAGGACAAAATTGGTCAAATTTAAACAAAATTGAGATTAAATTGAACAAAAATAACAAATATAAGGACCAAATTGAATATAAAACATTGACTTTGACACGTTGTTGGGTTGACACATAGACATTTAAAAAAATAAAAAAATAAAAAAATAAAAAAACCACAAAGTGACACATGCAATCACTGTTCATGGTCGTTAATGAACAAAATTGAACAAAGATTATTAACCCCAATCCAATGAATTTGTCTATATAATTGGATCTTTGATAAAAACAAATAGAATGTTTATAATTATAATTTTGAAAAATAAAATCATAATTTTTTGGTCTTTATATAAAAAAATCAAAAAATTAAAAAAAAAAGACAAATAGAATAACGAATATAGGGACCAAATTCAATTTTAATATACAAATTAAATTTGGTCCATCTTTGACAGGGACAAAATTGGTCAATTTTAAACAAAATTTAGACTAAATTGAAAAAAAAAATATCAAATATAAGGACCAAATTGAATATAAAACATTGATTTTAACAGGTGACACGCGGCTGGGTTGACACATGGACATTTAAAAAAATTAAAAATACTAAAAAAAAAACCACGAAGTGACACGTGACAATCAATGTTCATGGTCATTAATGATTTAAACGGTGTTAGCAAAAAAATGACCAAATTGAACAAAATTGATGAAAATTAGGACCTATTTGAGCACAAAAACAAAATTAGGACTGATTTTACAAAACTTGACAAAAATTGAGACCAAAAAGGTATTTTAACCAAATAAATTAATAAATTAATATTCATTCAAGTAATTCTTAAATATTAATTATTTTTAAAATAATGTAGATTACTACTATGTACTAAGTTTAATGTAATATGTGTTATAACTTAGATTATAATATAACTTAGATTATAATATAACTTTCTTTATATAGAGTTCATATTCTCTACTAGTTTTTTTTTTTTTTTATTCTCTGTTGAGCATTAAAAATATACTGTGTTGGCATTTTAAATATCTTTTTAATGTATTTTAAAACGTCAAAATTAGTGATAATCAATGTATTCTAAAGGCACAATAGAGAAACAACACAAAAAAATCCAACAAAGAATCTAAATCTCTTTATATATTTCCTCTCTCTCTCTCTGTAGACTATTGTACCAAACAAAGCATCGTTTCACAAACCAAGTTCTACTCTTTTTCTTTTATGAATCATCCCCGAATAGAAATGCTTGAAGCACCAAATTTTAACTTTTTTTTTATGCTCACTACTAAAGACACCATCATTTCACAAACCCAATTCTTCCTTTTTGGTGAATCATCACCTAATGGTTGTGACTCAAGCACCAAAGTTTTACTTTTCTAATCTTCACCATAAACTAGCATTTACAAAAGCCGCCTACTTTTTCATTTCCCCAAACCCTGCATTGTTATTTATAGATTTGTCTGCATCGAATGCCATGGGATGAGTATTCTTCCCTCATTTTGTTTTACTTTTATGTGTTCTCTACACCATTTGCTAGACATATGTTTTTTTTATTTGATAAAAATAATTATTTTGCCCAAATTCAATGTTTATAGCGTGTTCTTTAGATTTGCATATGTTCATTACAATGCTTTAATCAGTTTAAGTGTTTAGGGACAACTTTTGTATTTATTCTATATTTTTACAGATTTGGATTACATTGTTGTAATAAGTTTAGGGTTGTGGTTTCATTTGCCCTACTTTGTTAAGTATAGTATTTGTTTATACATTGTGTCATCATTTTAGTATTCTTATACATGTTTTGTTATAACTATGAAATTTATTTTTAATGCTACAAGCTTTAGGTTTTCGAAATTCACTCAGAATACAAATTGATACTTTTTACATTGTTATGGTTATTGCTTTATGTTTATTGATAAGCTTGATAAATACTTCGTATTTAAGCTTATTAACCTCTCTTATTTGTCTTTATTTCATGTGTTTTGTGTTTATTTCTTAATAAGTTTATTAATGTTTTATGTTTTGTTTAGTTAGGAGTATTTTTCTTTTCTTGGGTCATTGTTTAGGAAATTGTATAGGAAAATGAAAGTCTACAAAGTTGTCTGTCAAGACCATCTCGCCCAGCCAAAGCTCCACCACTCACCCAACGAGAAGTCTGTCTCACCCAACGAGACATAGCAGTTGTATTGCTGTTAAATGATCTCACGCCCAACGAGCAGACAATTTCTGGTTGGTTAATTGTCGAGAATCAAACGAAAGGAGTTGGTTCTTTGGTGTGGAAATCCAAGGAAACTCGAAACTTCAGTCTAGGGCTCATTTGGGGACAAATCTACAGCAAATTCTTCCATCTACTAGTGCGAATTCATCAAATCCGTATGTTCTAGATGATTAGGAGTAGTTAATCTCCATTTTCATTAGGATTGGATGTAATAAATTCATACTCTATCTAACTTTTCCTATGCAATATAATCTCTTTTGTATTCAATTGTTCTAACTTGATTATTAATGTGTATGATAGGAATATCATGTTATTTGTTGTTACCGAATCATTGGAAAATGAATTGGAACTAGACATGGATAGAGCACCCAAGAGTTATGTTCTAGGGATAGACATCATCTCTTGGTCATTCTAGAAATGTAAACTTAATGCAAATTGTATGCTAAAATGGCTAAAGAATTAGAGTTTTAACATATGATTTAGAACTTGCCTCTAAGGAATTAGAGTAAGTATGCTTTTAACTTGAATGTGAGTTCATAGAGATATATATTGTGTGGTGTTACATTAATTTGATTCATGAAATCCAATCCTAATGAAGCTTTTTACGAATCTCATCTTAGTTTTTATATTGCATTCTTTATTTTACTTTGAATCAAAAATGTTTTTCACAATTACTAACATCAGTAAATAATCACAAGTAGATTAACAAACACCAATCCCTTGGGAAAACAACACTTGAACTACCATTTTACTAGTTGGAACGAATTGGTACACTTGCCAATAAGTTAACAAGTTTTTGGCGTTGTTGTCGGGAATTTGCTTGTTGTTGTTGTTTGTCTTTTTGTGTTTATTTACCGGTTTAAGCTTTCATTTGTAAATTCATTTTGATTTTATTTTTCTATATTTAGTTTGTGTATATATCTCTTGCATCTGCCTTGGCTTGTCTAGTGGTTCTTGTTCTGCATGAGAAGTAGAACAAAAGCTGAAAATCTTCTATTTGATCATGAGATTGAGCGCACTGCTCGAAGGAATAATAGTAGAAGAAGAAGGCAAAACCGTAAATCTAGAGAAGTTAGGGAGGCAACTTCTTCTAAATAGATTCTCTTCTCCTTATTTGATAAAGAGGAAGAAGAAATGGCTGGTAACCATGATGATGGACGTGATCAGTGTAAGACCCTTGAAAATTAATTAATTAATTAATAAATGCGGGTAGTGGGAGCCTTTATGACATTTAATTCTAATGTGATGTGAAAAAAGTATTAGCTCAAATGGTTAAGAGTATTTAATTATGTGAGAGGATTTGGGTTCAAGTTCTATGTATGCCATTTATGTGCTATTTAATTTATTATTATTTTAAATATGTGCTGGATCATGATGGGAGATAATATAATCATAGAATTATATAAATTATCATGAAACACGAATTGGTTGAATTGGTTGGGCATATATTTGGTAATTGGGAGGTCGTGAGTTCAAACCTTGGTGAACCTAAATTAAACTTTCTTTTTGCCAAAATTTTCCTTTGGCATGAAGGTGAAAGGGCAAGGGAACCCTAGCCGCCAAGGGTGCTGGAAAACCATCATAGAATTGCCAATGAATGGCAATTAAACTCAAGTTTAATGGTATTTTCGTTTTATACCATTTACCTCTCATTAAGACCACAATTAGTGACCAATTAAAAGAAAGAAAGAGTGGTTTAGGGACTCTTATTGTTGCATAGCTAGAGGTATACGAAAATTGAGAGTGTAAGGTGAGGATTGAGGGAAGCAAGGAGCTGCATTGAGATAGAGTCAAAGGAATATCATTGGTGATCAAGAGGGAACTCACAACAAGTCCAAAATAAGCTAAAGAAACCATGTTAGGGGAGCTGAAACCGTACTTTTAATATGTATTGTATAATTGCATGAACTGTATGATGAATGGATGCATATAAACTGTGAAAAATTGTATGAAATTCATGTTTCTGGGATTTTTCCAGAAACCGCCTGGCGGGTGATGAATGGCCGCCAGGCGACTCATCATTTTTGTGTTAATTTTGGGTTCCTAAAGAGGAACCACATGGCGACACAACCCTAGCCGTCAGGCGACACGTACCTGATGCACCCAGATTCTGGGTTTCTATTTAGCTGTCTGGCGGTGATGAATTTCTGCCAGGCGATGTGAGTCATTTTTGGCTCTTTTCTGATGTTTGACGTGTTTGGGTGACTTCTGATCGGTGGAAAATGTGTTAAACTCATTAAATGATTAAATGGACGTGAAGTATTGTGAAATTATGATCTAATGAAGGGAAATTGGATGATTATGGCATCATTCTCGTTTTAGTGTTGCGTAATGAGGAATCTGAATGCGTGATTTGATTCGTGTGAGAATTGGACTAGAAGTGGTACGTTTTATCCTAAATGAGAGTTTGGGTGTAGTAGAATGTATTAGGGTCTAATGAATTGGTGATAAAAGAGGGGTGTTCCAGGTCTTGGAATATTGCAGGTGCTGGAATTATGGAAATTTGCCCAGAAAAGGCATGCACCGCCTGGCGGCACGAGGCCTGCCGCCAGGCGCCAGCGCAGGGATAGTGCCTCTACGTGGCAGCAAGGTGCAACTCTAGTTTTGGGAGGTTGGTGTACAATAAAAATTTATTTGGATCGGGTATTGTATAATTTTAGAAGTGAAGGAGACATGAGGAGGTGTGGTCACGTTGGAAACTTGGTGTAAATATTACTAAAGTCTGATTATGATATAATGGAAATTGATAACTAGAGTAATAGAGAGTATGATTAGTTGGAATTGTAGTGCATATATTGTTAAGGTATGACAGTTTATGTTATATGGTAGTTGGCAGAGACTTAAGCAAGAATTGGAGCCATTATATAATGTATGACATATAGACTTAACAGTGGTATATTGTGACATGGTTAGATTGAATTGGTGCCAGTTCCCATATTAGAAATCTTGGGTCAGGAATCTAAATGGTAATGAAAGAAAAGAGATTTGGTAGTGAGATTAAATCCACGGGGAGTTGATGGGTTGAACTGGTAAAGTTCACATGGGGTGTTAGTACCTATTGGAAAGTGTGTCAACAAAGTTGGAGGACCTAAACCAGTAATCATCGTTGTACTGGTACACTGCCTGGCGGCAGAACGGGATTCGCCAGGCGATAGTTGCAGATCCAAGAAGCAATAGAGGGCGTGGCGCCTAGCGACGATGGTCAATCCGCTAGGCGATAACGAGGATAACAGTGGGTCCCTGGAACGCAGGCGCCTGACAGCGAGGGTAGTTCCGCCAAGCGGTGACTGAAAAAGTTGGTGGTTCTAAGGCGCTTAGCGCCTGACGGTATACATCTCCCGCCAGGCGGTCTAGAAGCGGCAGCGCCTGGCGGTACGTGTCCCCCGCCAGGCGATTTTGCTGCAGCGGTTTGGTGTTATGCTTGTTATGATGTGCGTGATCTACAAGGCTTCTAGGATATCTTAAAGGTTAAGCACGTGGCATTCCTCGAGTTGAGCTCGGAATGGCATCCCTTGAGTTGATCTCGGGATGGCGGATGAACACGAGGAACTCTTGAGTTGAGCTCGGGTTGGCGAGTGTTGCCGGTGTGAGTATGCTGGTTGTGGCCAGTACGGATGGATCCAGATAGATTGCCCTCCTCAGTAGTTAGCTGACGAGTTTGGTAGTCTTGGAACGTTGCGAACTATGTTCGTATTTGGGAACTCCACCATGCGTTACGGTGTGTGATCTGTAGCATGGTTTCCCGCACGTGCTCTATCGTGTTGGCCGATAGGTATGGCAGCAAGACATCTTGAGGTAGAAGACGTAGAACATGATTAACATGGTTGTGGCCATGTGATGGGATATCAAGGGATGAAATTCCTTTGGTGTGATTGTGTATTTTGTATAATTGTGCCATAGATATGTATATATATATATATATATATATATATATATATATATATATATATATATATATATATATATATATATATATATGTGTGT
>Ga0099822_1006234_pt1 | contig 15562 bp, 7 predicted proteins | sample CowpeawhiteBW_FD_76839 | JGI IMG/M metagenome (GOLD analysis project Ga0099822, IMG submission 76839) | Root nodule microbial communities of legume samples collected from California USA - Cow pea white BW | ecosystem: Host-associated > Plants > Roots > Nodule | place: USA: California | collected...
CGACCCAACCCACAACCACCAAAACATGGCCTTACATCTCGACCTTCTACCCGAACTCAGAGAAAAAGCCCAGATACGCAATTTAGCTGCCAAACAACGAGCTGCCAGGAAATATAATGCAAACCTACATCCACGATCATTCGTCATCGGGGACCTAGTATGGAGAATGGCCAACAATGCTAGAAAGAAGGATGACAAGTTCTCTGCCACTTGGGACGGCCCGTACAGCATACGAGAAGATACAGGAGGAGGAGCTTATCGCCTAGAACAATTATCTAGGGAAGAGATTCCCAACACTTGGAATGTATCCCACCTCAAGTTCTACTTCAGCTGAATGTGTATTGGAATCGAACCAATACTTGTAACCCCGGGTGTACTCTTTCCTCACTTGGTCTTTTTTCCCTAAGGAGGGTTTTGGCCAAGGAGGTTTTAACGAGGCACCCCTATTCAATAAATAAAAGAAGGGTTCCCAACTATACAACTTTCTATGTGTTTTTTATTCGCATTCGTTTAAGTTCCCCACCCTTACCACAAGTAAGTGGCCTGGGTCGAACACCCTTAACTCGTGCTTAATTCGTTGAAGTTCCCTACCCTTACCACAAGTAAGCGGCCTGGGTCGAACACCCTTAACTTGTGCTTTATTCGTTTAAGTTCCCCACCCTTACCACAAGTAAGCGGCCTGGGTCGAACACCCTTAACTCGTGCTTTATTTGTTTAAGTTCCCCACCCTTACCACAAGTAAGCAGCCTGGGTCGAACACCCTTAACTCGTGCTTAATTCATTTAAGTTCCCCACCCTTACCACAAGTAAGCGGCATGGGTCGAACACCCTTAACTCGTGCTTTATTCGTTTAAGTTCCCCACCCTTACCACAAGTAAGCGGCTTGGGTCGAACACCCTTAACTCGTGCTTAATTCATTTAAGTTCCCCACCCTTACCACAAGTAAGCGGCCTGGGTCGAACACCCTTACCTCGTGCTTAATTCGTTTAAGTTCCCCACCCTTACCACAAGTAAACAGCCGGGGTCGAACACCCCTAACATACAATCGATTGCATCACACATACAACACATATCATCAAAACCCGACATACACAATAACATACACAACCTTAATCGCATTTAAACATAAGTGCAAAAATGTACCAATGTAACGTAATGTACCAAATATTACAGAGATAGGCTCAAATAATTTTCTCGAATTAATTAAAACTGAGATCCTATTCTGCTGCATCAGGTGCCACCTCCTCGGCATCGCCCTCTCCTTTCTCCCCCTCTGCCGCCTTCTCCTCCGCCTCCTCATCTGCACTGCTCTCGTCCTCCCTGACCAGCTTTCCGTCAACAACATTCTTATTCACATCGAACTTTGAATCTGTAATGTCCACATCCTGATGAAAGAAGGCCGTCTGTCGTAATCCCTTCTCAAAGCCATTGATGTGCTCTTGAATGATGCTATTCTTCAAATCATCAAGCTCACCAACAGCTCCATCATACTTGTCCTTTAAGTCATCGTAGTCCTCTTCCAATTCCCCTATCCGTTTATTCAACTTTTCTTCAGAATCCAAGCAACGAACCCTCCATGTCACTAGCCTTTTCCTCTCCACTTCCCAACTCTCCTTGGCCTTCTCCAATGCAGCCTTTTCCTCCTCCAGCTTATCCACCTTCCCTTGCAACTCCTCCACCTTTTCCCGACCACCCTCCTTCACTTCCCTCCTATAAAGCGACCCCACACGCCGGCTCAAAACTAAAGCCTTGCTCCCAAATTCCACCATTGTTCTCACAATGTGCTCCGCATCCATGTTGTCAATAGAGTTTACGATGGTATATGGGAGGGTAATCAAGATATCCTTCCTCACGGATATCTCCGGCAGCTCGATCAGCCCAACTTTCGGTTCCTTCTCCCCACTAACCGACCCCGCCCTGCTAGCCGACCCTGTTCCAAGCAGGGCCGCCTTACTTTCTTCACATCTTTTCCCTTCCCGGGTCGAGGTGGAAGCCCAGCCTTCCTCTTTGTCTCGCCATGGACGTGCACCTCCACCATCGATTCTTGCAAATTGGGAACATCAGTCTTCCTAGTCGCCTTGGCCTTAGCGGCCATTTCTTTCCTCAACGTCTGAAAGAGCGCTAGATTCTTCTTTCCAGACTGCGCCATATGCCCTACAATAACACATCACAACTCGGATCAAAACAACTTAGCATTATTAACACTGCTTAAGTAACAAACAGATACCTTCAATATCTATTATCGGGTGCACCAAATTATAAACCCTAACTAGGCTCTTAGTGGGCAACTTATCGACAAACTTCAACAACATCTCCATCACCTCCTTATCACCAGCCGACAACTCCTCCATCCCCATGTCTTTATACCGGGAAGGATTGTTGGTCCAACTAAAGGAAAACTTGGTACTCCCATCTGCATTCAAAAAATGAGCTTTGCCTCCTTCCTTGACGACGACCTTGAAGTACCCATCCTTGAAATGCTTGAAAGACTGGGAGAAGGCATCCAGTCTGCTGATGCTAGGGCGACTTATCAAGGATAGCCAAGTAGCCGGGCGCCGAGGTCTGGTGTCGTAAACATACAAGAAAGCATAAGGAGTGGGCTCCAAGTATAAGGACTGGCACAAAATGTGGAAAGCCTGCAAATAGGCCCAACTGTCGATAGCACTAACCCTCTCCTGCCCATGGCATACCTGATCAATAGCACTGACCCTCTCCAGAGAAACAATGTCCCCACTGACACCCTTGGAGATAACAGGTGTGTAGTTTAACCAAGAGTTCAGCAAACAGGACCACCTGAACAAAGATGATTGATCACGAACATCAGCAGCCGCCCACCCGTAGCCGCCTTTCGCCGGCCAGTTGCTCTCCTCCAACTCTTCGGGGGGATCCTCTCGAACCTCCCTCACAACCTCCATTGGCATCCCGCTCGTGACAACTCCAGAACTCGTACCCTCTCCGTCAAGTTGCCTATCCCTACTTCTATCCGACTCGGTACTTTCACTACTACTAGACGTAGACACGCTACCACTACTAGACATACCTGGTTTCGTTTTTTACGAAAAGATGTCGGTTGAAATTGGGAACTAGTCAGACAGTATTACGCGCACAAGATCTCTGAATTCAGAACTCTCGCAAATGAAACAAGTAACCCCTCATCTGTTTTCAAACCCATATTTATAGTCCACGATCCCAAATGACGAAAACTCTTCCCGCTAAAATAATACCCCAGACCAATTGACACCAGCATTACGAAGGATATGACACTTCAAAATGACGGCGCCAAAACATTTTCGATTTGACCACTGACACCCTTTCACCTACCTTCTGACGGTTACCACTTTTTAGCCTTAACACTCTTCACCACACTTAAAGGCTGGGGGACTGGTGTATCACACCTAGCCGGTTCCGCTAGCATACCAACACATATCACCCTTGATCGACACCTCATATCGGACAAGGCTGGGGGACTGGTGTACCACACCTAGCCAAACTCGACCATGTAAGCAAACAATGCATATATCAAGGCAGCCAAGTATTCAGCCTAGGCCGAGTTAGCCTAACTTATACCGGTTTCAACTTATATATATAGAAGAATAACCTACACCTCGTATAACCAATGTAAGTCGTCAAGGTAAGTAATCGGTCCAGGCTGGCTACTCCAGCAGACAGCAGACCCGATAACATTAGAGCCCAGGCTAACAACCCCAATAAACTTAGTGAAAATAGAAGCCCCCGCATTCAATAGGTCTTAAGGGCCTAGGTTGGGGCCCAAGCCCACTCATGGCCCAAGCCATAGCCCAAGTTAAGGCCTAGCACATGAGGTAATCAGACATCATTAAAGCTCTATAAATACGCGTGGACCTCAATAATTAAAGGTACGTATTCATTAATCACTGATTTGACTCTCTGAGAGCTTTGACTTACTTGAGCTTCGGAGACTCTTCTGCAGGTAACCCCTCTTGGGTTAAAGCTGACATGTATCAATCGGGAAGAGACCAACTAAGGAGATAGCGGACTACATGGTAAGGTGACACTTGTGCCTAACTCATCTTATTTGTTTTGTGCAGGAACATAAAATATGAAAATTTTCAAATTTAAAAACAACAATTCCCTTTGAGTATTGCCCAACGCGCTTCTTTTGAAATGTTGAACATTTTTTATATATCACATCTAAGTCATTTAAATTTTAAATGGTGAAAACGGTAAAGAAATTAAAAAAGTGTTTCAAAAAGATGAAACTTTTCAAATTTAAGCAGACTAATTACCTTTGAGTAACAGCCAAAGTGGTTCTATTGAAATTTTGAACAAATTTTATATATAAAATATGAATTGTTTAAATTGTAAACGAAGAAAAGGGTAAAAAAATGAAAAAAGCCTTTCCAAAAGATGAAAATTTTCAAATTTAAAAACACCAATCCCCTCTAAGTATTGCCCAACATGTTTCTTTTGAAATGTTGAAGAATTTTTATATATAACATCAGTCATTTAAATTGTAAACGATTAAAAGTGTTACCAAAATATGAAGTTTTTCTAATTTAAAAACACCAATTCACTTTGAGTAACAACAAAAATGGTATTGTTGAAATTTGGAAAAAATTTCACATATAAAAGATAAATTATTTAAATTGTAAACGGTGAAAAGGGTAAAAAAAATGACACAAAAATAGGAAATTTTTCAAATTTGAAAATCCAAATCTCCTCTAAGTATTGCCCAACGTGTTTCTTTTGATATGTTGAACACATGAGTCATTTAAATATTTAAAAAGTGTTACCAAAAGATGAAATTTTTAAAATTTAAAATCACCAATTCCCTTTGAGTAACGACCAAAGTGGTTCTGTTGAAATTTTGAACAAAATTCATATATAAAATATGAATTATTTAAATTTTAAACGGTGAAATGGTAAAATAAAATGAAAAAAGCGTTTCAAAAGATAAAAAATTTCAAATTTAAAAACACCAATCCTCTCTAAGTGTTACCCAATGTGTTTCTTTTGAAATGTTGAACAATTTTTATATATAACATATGAGTCATTTAAATTGTAAACGGTGAAAAAGGTTAAAAAGAATTACACAAATTTTCCAAAAGATGAAATTTTTCAAATTTTAAAAACACCAATCCCCTCTTAGTATTGCCCAACGTGTATATTTTGAAATTTTGAACAATTTTCTTATACAAATAAGAATTATTTAAATAGTAAAAAAAATGAAAAAAGCATTTCCAAAATATTAAAATTTTCAAATTTAAAAACACCAATTCGCTTTGAGTATTACCCATCGTGTTTCTTTTCAAATGTTAAATAATTTTTATATATAACATAGGAGTTATTTAAATTGTAAATGGTGAAAAGGATAAGAAAAATAAAAATGTGTTACCAAAAGATGAAAATTTTCAACTTTAAAAACACTAATTCCCTTTGAGTAACGACCAAATTCGTTCTGTTGAAATTTTGAACAAATTTCATATAGAAAATATGAACTATTTAAATTTTAAATGGTGAAAAGGGTAAACAAAATGAAAAAAGATTTACCAAAACATGAAAATTTTAAAATTTCAAAACTTTAATCCCTTCTTAGTATTGCCCAACGTGTTTCTTTCGAAATGTTGAACAATTGTTATATCTAACATAAGTAATTTAAATTGTAAATGGTGAAAAGGTTAAAAAAATTTAAAAAGTGTTACCAAAAGATTAAATTTTTCAAATTTAAAATCACCAGTTACCTTTGAGTAACAACCAAAGTGGTTGTGTTGAAATTTGAGAAAATTTTCTTATGTAAAATATGAATTATTTAAATTGTAAACGAGAAAAAAAAATAAATGAAAAGTTTCCAAAATATGAAAATTTTCAAATTGAAAAATAACAATCCCCTCTGATTATTGCCCAACGTGTTTCTTTTGAAATTTTGAACTATTTTCTTATGTAAAATACGAATTATTTAAATTGTAAATTATAAACGAAATGAAAAAAGCGTTTCTAAAATACAAAAATTTTCAAATTTAAAAACAGGAATTCCCTATGAGTAATTCCCAACGTGTTTCTTTTGAAATGTTTAACATTTTTTATATATCCCATTTAAGTCATTTAAATTTTAAAGGTTGAAAAGGGTAAAAGTGGTTCTATTAAAATTTTGAACCAATTTCATATATAAAATATGAATTGTTTAAATTGTAAACGGAGAAAAGGGTAAAAAAAATTAAAAAAGTGTTACCAAAAGATGAAGATTTTCAAATTTAAAAACACCAATTCACTTTGAGTAACAAGAAAATTGGTACTGTTGAAATTTGGAACAAATTTCACATATAAAAGATGAATTATTTAAATTGTAAACAATCAAATGGGTAAAAAAAATGACACCAAAACAAAAAATTTTTCAAATTTGAAAACACCAATCTCCTCTGAGTATTGCCCAACGTGTTTCTTTTGAAATGTTGAACATTTTTTATATATCACATTTGAGTCATTTAAATTGTAAATGGTGAAAAGGGAAGAAAAATTGTAAAGTGTTTCCAAAAGATGAAAATTTTCAAATTTAAAAACACCAATCCCCTCTAAGTATTGCCCAATGTGTTTTTTTTTGAAATGTTGAATTTTTATATATAACATATGAGTCATTTAAATTGTAAATGGTGAAAAGGGTAAAATAAAAAATTTAAAAAGTGTTACCAAAAGATGAAGTGTTTCAAATTTAAAAACACCAATTCACTTTGAGTAACAACAAAAATTGTAGTGTTGAAATTTGGAACAAATTTCGCATATAAAAGATGAATGATTTAAATTGTAAATGGTGAAAAAGGTAAAAAAAATGACACCAAAACAGGAAATTTTTCAAATTTGAAAACACCTATCTCCTCTAAGTATTGCCCAACATGTTTCTTTTGATTTGTTGAAGACATGAGTCATTTAAATTGTTAACGGTGGAAAGGGTAAAAAAAATATTTAAAAAGTGTTACCAAAATGAAATTTTGAAAATTTAAAATCACCAATTCCCTTTCAGTAATAACCAATGAGGTTTTGTTGAAATTTTGAACAAATTTCATATATAAAATATGAATTATTTAAATTGTAAATGGTGAAAATGGTAAAAAAATGAAAAAAGCGTTTCCAAAAGAAGAAAACTTATAAATTTAAAAACATCAATCCCCCTTAAGTGTTGCTTAACGTGTTTCTTTTGAAATGTTGAACAATTTTTATATATAACATACGAGTCTTTTAAATTGTAAACAGTGAAAGGGGTAAAAAAAATTAAAAAAGTGTTTCCAAAGGATGAAAATTTCCAAATTTAAACACACTAATTACCTTTGAGTAACAACCAAAGTGATTCTGCAGAAATTTTGAACATATACCATATATAAAATATGAATTATTGAAATTGTAAACGATGAAAATGGTAAAGAAAATGAAAAAAGCGTTATTAGAAGATGTTAAAATTTGAAAACACCAATCCCCTTTAAGTATGTCCTAACATGTTTATTTTGAAATTTTGAAGAATTTTCTTATATAAAATATGAATTTTGTAAACTGTAAACGATGAAAACAGTAAAAAAAAATTTAAAAAGCGTTTCCAAACGATGAAAATTTTAAAATTTAAAAACACCAATCTTTTGAAATGTTGAAAATTTTTTATATATAATGTATGACTCATTTAAATTGGAAATGGTGAAAAGGTAAAAAAATTCAAAAAGTGTACCAAAAGTTGAATTTTTTTTCAAATTTAAAAACACCAATTCCCTTTGAGTAACGACCAAAGTGCATCTGTTGAAATTTTGAGAAAAATTTGATATATAAAATATGAATTATATAAATTTGCAAATAGTGAAAAGGGAGAAAGAAAATTAAAAAAATGTTACCAAAAGATGAATGTTTTCAAATTTGAATAGACCAATCACTCTGACTATTGCCCAATGTGTTTCTTTTTAAATGTTAATCAATTTTTATTTATAAGATATGAGTTATTTAAATTATAAACGGTGAAAAGGGTAAAAAAAATATTAAAAAGTGTTATCAAAAGATGAAAATTTTCAACTTTAAAAACATGAATTCGCTTTGAGTATTGCCCAACGTGTTTCTTTTGAAATTTGAATAATTTTCTTACATAAAATATGAATTATTTAAATTGTAAACGATAAAAAAATGAAAAAATTGTTTCCAAACTATGAAAACTTTCAAATTTAAAAACACCAAATCCCGTTGAATATTGCCCAACGTGTTTCTTTTGAAATGTGGAAAAAAATTTATATATAACATTTGAGTCATTTCAATTGTAACTGGTGAAAAAGGTAAAAGAAAATTAAAAATGTGTTTCAAAAAGATGAAGTTTTTTCAAATTTAAAAACATCAATTCCCTTTGAGGAATGGCTAAAATGGTTCTGTTGCAATTTTCGACAAATTTCACATATGAAATATGAATTTTTTTATATTGTAAACGATGAAAAAGGCAAAAAAGTGAAAAAAGTGTTTCCAAAAGATGAAAATTTTCAAATTTAAAAACACCAATCCCCTCTAGGTATTGCCTAACGTGTTTCTTTTGAATAGTTGAACAATTTTTATATATATAGATATGAGTCATGTAAAATGTAAAAAGTGAAAAAGGAAGGTAAAAACAAATTAGAAAAGTGTTTCCAAAAGATGAAAATTTTCAAATTTAAAAATACCAATTCCCTTAAAGTAATGGCTAAAGTGGTTCAGTTGAAATTTTGGACAAATTTCATATATAAAATATAAAGTAATTAAATTATAAATGGTGGAGACGGTAAAAATATGAAAAACGCATCACCAAAAGATGAAATTATACAAATTTAAAAACACAAATCCCCTCTGGGTATTAACCAACGTGTTTCTTTTGAAATGTTAAACAATTTTTATATATAAAATATGAATTATTTAAATTGTAAACAGTGAAAATGGTAAAAAAATGAAAAAAAAATTACCAAAAGATGAAAGTTTTAAAATTTAATAACTCCAATACCGTTTCAGTAACGACCAAAGTGGTTTTGTTTAAATTTTAAACAAATTTAATATATAAAATATGAATTATTTAAATTGAAAACAGTTAAAAGGGCAAAAAAAAATGAAAAAAAATGTTACCAAAAGATGAAAATTTTGAAATTTTAAAACACCGATCTGTTTGAGCATTGCACCATGTGTTTCTTTTTAAATGTTGAACAATTTTTATATATAAAATATTAATTATTTAAATTGTATATGGTGAAAAATGTAAAAAAAATTAAAAAATTGATAGCAAAAGATTAATTATTTTCAAATTAAAAACACTAATCCCTTTGAGTATTGCCCAATGTGTTCCTTTTAAAATGGTGAACAATTTTTATATAAAACATATGAGTTATTTAAATTATCAACTCCAAATACCGTTTCAATAAAATATGAATTATTTCCATGGTAAACGATGAAAAAGGTAAAAAAATGAAAAAAGCTTGACCAAAATGATAAATTTTTCAAATTTGAATAAACCAATCCCCTTTGACTATTGCCCAATGTGTTTCTTTTTAAATATTAATCAATTTTTATCTATAAGATATGAGTTTATTAAATTATAAACGTTGAAAAGGGTAAAAAAAATTTAGAAAGTGTTACCAAAACATGAAAATTTTCAACTTTAAAAATACGAATTCCCTTTGATTATTGCCCAACGTGTTTCTTTTAAAATTTTGAAAAAATTTCTTACATATGAATTATTTAAATTGTAAACGATAGAAAAATGAAAAAAGTGTTTCCAAAATATGAAAACTTTCAAATTTAAAAACACCAAATCCTGTTGAGTATTGCCCAGCGTGTTTCTTTTGAAATGTTGAAAATTTTTTATATATAACATTTAAGTCATTTCAATTGTAAACGGTGAAAAAGGTAAAAGAAAATTAAAAACGTGTTTCCAAAAGATGAAATTTTACAATTTTAAAAACATCAATTCCCTTTGATTAACGACTAAAATGGTTGTGTTGAAATTTTCAACAAATTTCACATATGAAATATGAATTTCTTAAATTGTAAACAATGAAAAAGGCAAAAGAGTGAAAAAAGCGTTTCCAAAAGATGAAAATTTTCAAATTTAAAAACACCAATCCCCTCTGGGTATTGCCCAACGTGTTTATTTTGAATAGTTGAACAATTTTTATATATAACATGAGTCATTTAAAATGTAAACAGTGAAAAAGGAAGGTAAAAACAAATTAAAAAAGTGTTTTCCAAAGATGAAAATTTTCAAATTTAAAAATACCAATTCCCTTAGAGTAATGGCTAAAATGATATTGTTGAAGTTTTGGACAAATTTCATATATAAAATATGAATTAATTAAATTATAAATGGTGGAAACGGTAAAAATATGAAAAATGCATTACCAAAAGATGAAATTTTACAAATTTGAAAACACCAATCCCCTTTGGGTATTGCCCAACGTATTTCTTTTGAAATGTTAAACAATTTTTATATATAAAATATGAATTATTTAAATTGTAAATAGTGAAAATGGTAAAAAAAAAAGGAAAAAAGCATTACCAAAAGATGAAAGTAATCAAATTTAAAAACTCCCATACAGTTTCAGTAACGACCAAAGTGGTTTTGTTTAAATTTTGAACAAATTTCATATATAAAATATGATTTATTTAAATTGAAAACAGTGAAAAGGGCAAAAAAATGAAAAAAGTGTTACTAAAACAATAAATTTTTCAAATTTGAATAGACCACTATTGCCCAATGTGTTTGTTTTTAAATGTTAATCAATTTTTATTTATAAGATCTGAGTTATTTAAATTATAATCGGTGAAAAGGGTAACAAAATTTAAAAAGTGTTACCAAAACATGACAATTTTCCACTTTAAAAACATGAATTCCCTTTGAGTATTGCCCAACGTGTTTCTTTTGAGATTTTGAACAATTTTCTTATATAAAATATGAATTATTTAAATTATAAACGATAAAAAATTGAAAAAAGTGTTTCCAAAATATGAAAACTTTCAAATTTAAAAACACCAAACCCTGTTGAGTATTGCCCAACGTGTTTCTTTTGAAATGTTGAAAAAAATTTATATATAACATTTGAGTCATTTCCATTGTAAACGGTGAAAACGGTAAATAAAATTGAAAAAGTGTTTCCAAAAGATGAAAATTTGCAAATTTCAAAACACCAATTCCCTTTGAGTAACAACTAAAATGGTTCTGTTGAAATTTTCGAAAAATTTCACATATGAAATATGAATTTTTTAAATTGTAAATGATGAAAAATGCAAAAAAGTGAAAAAAGCGTTTCCAAAAGACGAAAATTTTCAATTTTAAAAATACCAATCCCCTCTGGGTATTGCCCAACGTGTTTCTTATGAATAGTTGAACAATTTTTATATACAACATATGAGTCATTTAAAATGTAAACAGTGAAAAAGGAAGGTAAAAACAAATTAAAAAAGTGTTTCCAAAAGATAAAAATTTTCAAATTTCAAAATACCAATTCCCTTAGAGTAACGGCTAAAATGGTTCTATTGAAATTTTGGACAAATTTCATATATAAAATATGAATTAATTAAATTATAAATGGTGGAAACGGTAAAAATATGAAAAACACATTACCAAAAGATGAAATTTTACAAATTTGAAAACATCAATCCCCTCTGGGTATTGCCCAACGTGTTTCTTTTGAAATGTTAAACATTTTTTATATATAAAATATGAATTATTTAAATTGTAAACAGTGAAAATGGTAAAAAAATGAAAAAATCATTACCAGAAGATGAAACTTTTCAAATTTAAAAACTCCCACATCGTTTCAGTAACGGCCAAAGTGGTTTTGTTTAAATTTTGAACAAATTTCATATATAAAATGTTGAAAACAGTGAAAAGAGCAAAAAAAATGAAAAAAGTGTTACCAAAAGATGAAAATTTTGAAATTTGAAAACACCGATCCCTGTGAGCATTGCACATTGTGTTTCTTTTAAAATGTCGAACCATTTTTAGATATAAAATATTAATTATTTAAATTGTACATGGTGAAAACGGTAAAAAAAAATTAAAAAATTGATAGCAAAAGATTAAATTTTTTCAAATTAAAAACACCAATCTCCTCTGAATATTGCCCAATGTGTTCATGTTCAACAATTTTTATATAAACATGAGTTATTTAAATTAGCAACTCCAATACCGTTTCAGTAAAATATGAATTATTTCAATTGTAAACAATGAAAAAGGTAAAGAAAATGAAAAAAGCTTTACAAAAACAATAAAATTTTCAAATTTGAAAACACCAATCTCCTTTGAGTATTGTCCAATGTATTTCTTTTTAAATGTTAATCAAATTTTATTTATAAAATGAGTTATTAAAATTATAAACGGTGAAAAGGGTAAAAAAAATTAAAAAATTGTTACCAAAAAATTAAAATTTTCAAGTTTAAAAACACGAATCACCTATGAGAGTTGTCCAACGTGTTTCTTTTGAAATTTTGAACAATTTTCTTATATAAAATATCAATTATTTAAATTGTAAATGGCAAAAAAAAAAATGAAAAAAGCGTTTCCAAAATATGAAAACTATCAAATTTTAAAAACACCAATTCCCTTTGAGTATTGCCCAACTTGTTTCTTTTGAAATTGAACAATTTTTATATATAACTTTTGAGTCATTTCGTTTGTAAACGCTGAAAAAGGTAAAAAAAAATTAAAAAGTGTTTCCAAAAGATGAAAATTTGCAACTTTAAAAACATGAATCCCCTTTGAGTATTGTCGAACGTGTTTCTTTTGAAATTTTGAACAATTTTCTTATATAAAATATGAATTATTTAAATTGTAAACAGCAAAAAAAATAAAAAACGTATTTCTAAAATATGAAAACTTTCAAATTTAAAAACACCAATTCCCTCTGAGTATTGCCCAACTTGTTTCTTTTGAAATGTTGAACAATTTTATATATAATATTTGAGTCATTTCAATTGTAAACAGTGAACAAGGTAAAAAAAATTAAAAAAGTGTTTCCAAAAGATGAAAATTTTCAAATTTAAAAACTCCAATTCCCTTTGAGTAACGAATAAAATGGTTTTGTTGAAATTTTCCACAAATTTCATATGTTAAATGTGAATTTTTTAAATTGTAAACGGTGAAAAGGGCAAAAAAATGAAAAAAAGCATTACCAAAAGATGAAAATTTTCAAATTTCAGAACACCAATCCCCTTTCCGTATCGCCCAATGTTTTTCTTCTGAAATTTTTAACAATTTTCTTATATAAAATATGAATTTTTTAAATTGTAAACGGTGAAATGGTAAAAAAAATGAAAAAAGTGTTTCTAAAAGATGAAAATTTTCAAATTTGAAAACACCGATACTCACAACACGTTTCTTTTGAAATGTTCAACAATTTTTATATATAAAATAATAACTATTTAAATAGTACATGGTGAAAACGGAAAAACAAATTAAAAAATTGATAGCAAAAGATTAAATTTTTTCAAATTCAAAACACCAATCTCCTCTGAGTATCTCCCGATGTGTTCCTTTTAATGTTGAACAATTTTTATATAAGACATATGAGTTATTTAAATTATCAACTCCAATATCGTTTAAGTAATATATGAATTATTTCAATTGTAAACGGTGAAAAAGTTAAAAAAAATAAAAAAAGCTTTACCAAAACTAGAAAATTTTCAAATTTGAAAACTCCAATCCCCTCTCACTATTGCCCAATGTGTTTTTTCTTAAATGTTAATCAAATTTTATTTATAAGATATGAGTTATTTAAATTTCAAAAGATGAAAATTTTCAAATTTAAACACACCAATCTCCTCTGAGTATTACCCAACGTGTTTCTTTAGAAATATTGAACAATTATTATATATAACAAGAGTCATTTAAATTATAAACTGTGAAAAGGGTAAAAAAATTAAAAAAGCGCTACCAAAAGATGAAATTTTTGAAATTTAAAAACACGAATTTCCTTTAAGTAACAACCAAAGTGGTTCTGTTGAAAATTTGAACAAATTTCATATATAAAGTATGGATTATTTAAATTATAAATGGTGGAAACAGTAAAAATATGAAAAAAGCGTAATCAAAATATGAAATTTTATAAATTTGAAAACACCAATCCCCTCTGAATATTGCCTAACTTCTTTCTTTTGAAATGTTGAAGAATTTTTATATATAAAACATAAATTATTTAAATTGTAAATGGTGAAAATGGAAAAAAATAATGAAAAAAGCATTACCAAAAGATGAAAGTTTTCAAATTTAAAAACTCCAATACCTATTCAGTAAAGGTCAAAGTGGTTTTGTTGAAATTTTGAACAAATTTCATATATAAAATATGAATTATTTAAATTGTAAACAGTGAAAAGGGCAAAAAAAAAATGAAAAAAGTGTTACCAAAAGATGAAAATTTTAAAATTTCAAAACACTAATCCCTCTGAGTATTGCCCAACATTTTTCTTTTGAAATGTTGAACAATTTTTATACATAACATTTGAGTCATTTCAATTATAAATGCTGAAAAAGGTAAAAAATAAATTAAAACTGTTTCCAAAAGATGAAATTTTTCAAATTTAAAAACAATAATTCCCTTTGAGTACCGGCAAAAATAGTTCTTTTGAAATTTTCGACAAATTTCTTATATAAAAGATGAATTTTTTAAATTGTAATCGGTGAAAAGGGTAACAAAAATGAAAAAAGCGTTTCCAAAAGATGAAAATTTTAAAATTTAAAAACACCAATCCCCTCTAAGTATTGGCCAATATGTTTCTTTTGAAATGTTGAACAATTGTTATATATAGTTAGCAAAAGGGTAGAAAAATTGTAATTAGTGAAAAGGGTAGAAAAATTTTAAAAATAGTTAGCAAAAGATGAAATTTTCAAATTTAAAAACACCAATTCCCATTGAGTAACAACCAAAGTTGTTAGTTTTGAAATGGTTGAAAAGCCAAGAAGGGGGGGGGGGGTTGAATTGGCTAGTTAAAAATCTAGGCTATCTTTGCAAGCTAAAAACCACCTTTAATTGAATCAAATAGATCACCAAGTTAGGATGCAAACAATACTGAACTATACACTTTCAATCAATCAAAAACAAAGTTAACAAATTGATTTTACTAAACAGATTCTGTTATGGTATAATCAATCGATTGAAACTGAAAAACAGTCGACTAAAATACTGTGAAAAATGCAGAAATACGAATTTGAATTTTAAACCAGAAACAATGCTCAAGAATGATCAAGATCAGTTCCAAATGATTATACAAACATGCTCAATGATTCCGATGCTATGAAAACATGCAAGAACATGAAAAAGATGATTAAAGCACAAATTCTTAAAACTTTAAAATGAAAATGTAAGAGAGAAATGTTAGAGAAGAGAGGACACCACGAATTTTTATACTGGTTCACTCAAACTTGAGCTACATCCAGTTTGTCAAGGCAACCTTAGCTTGACTTCGCACTATTACAAAAGTTTTACAAAGTATCCACCCTTACATTTCCAAAATATGCAAAAACACCACAAAAGACTCTTGAATCACACAAGAATCACACCAGCACAGCAAGAACCCTCTTGCAGACCTAGAAAACCACCAGGCACACACACAA
>Ga0099822_1006240_pt1 | contig 15558 bp, 9 predicted proteins | sample CowpeawhiteBW_FD_76839 | JGI IMG/M metagenome (GOLD analysis project Ga0099822, IMG submission 76839) | Root nodule microbial communities of legume samples collected from California USA - Cow pea white BW | ecosystem: Host-associated > Plants > Roots > Nodule | place: USA: California | collected...
ATGATTCAATTTTGTCCTCTCTAATTTGATACCAAATTAGTAATTAAGTTTAATTACAACTTATATATACATATTAAAATAATTTTTATTATATTTATAGATTAAATTACTCCATCTAACTATTCAAATTATTTTTTTTACATGTATAGAAAATTTCAAGTGTATAAAATTACAAGTGAAAAATGTAAGAAATGAAATAGCATGAGTATTTAGGGAGTGATTTGATGTATAAATGGTAAAAAATTATTTTAACATGAATATATAAATTGTAATTAAGCTTAATTATTAATTTGGTCTCAAATTGGAGAGGACAAAATTTAATCATTTTAAAAAATTGGGGGACTAAATTGAATCAAAATTTCAAATAGAGGAACTAAATTGAAAACAACGAATGTTAGCTTGACACGTGGCACAATCGTCACCTGCCACGTGGCAGTATTTTTTTTTTTAAATAAAAAAATCTCAAATTGACACATGTCACAACCATAAAGTGACATGTGGCAGTTTATTTTTTTTTTTAAAATAATTAAAAAATTTTAATAAAAATAAAAAAAAATGGAAAATTCCACAAAATGACATGTGGCATGTACGGAGACGGTGTTAACGTTGACTTAACGGCAGGGACCAAATTGAACCTTTTAAAGAATTAGAGGACCAAATTGAACCAAAAAATAATAAGGGGACTAAAATGAACCAACCCAACAAATTAGGGGACCAAAATGATAATTAAGCTATGATTTTAAGTTCGAAACATAATTAAACAACTAAGTGAAAGGTGGGATTTAGTGAATGCATGTATACTTGTTATAATTACTTTAAAAATTTGAAATTAGCATTATTTGAATCACTACTAGAAACACTAAATTTACCAACCAAAATTTATCAACAAATGAAAATCTATCAATAATATGCAATTACTAAAGAAAATTAATAACAAATTTTGATATTTCATTGAACTTTCCGTCAGTAATGAGTGGGTAAGGAAAATATTTGTTGAAAAAATGGGTATTCCGAAAGGTTTCTCTTTCATCTTAAATGCATCCAAAAGTGATGCCTAATCCCATGCCACATGCCACGAAAATAAGGGATTTTCAAGGAACTTTATGCACAATTTTTTACTCATTTTTAAAAATTGTTTTCACACTCAACGTGGCTTCTGTCATACTTTCACAAAAAAAAAAGATCTCTCTCTTGAAAAAAGAAAAACACACACAATAAGTTTCCCATCCTATCTTCTCTTTGGTGCATCTTATTACTATTTTATCCTGGACTTATATTTGCTTTATAAGAGACTAATTCTTACTAGTTTTGATATCTTGGAGAAGTCCAAAAAGCTCTTGTTGTACCCTGGGGGTTTGCACATATACTACGGATAAATCCTTAATGGTAGTGATTTTACACGCCTCAGGAAATCCTTTGTAATTTATGTTCTTATCAGTTTTCCAAGTAGGTTTCCCTACGATCTTAAGGATTTACCAGAAAAAAAAAGGAATTATAGGATCTGTACGTGGAACAAGAGCAAATCCATGTAGTGTTGAAACACATATGTGCACCTACGTTTGACCCTATGGAGGAGAAGAGAGAGGAGGACCTGTGGCAGATTCTCCACTTGTGAAAGGTTTCCTGTTCTGATGCACAACTTTGCACCATGAGAGAAGGAAATAGGTCGTGGTTGCAAACAAATGTGGAAACTTTTTTATTTCATTCATTAGCTTGCCATCAAACTATTTATTCCTGCAAAGTTCTTTTTCTACAGAAGTACTTATATTGAGTTAGAAACATCAAACTTGAATATTCCCTTCCAAATGCAAGAATATACCAATGTTCATAAATTTTTCATTTCTCCCTATTGGAGAAATTTAAATCACAATAACTTGGGCCTAATGAGAAACATACATATTTTTGGATTTTTTTTTTAACTTTATCTGCAATGGACACGATTATTTTTACCTATGGAAGGTCTATTTGCTACCAAGACAACCTAACCCAGAGCCATGATTAAGATTTGGGTGGGAGTAGAATAATTGGAAACATGGTCACTCTGAGTGAGTCAATTACTCTTTTCCTTAGAAGAAAGAACGAAATTGGTATCCTTTTATGACCTTAACGTCGAGCCAACGGTGGTACGGTGAATGTGAGAATGACTCATATTACTCACGAGTTTTCCACATGACCTCTTGGGTTGCTGAGATCTCCGGTGGCGTTTGTAGTGCCAGCCACTTCAAGCTCCACTTCAATGTGCTCGTTCTCGTTGAAGTTGAATGGTAAGACGACGCCAAACAACCCGTCCGCGATGCCGTGAGGGGGAAGGCATAGTCACATTCAGGTGACCTAGAGAGTGCTCGTGAGGGGGATATTGATGACAACATAGCGACGATGGATCTAACGACTCTAGCACTACCGGTGAGGGCACTGGCGTGATGGTAATGAGAATTGCAATGGAGAATAGGGAGTCTCAAGTTGATGATGGGTGGCCTCTCCTCCTTATACTTTGCATTTTTGAGGGAGAAGAACCCTTGTGCATTTTTAATAAGTTGTCCTTACGTGGACCAAGAGAAATAAATTGTTAACCTGGTGCTTTGGATCGAGATCAGACACTTGAGTGGCTCATTCATGTCCTCTTGAGGGCCTGTGTCCCAAGTTATTATTTCAATCTTAATATTTAATAGTGTGGGGTGTAAGGTAATATTACTTAATTACTAAAAGGGATAAAATAATGATAATTAATTGTGATGGCTTTTCACATATGATATTGATAGTAATCTAAATTTGAAAATAGATAATATGTCATTATATATTTATATGTGGATGACGTGCTAATGACTCATATATGCAATAAAATAGTCTCTAGAATGAAGTTGTTTCTAGAATCTAACTTTGAAATATAAGTTTTTTCTAGGAGAATCCAATGTGATTTTAGAAGTTAGAATCATAAGGAAAGGAGACATATATTACTATCCCAAGAATAATATTATAAATGTTAAGATGCACTTTCAAGACTTATGACATATCTAAGAGATTCAATGAATTATGCTATTGAATATAGTGGATTTTCCATTGTACTATAAGGGTACAATGATGCTAACTAGATCTATGATTTAGATGAGACAAAATCCACTAGGTTATGTATTCACATTTGGAAGTAGTGTGATTATATGGTCGCACTCCTGATCTGGTTTTTCTCTCTCGCGGTGGCTTCACTGATCTCGTTTGATTCGCTTCCAATGAGAGCAGTGATGATGCTGCAGAGGTGGCGTGTTCGCGACAACAGGTGGTGCGTTCATAGTGGGAGCAACAATTTGCGTTTGTCATGATGGCGAAGCTAAAGAGGAGTCGCGCTGCTCACTGTGGGGGTCCACATTAGTGTCTATGGTGGTTTTTTGTTTTGACACTGTTTGGGGCAACTTGCATAACCTGAACGAAGGAGGTTGATGTTATTGTACTTGTGATTGTGGCTTACTCACAAGGTTCTGTGGTGGGCCATTCTAGGTTGAGGCTGACGTAGGTCGTTGCATTTAGCATTGTTGAGGTGTTGGCCTACTTAGCCGCTTTCTAGTTTGGGTTAGGATTCATCACATGAATGTTAGGTTACGTGATCATAATAAAGAAATGACTAAATAAAATAAAATAAAAATTAATAAATTTTGTGAAGCTTACATGCATAGGCATTTGAATTAAAATTAATTTTGATTTTGATATATAAATAAGAATTCAAATTTTGGTAGTTTAACATTTTTTACGAGCATATTGAATCAAGAAGTCGCCAAAGTGATCTCTCTTGAGGAGATAGTTCGTGAGAAATGTTAAATATTTTTGTTTAAGTATATCCATGCAATTATTAGTCGGCCTAAAGGAATATTAATATTTGATTGTATTACATACACACTTGTGAAGGTAAACATGTGATAATTATAAGGTTTTCCTTTGTCAATGATAAATCAATCCAAAGATGGGTTTGTTGTTGGACATGTTTTATTATCAATGGTTGATCATTACAACAAGAAACCACTAGTAGTTAATATTATTGTCCAAAGACTTGATAATCTATATATGCTTGATAGGTGACCTCCTTATAGTGAATCCTTCTATACGGAATAGTGTGGTACTAAGCATAAAATTGAAGATATTGATTTAGGAGCATTATGACACAGGCTTCTAGGTCACATCTCTAATAATAGAGTTGAACGAATTGTGTCAAATGATCTTGGATTCCATTGACTTCATAAAATTTTATGTTTGTGTTGAATGTGTTAAAGGTAAATAGACCAAATCAACGAGATTAGGGGCTATGAGTTCTATAATCCCAAATTAAAGACAAATTTTGAAACGAGCGTTGTTATATTCTTTGAGGATATTGAGTTTGGGGGGAAGAATAAGGTTAAAGACAATAAGGTTAAAGACTTCGTCTTCAAGGAAGAATCAATGACAATTCCATATCTGATTCATATAGTTGCTTTTGATGAAACAAGTTCAGATCCTCGAGAACAAACTCAAACTCCTTAAGAACCTATGCTTCATGAGCCAGTAACTTTGCTGAGATCCATGAAAGAAAGGAGAAATATTATTCCAAATTATTATGAAGTATTTCTCCATGAAAATAAAGGAAATAATGGTATGATGAAAGATGACCCAGTCAACTTCCGTCAAGCCTAAATCAAGCAAATGGATTGAAGTAATGAATGAGGAGTATAAGTCTATGCAAGACAATATGTAACGTCCTAGCCGGAAATTACTTGTTTAAAATAAATTGAAATTAAAATAATAATAAACCTCATTTATTATTGAGTACTTTCCAAAAAAAAAAAAACGGGAATATTTTAAATCTTTTATCTCAACGCGCCAAAATTTAAACCCAACTACGACGTTCAATTATTACAATGATAGCGTTTATAAAGTCAACACAAAATAGTTCATAAACTTCCGTAAAAAGAACTAGTAAAACTCCCATAGTTGTTCCCCACTCCGTCTCTAGGCATCCACAAGCTCACCTGCATCAACATTTGCTCCCATGTAACAAGTTACATGATCATCGTCAAACACACACAGATAGGGTGAACTCAATATAAACAGACAAGTAAAACATGACATCAATTAAGCATCTCAAAACCGTAACATGTGTTAGCATCTCCCATTCCTCAGTTCCTCAACTTCCAAACCTTACGTTAGACGCCTCTTGATTCTACACCATTTGGTGAATACACTGATCGATCTTTGCTACACGAGTGTCTACTCGCCCTTCCGACTACAAGCCAACACCTAATAGTCCACACACGGGAATAAATTACGAGGGCCATAATCTGCGGCACCAAGTGGAGTTACCTAAAATGAACCGAAGTTCGTAGTTGTCCCAGACTACCAAAATTCAATCAGTTGCACTGAAGAGGGCAATCTTTCGAAACCTCGCCGTACAAGCCACGATCTTGCACACTCCATTGGACTTCTTAAACCACCAAGCTACAACCTCGAGTGGCCACGTGTTACCCCAATACAAGATACACTTGTAACTGGGCCCCCACCTAATAGTCCACACATGAGAATAAATTGCCACGACCACAATCCGCGGCACCAAGTGGAGTTCCCCAAAATGAATCGAAGTTTGTAGTTGTCCCCAGACTACCAAAATTCAATCAGTTGCACTAAAGAGGGCAATCTTTCGGAACCTCGTCGTACGAGCCACGATCTCGCACACTCCACTAGACTTCCTAAACCACCAAGCTACAACCTCGAGTGGCCACGTGTTACCCCAATACAAGATACACTCGTAACTGGGCCCCCAACCAAAGCATCGCATCATGACCTTCATCCAAAGATGTGTATAAATCCTCCTCGCGATCCAACTCTGCACCCAAAATCGCCTGCCGCACCTCTCATGTTGCTAGGCAGAACTTGGTTCCAGACCGCCTGGCGAGCACCTCACGCCGCCAAGCGCCAAGTGCCTTCCATTGCTTTTGCCACTCTGATTTCGCTTGGCGGAACCAACCTTGCTGCTAGGCGCCACTCATGTTCAGTGACCACTGTCACTTTTTGGTTATCTACCGCATGGCAGCTTGCCCCGCGCCACCAGTCGCCATATTAGTAGCGCAATGCTACTGGTTTTTGGCATATTAAACAGGTCTTAAGGGACCCCAATCACGCAATACACTACAACACATCACAATTACGATTATCCAGTCATAATACCAAGACTAAATTACAATGCACACATTTAATCATGCCACCAATTCAATCATTATCATGTCTACCCTACTAAAGTGGTCAATTTTGCACATATACTTTCAAGACAACACAATCACTACACCTGCCAATGACCAAAGAAGAACACAATCTAGCCCTCGTACATAAAATCAATCTCATTCATCCAGGCTTAGTCACATAACTGAATTACAATTTCATCCATTTCACTCAACATATTTTCCCAATTAATAGCATGTCGTCCTCAATTAGTTAGAAACAATACCACACATCAAGGTTGATATAAATCAGACCAATTTTGGATGCCTGTACAGTTCCCAAATATGCACTGAATCATCTAAATTATTATAGTCCACCCTTTTTATGCTCATGTAATCCCGATCATCGCAAGGTTATACATAACTTTATCCCTATACCATATGTGTTTACCTTTACACATCCTCTACATGCTAAGTTCGTTTTCACATAAAAAAATTATTCGATAAAGTCCCAAAACACTAAAATTTCAGCACAAGCATTAGGTTTGTCCTTGTTCTCCAGTGTCGCCTGGCGGCTATTGTAACATCCCGATAGGATATTACGGGTTTAAATAATTAAATAAAAATAAGAAAATAACATCACATTTATTATAAGTTCATTTCTCAAAAAACACGGGAATTTAAAACACTTAAATTGTAACATAGTTCAAAAATTCATAATTTCATTATTACAATTCCACTAACGTTCAACATAATTAATATTACATCAAAAGTCTAAAAAAATGTAAATTCTTTCAAAAGCCCCGGGTAGCCCCTGCTCTCCGCCTCTAAGCATCTCCTGGCTCACCTGTCAAATCATCTACTCCCGGATAATAAGTTATCCGATCATCGCCACACACACACAGATAAGGTGAGCTGTGCACAGATATATAAATACATAAAACATAAAATAAATATGCCCTCCAACCCAATGAAAATAACACCACTAAAATATTTCATTATTTCCAAATTACCCATCCCTGATCTCATAGTCCTTCATGAGTCAATTGCATGAACTAGATCTTGGGACTTCACTGTGCTCCCACAAAACTAACCCATTCGTGGTCCAAACCTACGAGCCTATCCTTCTCATAGTCCTGCTCTACAGACTCCTCGTTTGTAGTAAAACATCCAAGCCTCTCTCGCTCGGACCATGGCATGCACGCAATCACCATACTATGGACTCCTCGCCCAATAGCAGCTGACAGGAAACATAACAGTTCCTTGCCCATCATGTGCCCGACACATGTACTCACCATACTAAGGACTCCTCGCCACTTAGCAACCGACGGGAACTACTCAGTTCCATGCCCATCATGTGTCCCATCATCAAGCACATCTCAGACCCCTATTGGACTCAGTCCTTCAAGCCCAACACCACAAACACATGCAAATAATTTCCTTAGCCTAGGAAACCCCAAGCAATTCAGTACAACAACACATAAGAACCTGGCTCCTTGCCATTCTCGCTTAAGCCACGTCTGTTCGCCCAAGCAAGTGCATTTGTCTCGCCCAAGCTGAATCACCTCGCCTGAGCGAGTGTGAAACAACGACCTCACCACGATATCTCGCTTAGGCGAGGTTTGCTCGCCTAGGCGAGGTCATCTCTCGCCCAAGTTCACCATTCTTTCTCGCCTGAGCTAAAACGCAAGCAACACACCAATATTTAACAAGATTTCTCGCTTAGGCGAGACCTTCTCGCCTGAGTGAGATCCTAGTGCGCTCAAACCACACAACCCTCACCTGGATGAGGATTCGGCGTGAATATCATCTGGTCTCATCGCGACCTCGTTTAGGCGATCCATTCTCGCCTAACCAAACGTATTTTTCGCTTAACACTAACTCAGGTCGCCTGGGCGAGATGCTCGACCCTCATACCAGTAACGAATTTCTGTAACTCTCGCTTAGGCGAGAGTGACTCGCTTAGGCGAGAGTGAATCGCTTGGGCGAGAATTGCAGTATCCCCCCCTGTTCATACGTGAAATCAACCCATAAAACCACACCAACACAGGGTAATTCGTATTGCATAACCATATAAGCACCAACAACCCAAATAGACATATTATATTCACATTTGAACCAAAATCTTGAGACCCATCTATGATCCTTCATTCTAAACCCAAACCTTTACTCCTTTCATCATAAAAACAGAAAAATAAGCATAGCATCGTAAACCAATAGCCAAAAGTTTCATACACATCAAATATATTACAATTTCCAGAGCATATAAGAATCAATTAAGAAAAGCAATCATGGCACAAAACCAGACACATGTCATATAATCCACATGCACAAAAGTTAACTCCCCTAACCTGAAATCTTGGTACCAAACTAGTAGCCTTTGAGGGTTCTTCTCCAATTTCCCAATCCGCCTAATTCTTCCTTTCAAGTCTTCTCCCAATAGCACTCAATTCTCTCCTCACACTCTCAGAATTCGTATTCCTCTCACAAGCGAATTGACAACACTGCCAAAACCCACTTTTTTCCTCAAAATGGCCTTTTATATGTGTCTCATTTAGGGGTTTAAATGTTAAAAAAAAATAGGCTTTATGGTGGGTTTAATTTCTATTAAAGGATCATTATATAATGGTTTTCAGCCCCCTCTTGGGGGGCCCTAGGTTTGCCTTTTCCTTTTCACCTTCAAGTCACCCTAATTTTAGCAAAAATAAAGTCAACTTTATGTCCCTTAAGGTTTGAACCCATGACCCTTCACTCATAAGGCTTAAGCACCACCAATAAGCCAATTCAGATTTTGTGATAACCATCATAATTCCTATGATTACAATATCACTCACTAGTCACAATTATATTATCAAAATACAATTAAATCAAATAACACATAAAATGAAATACTTAGGACTCGAACCCAAGTCTTCTCACACAAACCAAGTACTCTCAACCATTTGAGCTAGTAACCTTCCACATCACATCAAACAATATTTAATTTCATAAAGGCTCTTCCTACTCGCATTTATTAATTAATTAATTTTCACGGGTCTTACAGCTGTTATTATACCGCCAGGCGGTGCATCTAAACCTGGGATCTGCCCAGATTTCCCACACTTGTATGCCCCCTATTTTTCAAGCCAACCAATCCAACACACATTTTCACATGAATTTAGGGTCTTATTACACACAAAGCTCGTTTATGTTCAATTTTAACCATTATTCTCCTGCAACATACCTTAAATCATATTCAAATACCACATTATTTCCTTACGAACCCGAATCCCAATTTCACACAATATTCATACATTCAACATAAACATATTGTCTACAGTCAATTTTTCTCATACAAATTCACCTTCACGCATATGAAACATCATAGCAACATCACTGATAATCCAAAAAATCCAAAGCAACCCAACAACTGGCACCCCAATTTGCATCGTCTGGCAGATCATCCTCCGCTGCCAAGCGGTTCATGAAGAAAAACCTAGAAAATTGGGTTTGGAACTTGTGTCACCTGGTGGGTCGCGCGTGACCGCCATGTGATTTCTAGAAAATTCCAGAAACCCGAACAAAATGTGAAGGAAAAGGAAAGAGATGCATTCTCACATCCTTAGGCATATCACGAATACATACAATTAAATTTAGCACACCAAATAGGAACTCCCCTAACCTGGATTCCTTACTCAATTAGCAAAACTTTGAGTTCTCCCTTGATCCACATTAGTCCCCTTTGTTCTACTACTTTTCAGCACTTCCTCTCCCTCTCTAGAGCCCATGACTATTCTAGAAGTTCTCTCCTCACTCTATGCATTAATGGCAGCCTCACTAACTCTCTCTCTCACCCTTAATGGAGTCCTTAACTATGCTTTAATTTGGTTTAATGGTAGCAAAACGAAAATTAGTTTAAAGAGGGTTTAAGGGCTATTGATTGACCATTAAGTCATGGTTTTCCAACCCGTCCCATCTGCCTCACAATTAGCTAGGGTTTTCAGGCTCTTTACATTCATGCAAAAAAATTAATTTTAGCAAAACGAAAGTTATTTTGCTTGAACCATGGTTCAAACCCATCACCTTCCAATGTCAAATCAATGCATAACCATTCAACCAATTCATGTTTTGTGATAATTTCTATAAATTTAGAATTTTATACTTTCTTATCACGCTTCCATCTTTATATAGAAAAATAATACAATAACACCCAATTGGCACAATTAAGACTCGAACCCAAGTCCTCTTAACACAACCAAGTACTCTCAACCACTTGAGTTAATACATTTTCACGTTATGATAGTTAGCAATTAATGCCATAAAAGCTTCCACTACCTCCATTTATTAAATAATTAATTATTTAATTATTTAAATTTCTCGGATCTTACACAATAAGGTTTGGGAACTTGTCCCATTACCATATGGTGTAAAACCCATTGGTTGTAAGTGGTTTTTAAGACCAAGAGGGATTGCAAAGGTAATGTGGAGAGGTATACGGCTTGTCTTGTGGCAAAGGGTTATACTCAATAGGAAGGGATTGACTTTAAAGAGACTTTCTCTTCAATTTCATTGAAAGTCTCTTTTAGGACAATCATGACTCTTGTTGTACATTATGAATTAGAGCTTCATAAAATTGATGTCAAGACGGTGTTTTTCAATGGTAACATTAATTAGACGAATTATATGGTGCAACCAAAAAACTTTGTGTTAGGAGAGTCAAAGAATATGGTTTGCAATTTGACATAATCCATTTATGGGCTAAAATAGGCATCCCGTCAATGGTACCACAAATTTCATCAAGTGATTCTCTCATTTGGTTTCAAGATGGATGTTGTTGATGATTGTGGGTATCATAAATTCATAAATTTTGAAATTTTGAAATTATGTCGTAAAGAATTTGATATATGTCCAAGTATGTACGCATCCAAATATAACATACGTAGTTGGGGTATTAGGCAGTTATGACAGATATTTAAGCAGTATCATTTTGAAACCAGCCAAAGGTGTTATGAGGTATTTTTAGAGACTAAGAGATTATATACTCACATACAGGGAGTCATATCAGTTAGAGATCATTGGGTATTCTGACTCAGTTTTTTGCACGATGATATAAGGGATCAAATAAGGAATATGGCTGAGGAATTATTTATCACAGGGTTGTGTATTGTGAAGTAATTGAAAGACCAATTAATTTATATTGTGACATCAAATCAGTTGTATTATTCTAACAACATTAAGGTACAAAGTGGATAGTTTTCAATAGAACAATAAGGGACAAACTCCATGATGACAAATCCTCTCACTAAGGTACTTACACCTATGGTCTTTCATGAGCATATTGCTCATATGGATGTTTTGTTGTTTGAGGAGTCTTTGGTTTAGTGGGAGTTAGTCACTTTTATGTGTTTGTGTTCTATTTTTGATTTTATGCATGCATGCAATATCTTAGGACATACTTTGATATTATTTAGAAATTACCAGATATGGGTACAGGTACGAGGCAAATATTTATCCAGCGGGTAGGGTAAGAGGGAGCTACTACTTGTACCCTACTCGCCCCGTTGTCATCCCTACTAGTTGACATCCCTGTTTGTGACCTGTAGGGATGGCAACGGGGCGAGGCGGGGCGGGAACGAGTTTCGTTATCCCATTCTCACCCCCATAGAAAAAATTCATCTTTATCCCCATACCCAAACCCAACAGATATCAAACTTTTGTCCCATCCCCATCCCCACTGGGTAACGAGTACAATCTCGTACCCATACCCATACCTATTTTTTTACTACTTCAATATTAATTTTAATTAATTTTTATTAAATAATAAAAAATTATAGTAAAGGAAATATAATATTATCAAATATTCAATATAAGAGAATTGTTGTTTCTTTGATATCAAATATTTTGAAAGAAATTATAATTGTATACATTTTAAATTAGAATAACAAATAAAATTTCATGAGAACCAAAACATTTATTAAATTTCCAAACATTAATGGAACTTAGTTGATAAAATTTAATTTTTTTTAAAAAAAATATAAAAGAAAAACAAATATTCATATTAAAATATATTTTAAATGTTTGTTTACTTCAATTTTTCAAATTCTGATGAATCTCTTTTTTATACAGTAATAAAAGTTATAATAAATCACTTGATCAAAATGATACAAAGAATAAATATTAGACTAATAAAAATAAATTTTGAACATAGATCTTGTATCTTTTAAACCTCAATATATGTTGGATGGTGATAAAAAAATCATGGCAATTACACTAAATTTTTATATTGTAGTAAATAAAATTTAATTATACAATTATATTGACAAAATTGCAGTATAATTGATAATGAGTTAGAAAATAAAAAATAATTATATAAGATATATCAAAATAGTATTATACATGATGAAAATAAAATATAAATAAAAATATTAAAAAATTAACAAATGTGTGTCTTAGAAACAAGTTGAGAAACTACTGAATGAAATCGTACAAAGGAAAATAAATGTATAATTAAGGGTATGATAAGATGAAAAATACCTTAGACATCTAAGAAAACTTTTCAAATATCAACATATGTAGTCAATGGTTGAAAAATAACGAAAATTGTTTTAGCGAAACAAAAAAGTTCTTCAAAGGAAACAAAAATTAATAATAATAAGTAAAGAAGAAATTTTTTATATTACCTAGTAAATGAAATGTTTATGCTATTAAACACTTAAATTGAGATTGTTAAACATTCTTATGTGAAAGAAAAATATATAATAAATAAAAATATTAAAAAATAATAGAAATATTCAAATGTGAGACATAAATATTTAATTGACATACATCATTTGAACATAATTATATAAATGTTATGATAAGATGAAAAATATATTGGAGATGCGAATGAATTTCATGACAAAGCAAATAATTAGAAGAAATAAAAAATAGAAAGTATATAAGGTTACTTAATTAACTGTGAATATTTTAATAATTTAAACGAGGATGGATATTATGACGGGTATGGGGACAAGAACGGGACAAATATGTACATCTCCATACCCATCCCCATATCCAATAAAAATAGTCGGGGATTCCTCCATACCCTTAAGGGCGCTACGACCCAACAGCCCAAGGACAAGCGGCTGAAGGCCGCACGCAACAATCGAGCGATTTTATACCATATTTGCTTTGTCAACAACTAATTGAAAATCACATTGAGATCCTTATTAATGTGACCCCTTGGCAACACCGACCATGACTTACCATTCTTATCCAGCTATTAGGGCGCACGAACGATCAACACAGTCGGGCGGGCACAACGAAAGAGTCAGACAACTGTAATTAAGGTAAAATAGGTCAGCAAACAAGTTTAAAAAGCAATTGGACCGCAATTAAAGAAACCTTAATCACAAGCCTATATAAAAAACTATAAATGGAACCCCAAGGTAAGTTGGTAAGGACTTTTACTTCGCATTTATTATAGCATTAATTGCTAATCCCGACCGGATTCGAACTGACTTAAGCATCAGAGCATAATTTACAGGTACCCCGATCGTATGGGCAACCGAACGGGAAGGAGGAGGAAAACCGAACAGGAGGAGAAAAAGGAGAACCGAGTGATGACGAAGAAGAAAAATAAGTCAAGCAAGTGTTTTAGATAGGTGCTCAGACCCTACACTAGAAACAATAATTAAACAACTAAATGAAATGCAGTGTTTAGTGAATGTTTTTTACATGTTAAACGTTGATCGAAGTCGTACCCAACCAAATAAAACATTTAAATGCAGTACTCAGGAGTTAACCCAGGGTCATCTCCTAGTGACCATTATTTTTACTCAAAGGTTCCAGATTGCATTTCAACACAAAAAGGGGGGTTGGCAGATTCACAATGCTAATCAACAAATTAAATTAAATGCAACAATGATTAAAAATGTATTGACATCCTTGATTCAAACAAAGTTTCACTTATCATAGGCCACCAAATTAACACCTCTGCCTTCTCTCAATCCACTAGATAATAACCCACTAAGCGAAAGTTACAATCCAGCTTCATTATGCAATTAAGTAATGCACGCATCCATGAAGTCATGACAGCCAAGCTATATACATTAAGCATGAACATAACCTAACCCAAACATATGCAATTAATCTGTAAATTAAGCATAAACAAATGAACCACATGCATTCCTCGAATTCAGGACAAAGACATGGCAAATATCACAAAATAAGCACAACCTCAAAGCTTCATTGCATTTTTCATTAAGGAGTCAATACACAAATTTAGCTCGACATGGAAATAAGGCAATTAAACACTTCAAAACGGAATTCACCAAAACAGAACATCAAACCCTAACAGCAGTATTATTCAAACGCAAATTCAAAAGCAAAAGAGATTTCTAAAGCTTTAATGGAATGAAAATCGCTGTTGTGATATAAAAACCGAAAATCCCATACATGGGTGTTGTTCCAAGTCAATACAATTCACAAAACGAGATGCCCAAGCTAGCAAATGAGTTCAAAATGTAAAACCCACATTGGGTGCTGTCAAATGTGCATAAAAACGGTAAAAACAAGTGCTAAAACGTGAAAAATGAAAGAAGGCACCTCCATGGTCATCCACCAAAGCTTCAAAATGTGAAAATGGAGAAATGGAGAAGATGAAGTTCGACTACCACACAAGAAGACCTAAAAATCTCGTGGTCACATCACTATAGACCCACATATTTACAAAAATGTCATTCTGCCACTCAGAATTACAAAAATGCCACTATGGGCTGAAAATACTGGTCCAATGACGTGGACAAGCTCACTGACATGGCGTAGACATGGCAACTCTCTCTTGACCTTAAGATAAATGTCTAAGCTCCAAAATTTGCTCTACATAATACCTAAAAACAATTACAGACAATAATTAGACCAATTAATGCCAAATTACTCAAAATTCGAAATTATGGCCCAATAAAATCCAATTGAGGAAAATACACTAACAAAAAATAATTAAGCACTAAACAACCCTAGAGAATGACACAAAAAAGACAATGAAATAAGAAAAAATAATGACTCATAAAACGTATTTTAGAAAAGTGAAATTAGCATTATTTAAATGTAATAAAAATAAACATACGTTAGATTCTTGTTTAGTGAATTTAATATATTACTATTATTATTAAATATAATAAAAAATAAATTTGTAAAAATATAGAAAATAAAAATAATATATTATTAACGTTTTTAAATAAAAATGAAGTGATATTTTGAAATTCTAAATTTTAGAGAACTAATTATTTGTTCTAGTTAATATATATATATATATATATATATATATATATATATATATATATATATATATATATATATATATTTTTTTTTTTTATATGTATATATATATTTTTTTTTATATATTATTTTTTTTTTTTTATTTTTTTTG
>Ga0099822_1006251_pt1 | contig 15542 bp, 9 predicted proteins | sample CowpeawhiteBW_FD_76839 | JGI IMG/M metagenome (GOLD analysis project Ga0099822, IMG submission 76839) | Root nodule microbial communities of legume samples collected from California USA - Cow pea white BW | ecosystem: Host-associated > Plants > Roots > Nodule | place: USA: California | collected...
AACGATGTGGCGACTCTCTTCAACTGAATATTAATGTCCAAGCTCCAAAATTTGCTTCACCCAAATATCTAAAAATAATTAAAAACGAAAATTAGGCCAAATAATGTGAAATTAGTCCAAATTCGGAACAGTGGCCCAATAAAGCCCAACAGATGAAAAACACTTTAAAGATGAACAATTAAGCACTGAACAACTGTCAAATGGATACACAAAGGCTAGTGGAATGGAAGAAAATAATAACTCATCACATACCAATAGCGCAATGCTACTGGTTTTTGGCACTTTTCCCAGGTCTTAAGAGACCCCAAACATACGATGCATCATTCTTATAACAATCATAATATTCCAGACATAATACTATAACTCAAACTCAATATACACAAATACCTCATGCACAAATCAAGTATTATCATGTCTAGTATGCTTTCCTTTATTCACTAACTAAAACAAGCCACAAAATTGTCAATAATGTACCTACCATTTGCCTCCTAGGGTTTCTGTGTCTCTTCACATCCATGCCAAAGTGGGTTTTAACAAAAAGAAAGCTATTTTGTTCAAGCCAAGGTTCAAACTCACATCCCCACAATTACAAAGTAATGTGCACAACCAATTCATGTTTCATGATGCTATTTATAAATCTAAAAGTTTATACTCTCACATAATTAAGTACTCTCAACGATTTGAACTAGTACTTTTCCACGTCACAAAAGTTGGCATTTATTGCCATAAAGCTTCCACTACTCACATTTATTAAATAATTATTTATTTAATTATTTAATTTTGGGCTCTTATAGTTGTTACCCACTAATGCACGCATTCATCCTATTTTTCACGTTTCACTCCTAAGAAGGTGCATTGGTGCTCCTAGCCACAATATGTTCCACTTCCATTATTGGATTCTAATAACCATCCACTGATCAACCCTTTGGCTGTTTTAGATGTGTGTAAGGAAAAATTCATGACTCTTAGGATGTCCCAGTCCTTATACAATGGAATGGATCTGATTAATATACTTAGGAACCTTTGTCCCACATTCAAGAGGTTTATCCTACATTTGACCTTGGGGACAAGGTCACTATTGATGGGGAGGGTAATGTCATATGCAATTCAAATTTAGTGAATCATGAAGATGGACAGCTGGTATCAAATCCGGATGATAAGGAAAATGAGGCAAAGAATGCAACCCATGTGACAAGGAAGAGTAACCGTATAAAAAAAAGTCGTTGAAGATGAGAGAAAATGAGGAAATAAAAGGAAAAGAAGAGAGGTAGAGGAGGGAATGAACCTTAGCAACGTCTTCTCATTATTGGATTTTCTATGTCATGAAATCCTTCTTTCTCTCTGATGGATTTTCTCTTCTATTTGTGTTTTATGAGATAGTGGAATAACGATTGTATTGATACACACTTGACTAATACAATCCATTTTTCCCTTGTTTGTTGTCTTTAATATTTTAGGGTTCATAACACTACACATCATCAAATGATATCCGGCAAAATTTTCAAAAAAAGCTTAAAAATGCATTTCAACCTCCTCTCCTTGTGTTTGGCTTCTGCACCATATCCCTACACCCAATCATTTCGGATTTTTTGTTCTGGTAGACAATCACCCTACTTCTATTATGGAAATAATTTTCCAAAGGCTTTTGATATGTGCACCAAGAAATTTGATAAGGAACAGGAAGTCTTTGCCCTTGTGCTTTGATGTGTTTTTTCACTACCTATATATTTTTTATATTTTTTATGCATCGAGTAAGAGAAAATGTAAAGTAGAGGATCAAAGAGAATGAAAACTTGAATAGTCAGTCAACTCATTGCATATCTATAATATTGAAAAGCATTTCTCGTAAATAAGAAATACAGACGCACTATCTTTATTATGTAGGTGAAAGATAATTTTAAATTTTGTTTTGATTTTCCATTTATTAGGGTTTAGATAATGTACATAAACATCCGAATTTCTATTCTGTACCCATTTAATATGAATAAAATAATACTTTTATTTGAAAATATAAAATTATTCGGGATGAATTAACTAAAAAATTAAAAAATAATCTTTTTTTAGGGTGTAAGAAGGTCTTCATACATACTTATCAAATTAATGTCATACATAGGAAGTTAGAAACATCGATAATATAGTATATATCTTATTTCTTCACATCTTTTCTGCAAACCTCTGGTTTATGGTCTGGAAGCATCAAGAATGTTCTGTAATTCCTGAGGCTGACAAGGGACTGCAAGAGCTCCCATTTGTCTGAAACCAAACTCTTGTTCGGCTTGTCGAAGCAATCCTAAGAAAGCAGGATCATTCAAGTAATGCAACCCAACAATGAACCTTTTGGATTCTCCACCTTTCATGGCAAGAACAGCAAAGTATCCTTCCCTAACATCATCTCCCACACTTGTGCCTTCACTGTAGTACCTCACTGCTGGTCTTCTCTGAACAATGTGTGAAACTCCCTTTTCTACCTTCCCAACAAAAGACCTAAGCATCATCTTCACTTCTCAATGCTACTTTTTTCTTCTTCAAAGCTTTTTGATTTTCAATTTTTGAGCTTGTGTCCTCTATGCTCGGATTGGCTATTTATATATATTGAGAACATGGTTAACGACAATATCTTTGATTATTAATTGTAAGAAGCTTATGAATAAGTGGCAAGTGGTAGAGCTCATAATTCATTGCCATTATTTCACATATCAATTTCTTCATTCTCATACGCGATAACAAATTGAATCTTATTAAACTATTTTCAATTGTTTTTAATTATTTTAACAGTGTAAAATATTCTAATTATAATATATTTTATTACAGATTTCACAAAGATCTTATCTTATAAATTAGTTATGTAAAGTTGAGTTAAATTTAAAATTTTCTTAACATGATATTAGAATTAAACGAAACATATTTTAACAAGATTTATTGTTTGTTAAATCAATCATATCATATATTAAAAAAATATTTAATTATTCTTTTGTTTTCTATTTTTGTCTAAAAGTTTCAAATTAGTTCTCTAGTTTTTTTAAGTTTCAATTCGGTTCCTATTTTTAAAAAATTGATGCAATTTGATCATTTTAGTTAGATTTCTTAAAGTGAATCAATGATTTTTTTTATCAAAATTGACACTATGATTATGTTAATTACGTCAATAAAGCAAATCATTTTATTAGCAACTTTAATCTTGAAAAATTCTTGATTCGTTTCAAGAAATTTAACAAAAAGACCAAATTGCAACAATTTTTAAAAAATTGGGATAAAATTGAAACTTAAAAGAACTTGAGGACCAATTTAATATTTTTAAATATAAACAAGGACCAAAAGAGTAATTAAGCTTAAAACAACAAAACTCATCCTTGATACTTAACCATATGAAAAGAATAAGTTTGAATAGTTTTGCATGAAAATTAACAATAAAATGTTTAAATATATTATTCTAGCTCATTTTCCTAATGATAAGCCGGTTAAAATCGAAAACCTAATAATATATTATATTACTACAAAAAAACCTTTGCAAAATAATAAATTTTAGTGACAAAAAATAATTAATCAATTTAAATATTAATTTATAAATTAAAAATTAATGATAATTAAAATAATTTTTATTATAAATTGGTCATCAAGATTTTAACTAATAAAATAATTGATTTTTAAATTAGTGATTAATATTAACTATCAAGATTTTAGTTACTAAAAAAATTAATTTCTAAATTGATTTCTAATTAATAAATAGATCTTTAAACATATATTTAGTCACTAAAATCACTAATTATTTAAGATTTTTCATATACCGGGCGTGTGTTCAGTCGAAATGTTTAACAATGCATGCGGATAAGATCAATATTGACAGGAGGGAGAGGCTTGTAACAAGATCAAAACGCTTACCTGTATTTCTGGTTGAAGTTTAGTGTGACGTTGGTTTTGCATTTTATGATTTGATTTTCATTAATATCTGCTACGCATGAAACTGTGAATGGTATGAAGTTGTGGGCGTAAGGGCAGTAGGGGCCTGGGGACAAGTTTGTGACAGAAACAGTATATCCATGGTTTTAAATGACTGCGTACGTGGTATTTCAGATATTCTCACAATATAGTTTCAATACAATCATAACACAAATGCAATACCACACTTTTAATAGTATTTTTTTAATCTCTTGTTAGAATTATTTAATATAGTCCTTCATTTTTTTTTCTTTTTATCTTACATAGTGCTCATTTTTTGTTTAAAAACAATCAACATGTTTCTTGATCTCTTTCGTTAAGTTGGTTCCTTATACTAAATTAGTTGGTCCCTTAGATTAGTGTTGATATATATTTTTGAAGAGGAGAATATGATAATCTAATACTATATATAATTGTGAACTAACAAATTGAAAGTTTTTCTATTAAATAATATATCTGATCCAATTCAATTCAAAATTTTCATACTACAACAGGAAAAAGTGCTAATGTGTCAATCAAACAAAATTTACAGCATTAAAAAAAAAACTCAAAATGCGGAAGTTATCTCACCTTTTTTTTTCTGTATCTCTCTCTCTCTCTTTTCTTCTCAAGTCTTTCCCACTCACACACACTCTAGACTCTTCAGCTTCTTCTCAACCTTCCTCTTTTCTCTGTTTTTCTCAAGCGCACATAACACCTCTTCATCTTCATACTTTTCTTTTTCCATTTCGCTATCTTCTTCAGATCTTTAGTTTTTTTGTGGTATATCTGTGTTGTTCATTCTTTTTAGCTGTTTCAAATGAGAAGATCTAAAGATATCATTTTTTTACCCAGATCTGAAGATGTTGTATCTTTGTTTTCGTTTGTGTTATCACATTTCTCAAGCAAACAACTCATTTTCTTTTTATATTTTGTCAGATCTAACTTTTTCATACGTTTTTTTACAGGTTTAAACCCAGAAGTCGTTTTTATTTTGAGCTTTCTCAAGCGAACAACTCATATTCTTCTTATATTTTCTCAGATCTAACTATTTTTTGCTTTTTTCTACAACTGTAATATATGTCAGTGCGACTGTAGTTTTTCGTTTTCATTTTTACGTTTCTCAAGCGAACAACTCATATTCTTCTTTTATTTTCTCAAATCTAACTATTTTTTGCGTTGATGGTATTTTTATTTTTTCTACATGCCTAATATGGTTTACTGCGAGAGATCTAACTACATGTCTAATATGGTTTACAGCCTTCAAATGAAGATTTCAAACACATGCAAGAGTCTTTCTCGCTCTACAACTTAACTGGTATATATATTTTTTCCACCTTTTATTTTTACAGGTTTAAACCCAGAAGTCGTTTTTATTTTGAGCTTTCTGAAGCAAACAACTCATATTCTTATATTTCCTCAGATCTAACTATTTGTTGTGTTTTTCTATATGTCTAATATGGGTCACTGTGAAATATGGTTTTATTACCCAGATTTCGTTTTCATTTTGACCTTTCTTAAGCGAACAACTCATATTCTTCTTTTATTTTCTCAGATCTAACTATTTTTTTGCGATGATGGTATTTTTTATTTTTTCTACATGTCTAATATGGTTCACTGCTACAAATCTAACGACAGGTTTAAAAAAACTTTGATCTAACTTTTTTTGGCGTTTATCTACTTTGATCTAACTGTTTCTTATATTTTTCTTCTGTTTACAAGCTTCAAATCAAGATTTCAAATGCATGCAAGAGTCTTTTTCACTGTACAACTTAACTGGTATGTAATTTGTATGAAAATCTTCCTTTTTCTTTACCAATTTATCTATATTTTCCCACCTTTTACAAGCAAACCGTTCATCTTCTTCATTTTTGTAGCTTCAACTCTGTTTGTGTCATTTTTTTCGTTCATGGTATTTTTTAATAATGCATTCTATCAGCAGATCTCTTTATTTTTACCCGATTTTCGTTTTTATTTGGACATTTTTCAAAGAGTTCACCATACACTATATTTTTTACCCACATTTCATTCTTTTTCATGTCAGATCTTACATTTTTACCCAGTTTTCGTTTTCTTTCATCTTTCTAAATCAAACAATTCATTTGGAAATATTTTTACATTGATTTATTTTTACCCGAAACAGTATTTTTAATCTTTTTCACCATGGCCATTCCCAGAATAATTTAAGAACTTTTTTATTTTTAAATCACCGTTTACTCAATGAAAACCATTTCGTTTACAAAACGTTTTGTATTCCAACCTTTTAAAATACTGCTTCGAATTTTCTCCAAATCAACCTGTCAATCAGTATTGAAACGCATTAAATTTTGCACTGCTCGAGATAATGATGAATAAACTGCTCCATCATCTGCTACTGGTCCATCATCTGCCACACGTTATAATTATTAAACTTTATCATATTCCAATATTAAATACCCAATCCTGAACCAAATCAACAGTAGTAAATTCATCTTCTGATATTTTTAAATTGATTTAGTAACTAACAGTATTATATTACACGAGGTTGTTTATCCACTAATCCGACAAGTCTACCTATATAAATTTATTAGACGAGTCTAGCGATCATAATTAGACGAATTTGTCTATACCAAAATATCATTTCCGGTTCAGGACCAAAATATTTGAATATTACAAAGGTAAAAATGTAAAAAATAAAATAATTTGAACATTTGAATGGAGTGATTTGATGTATATATTAAAAAAAATTATTGTAAAATATATATAAGTTGTAATTAAGTTTATTTAATATTTTGGTCTCAAACTGGAAATGACAAAATTGGATCATTTAAAAGAATATGAGTATTAAATTGAACCAAAAATTTAAATAAGAGATTAAATTGAAAACATCTATTACCACTATCACGTGTCAATACCGTAACGTCACATGACGTGACACATGACAGTTTATAATTTTTTAGAAAGAAAAAAATTAAAAAAAAAAATAAAAAATTGTACGGCTTAACACGTGTCCACGATGTTAACTCCAACTTAAAGGAATGACCAAATTAAACCTTTTTAAATAATTGAGAGACTCTATTAAACAAACCAATAATAAAAAACCAAATTGAACCAAATCAAAAAATTAAAAAACTAAATAAGTAATTATCCTACATATAAATATTTATAACCTATCTATTTAAATATTACAATAATTATATTATACAAATAAAAAAACCCGTGCGTACGCACGGGTATAAAGACTAGTAAAATTATATAAGATGTCTCTTTAAATAGTGTCACATGTCATTTGATCCTATCAACTTTAACCAATGATCATATTTAGATTAATATTTAATATAAATTATTTACTTTTGTAATTTGTTGTTTCTTAAAAAAAAAAAGTAAGTTCTTACTTTAAAAGAAAAAAAGAAAAAACTTAAGATTTATCGCCTCTTTTGTTCTAATTTTCTAAATTTGATGGAAAAAGGACAAGACCTGAAATTTGAAAACTTCATTTCCTCTTAGTCTCACATCAATGCTCGGAACCAATCAAATAATTGCAATGAATACACAGTATGCCCACGCTTACTTCCCACTTGTTTAGTCGTGTTTGAGCATGTTCTCAGTGTATATAAATAGCCAAACTCAGCTCATAGAAGCTCAAATCCAAAACCTTTCAACTTCACTAATTCACTATTCAAGAAGAAGAAAGTAGCGTTGAGATTTGAAGATGATGCTTAGGTCTTTCGTTGGGAAGATAGAAAAGGGTGTTTCACTCCTCGTACACAGAAGAGCAACAAGTGTTGTGTCCGATGATGTTAGGGAAGGATATTTTGCCGTTCTTGCAACCAAGGGTGGAGAATCCAAAAGATTCATTGTTGGCTTAAATTTCTTGAATGATCCTGCTTTCTTGGGACTTCTAGATCAAGCTCAGGAAGAATTTGGTTTCAGACAAAAGGGTGCTCTTGAAATCCCTTGTCAGCCTCAAGAATTACAGAAGATTCTAGATCGTTCCAGAGTGTGAAGCAAGGAAGCCAAAGGAATGGAACTATGTAACTATCTTCATATCTCCCTATGATCGACAACAATAAAGGGAGTTTCAATTTTCTAGTTATAACTAATTGTATATGCAGATGATTCAATATATTTTTTAAGTTAATTAACTATTATTACAGTTCGAAGTTTTACATTGATTAAAGATAAATCAATTCGTAATATATAAGTAAGGTGTAAATTACATTTTACAAACCGATTTTGTAGGATTGAATTACACTTAAACTTCATTTTTTAATATGGTATTAGAACCATTAAAGAAATATATTCTAATGAGATAAAATAATTTCATCGTATATAAATAAAGTGTAAACCTCACTTTTCCATAAGTCTTACAACACTATTATTGTGAACTCAAGTTCTCATGGTGTGAGAATTACTCATGCATCTACCAGAATGCAAATAATTTGCAGCATTTTCTTTGTTACATTGATTACTCAAATATGTTTGTTTGTTTGTTTCTACCAATTATTTCTGAATACTTACAAAGGCTGGCGTCACATATTATAATCTAGAATATCTTTCTCTCATTGAATTATTTTGTAGGAAAATGTTAAAACCTAAAAGACGAGATTGGTTAGTGATATGCATGCTACGACATGCTTCACTGCTGAAAAAGATTAGAAGAAGGGTGCTGTCTTATCTCAGTTTGGATTATGTCAATATAGTTCCAAAATATTTCATTTCACTCATACTGTGACCCTAATTAATATCTACCCATGACTGCACATGCTTGAAACCATGGGCGGAATCTATCTATTCCAATTTGGGGGGTTTCTTAATAATTAATAAAATATTGTTGTACGTAAAAAATAGATTTTGAATTAGATTTAGTTAAATTATGAATTATAGATTCTTTTTGTTCATACTGCCTATGTTAATGATTTTCAATTTGAGTGAAACAAAAGTACTATACAAACAAACTTGAATTTAAGCAGAGATAAATTCGGTTTAGTCTATTGAGGTTGTATTTCATTTTCTTCTTCTATGGTATAGTATGCTGCAAATGATCTTCATGAGTGTTAAAGTGTCAACTTGGTTGAGATGTTAACACTAGCAGTGATATTAAGAATGTTATTTTTTAAATAAAAACATCAATAACATGAATATGAGAAAAGATGCGTTTATGTTGAATGAAGTTTGATGTTTAAATAAATATAACACTGAAATTTAATTTTGGGTTGAGATAAATGAATGTGTGAAAATAGAATAATAAATTGAAATAGGAAATGTGAATAAAGCATGTATTCTCTCAGGTTGGCATGGAAATTCACTTATCGTTAAAGAACCTAGATAAAATTCATATAGTCAATGTTTTTAAAGCATAAATATTATAAGTTATCTTATCTTTAGGTTTTTTGCTTAGCTTGAAATGAGAGATTCTTACAATATTCTCTTGTAGAATATTTATTGAACTATTGGTGATGGATTAATCTTTTTGAATGGTTTCTAATGTTATGCTAGATTCATTTTTTTTTTCCCTTGTAGATGTTTCTTATGTTGTTTGTTGGGTTACATTTTTATGTCATTGTTTCTCACATTTGGGCAAATTATGGGATTTATGAGTTGCAATCCCTATACAATCTTCAATTGAATCCTTATAAAATGAAGATATTTCTATTTGGACTTTTGACGATTCTGGACTTCTAAATCAAAAGACAGTTAGAAATTTTTTTTTCTATGATGTTTTTGCTCGAAAGGAATGGGGAAGCTAACTTGGTATGCTTCTATTGCTCCCTCGAAAACACTTGTTTTATGGAAACTTCTGTATAACAAGCTTCTCTGATTGATAAGGAGGTACGAGGTAGAGGGCTAAATTTATGTTCCATGTGTTATCTTTGTAAGGATAAAGTCCATTCAACGTATTTTCTTTCAATGTCAAATTGTTATATATATTTGGTCCTAGTTGCAGGGTATTTTGCCGAATTTTCAATGACTATCTATGGATCATTTAACTACTTTCATTAAGTCTTTTTGGTAGTTTTCGTACGTTGCGGAAGTCCTAGTCTTGCAGCTTGTGTTAGCTTTTTCAGAGGTAATATGTGTGAATATATTTGTAACTTATCTATTTTTTTGGGAGTGTAAAATTATTTATATGCTAAAATTACGGGAGATATTCTTACTATTGGGCATTCTTATGAAACTAGCCTTAGATATGTTTTGTTGAAAAGTGATTATATATTATTATGTAAAAAAAGTTATTTCTCAAATTGCTTCTTCGTCTTTTTAGAAGAAGATGTATCAAATGCTTGAAAATATATAAAGAAATGGAATTTAAGTATTATCTTACTTTTAACAAAGAAAATCATCATGCAAAGAAGTTAACTTCTTTCGTCATAAGTGTTTTAGTGAAAGTTACAGTAATCCTTCATAGCCAATATTTGTGGGATGCGGTAAAGCCCATTTCAAGGAACATCATTTGTCTTGCAAAAAGAAAGTAATGATGTTGTGTGATGTGTATTTGTGTCCAAGGTGGAGGATGTAGAGATCCTCACTGTCAACAACATTGTTTCGAACATAAGAATAATTTGATGAGGTTGCAAACTTGTACACGTCGAAATAGACCTTCTAACTCCGTGCATGTCGAATATCATTTCGGATTGTGCTTTTTAATATATTTCATAAGATAAAAATATTTTGACACTTATTAATTCACTTTTAATCCATCACTCAATCATTTCTCAATTATCATGTCACACTACTAAAAGAAACTAAAATAAATAATTAAAAAATGATTGGAATGATGGATTAATAATAAATGAAAAAATGTGGACCAAAATATTATTATCTATTTCAAATAGTAATTTTGAAAGAAAATATCTTCTAAAACATGTTTTTTAATATGTTCTGAAATGTTCAACCATATTTCTAAATTAGAAATATCTGTTAGATTACACAATTTATGAAAATATTTTTATATTTTAATGCTATTTTGAAAGGTATTTTTAAATTTAAAAATATCTTTAGATACATCTAATCCGAAATATATAATATATTTTAGATAAAGTGTTTCGATAGATATCTTTTGAATCTAAATTTATTTTTCAGACATATACAATTCGAAAAATATTAATCTGAAAAATATTGAAAAAAATAAGTTCAAGAATCGCTTTATCTTTTTATTATAATTTTAATGAATTTATGAATTTTTTAGTAGTGCAAAAAGAAAAAAAAAAAAAAAAGAAGGTGCAAGAAGAAACAAGAAACAGCAAAGAAACCATGGAGTAGCAACTTCGAGTACAGGGGCTTGTGTGGTGTCATGATAAGTCTAGCAACAAATGTCTCCCGTGGCTTTTTAATGTCTCATTAAGTATCATTAAGCAATACAACATTTCTAGCATGTTTTTATTCTCTTTTAAAAGTTTTGGTTATTTCTGTAAGGATGTAATTGGGACGATTATTGTCAATAAAAAAAAATTCTATAGTTCATATATTCTTTTATCATCTCGACTTTTATTCACTATTGACAACAAATATATAAATATAATTATAAATTATTTCCATAATTTAAAAAGTAAGAAAAAAAAATCTAACCATCTAAATATTAATCTCATTTTTTTCCAAATTAAGCACTAATTTTTCAAAGTACTAGGATTTACTAAAAAGGTTAATTCTTTTTTTCTAAGTAATACTTTTATACTCACAAATGTAAGATCAAACTTGTGTTAACATATTTTGAAACATAATATTATTTTCATTCGTTATATTATTTTAATCTTCTTCATGAGGGTTTGTCTCCATTAAGAGGAGGTTCGACCACAACATAAACAAGTTCCAACCTAATTAATAAATGTAACTAGAGTAAAATATATTTTTTCCTCTTCTTTCTATAACTTATCATTGGTAAGAAATATTAACTACTTTATCAATGACTATTTTAGAGAACCGAAAGTAATACGCATTTGAAAAATAGAGACAAAAATCTTGAATAAAATGAAAGCATAGGCACAAAAGCATACACCCTTATTTTTCAATTTCTATAATGTAGTATTTTTAACCTCATGGTGTTGGTGTAATTACTTTTCATTATTTTAATGTGTAACTTTAAATTTACCTTATAAAATAATGCAACTTTGGAAGTTATTGATAGTTATAGATATCACTCAAAACTTCATTCTCATGAACACCTTTCAGCTACTGATTATAAATACGAATTCTGGTAACTTCCTTCATATCTTAAAATTTGTATCTAGACTTAATTCAATCTCATGAAAACAAATTTATAAGGTCACAAAACATGCTGATCTCATAAAAACAAATTTATAAGGTCAGAAAACATGCTGATGGTACAATCTCATCCTCTCCTATTTTATACAATAAAATACATTTTATGACTCCATATGTATTAACAATGAATTAAGTACATAAGATACTTAAAACACAACACAGAATAATATACTTAAAACATGAAGTATATATGATCTTAATCTTTCTATACAGTACACCTAACACAGGACAAAATGATATTAATCAGCAAATTAATTCACCTCAGAACAATTATTAGGCCCAACTGGTTCTCTTAGGCAATTAGAAATTGCCGTTACTGCTGCTTCAATAGAAGCATCTTCCCCCTGTGTAATGTTAAATTATTAACTAAGCTAATCAAGAATAGCTAGATTGTGAAGAAGAAACAGAATCTACCTTTTCTTTCCAATAGAAAATGTTTCCATATTTCCCAGCCAAGCGACTCCAAAAACTACGTGGGATGTCCAAATCAACTGAAGCACCAACGTTGAAATTCAATATATTACCTGATCAACAAAAACATCTTCATATATTATTACCTCTACCGCTATATCAAGAAAGAAGCAAAACAGAAAATAAAGAAGGCAGAAAAAAGTAACATAGAAAAGTGTGGCGGGTCCTTTACCAAATGTGGGATCCGCAACAAAGACAACTGTTCTGTCATCTACCTGCCAGAAATCTTTGACAGCCAAACCTGCATAATTCATCAGTTTCAGCTTTCAAGTTTCCCTCATAATAGTCTTAACCCTTAAATTTCAGAAGCAGCCTGTGAATTACGTGAGATCCATATTTTGCTAAATTGTGTGCAGTGACCATAGTCAAAAACCTGGCGTATCAGGATAGTTCTGGGCCAAAACCCTTAACTTGAATCCGGTATCTGCTTCAAGAGCAGCAATCTCTGCTGCTAGTCTTTTCTCCTGCAGAACAATCATTGATTAAACATCGTTAACATTCCTTCTACAATAAACTCCCAAACATGGAAATTCAGTTTTAAGTTCCTTCTCAATGGGAAATAAAAGAAAGAGCATCATGCTATTGTCACCATAGATGAAGCTTTTAGTTTCAGAATAAGTTTTCTTGTTTTCAGCTTTTGCTTTTATATATAATTACAAAAGTTGTCGCTTATATATTTCTGTAACAAAAGAAATTTAATTAAAATGACATTTAATTACAAATTGTCATGTTCCGTAATTTTAATGATTTATATAATAACTAATTTAAGTAGTTCATGAACAGTTTATAGTGCTACATTCATCAAAATTAAACTCATAATCAGTTTAAATGTAAAGGACCATTGTGAAAAAAGTTGACAAATTGGAATATGTTTGTGCAACCTTTCTTATAGGGATTTAAAAAAAATTAAAAATAAGAAAATAAATAAATTCCTCCTTGAACTATTCATAATTTAAAAATAAAAGGTTTAAAAATGAAAATTTTTACAAAGCCATTAGAAAACTTCTACACCAGTCAAACACAAATTTCATAAGATGCAAACAGATTGATTTCAATTCCAATAACATCACACCTGTCCATCAGAGAGGAACCCGGCAACATCAATGACAGTGCTAAACTCCTTGGGGAGCAACTCCGGCTTGTTCACACCTACTTTTGCAGCCTCGGCCACTCTAATTCCTGCAAATTATAAGATTCAATTCCTCATTGCAGCATTAGGAAAAAACGAAAATAAAGGTAGCGGAAACTACCTCCGAATAATAACCCAAGTGAGAGGGCTCCAGAGAGAGCAAAATGAAGAGGTTTGAAAGAGCTTAAAGTGGCGTGTGAAGGGGCATGATACGAGTGCGTCTTGGGATGTAATCGCCGAACGGGAAGCGAAGGAGTTTGGGAAGTGAGAGATGCAGATAAAGATGGTAGCGAAGGAATATGAAGAAGATAATGAGAATGCGCCATGGTCTTCCTTCTCTGGAAACGCCCTTGTTGTTTGACAGTTGTTATGGATGCTTCTTTAGAAGGTTTAGTTGGGCTTATCAATTTGGGTTGTGTCGCACTGGGACGAGGTGTGTAGGTTTTATCAGGCCCATCACTTTCGGTGACTTGATTTATTCTTCATTATTTTCTGCGCTACTTTATTACTAACAGCACCATCATACAAAAATAAAAACTCTGAAATACCCTCTTTTACAGTTCCAACTCACCACTGCCGGTAAACTTCCATCATTTTTTCTGTTGTTCATTGTCAACGCACCTCCACTCTCCGGCAGAGAAAAAGAAAAGAGAAAGAACTAGTATATTGTTAATATAGTAATATGATGTATAACCAAAATTATCCAAATGATCATAATTAGATGTAATTAGACGGTTGACACGTGTTCAAAATTTCCTTTTTTCCCATGTCTTGCTGGTCAACATGTGTCTAAACATGAGGTTTTTAAGTAATTTGTTTTTATACAAATAGATGTAGATAGATGGCACAAACATTATAGTTGCAATTGCAAGTGTGATGAATTTCTTTTGAAGCTTTTATGCAAGTTCGGATTTCAAATCAATTCACATTTATGCTTTTCTTATTTTCTTTTTTTGCTTCGTCTTTTTTCTCCTAGTATCTTCCTGTCGATTACATTTGTTGTCCTAGATTTTGGTTGTGAAGTTTTGTTGGTTTTTTAAATGTGTTTTCTTGAGACAATGGTTGCAGTGCAGTGTTTTATGGAACGTATGGTCGTTTTGGGTTATGGGCTTTTTGTTGTCTAAGGTTTTATTTGATCTTTTAAGGGTTTAAGGTTTTTATTGTTTTATTTAATCATGAGTTGCGTTCGTATGTTGGTTGTGGGTTTTGTGGAAATTTGTGATTTTGTTTTTGGTGTTTTTGTGTTTGGGTTGAGGGTTGTAGGATATGGATTCTTTTATTGTTCTTGCTTGATTTTTGTTTTGCAATTGTTTATTTATAATCTTTATAAGCTTTTTGAATGATATTTGTAGTTGTTTTCTTCTAGTGTTTGGGTTGGAACTTTTATTGTAAATTTGAGAGTATATTTTTTAGTTATTTTATAACTCGAATAACTTGAATTATTTGTGTTTGTAAGCATACTTGGGTACCAAAATTATTGTGAAAGTATGGCAAAAAAGTTTGATATGATTAAAGATATTAATGGAAATAGAGAGACTCTAAAACTTGGAGTTAGAATCAATGATCTTTGGGAGGTCAAAAATAGGAATGGAGGTAAATATATTGATATGGTTTTAGTGGATGACAAGGTAAGTGTGACTATAATTTCTATCTACGTACTTCTTTTTATGTTTGACTTAAAGTTAGTCAGGATTTTATACATCTATACATACATACATACATACATACATATATATATATATATATATATATATATATATATGTATGTGTGTATATGTATACGTAC
>Ga0099822_1006259_pt1 | contig 15529 bp, 9 predicted proteins | sample CowpeawhiteBW_FD_76839 | JGI IMG/M metagenome (GOLD analysis project Ga0099822, IMG submission 76839) | Root nodule microbial communities of legume samples collected from California USA - Cow pea white BW | ecosystem: Host-associated > Plants > Roots > Nodule | place: USA: California | collected...
AAAAAAAAAAAAAAAAAATTAAATTAAAACCTAACATTAAAAAAAAAAAAAAAAAAAAAAAAAAACGGTTGTGTTGCATTGGCATTGGAAGATAACTTCATTCCATATCCTATCTTGAACGGTTGTGTTCTCTACTTTCAGAGAATTTTTCATACAAATAGCACATTTTATTTATTTTTTTTCTGAAATAACGCATTGTGTTAATTCAAAATTTGATTTTTAGATAACTGAATTTTAAACATGTTCTTGGATTAGCACTTTTGACTTATTTTTATCATGTACACTAAAACATGTCAAAAATTCGATTATTGAAAAACTAAATTATGAACTAATACAGGTAAAAATGTCCTATTATCGTAAATAAAACTTCCATTGTATCATTGGAGAAAGAAAAGGAAAGAAATGTTCTATTTGTGTGAATAATTCACTTTGAATATGTATACTTTCGAGCTTATCACTTTCTTATTGTATAACATTGTTGCACAGATTTGGGTAGGAGAAGGGTACTTGCAGTATAATGCAACAGTGATACAGTTCTGGAAAAAAGTTGATAAAGATTTATGGAATGTCGTAGTACAAATAAATAGGACAATGCATAGATCCAGAGATTCAGAAACAAAATCCCACCCTCTGATTCATCCCTTGTAATGCCATCAACATTTTCTAATACTGATTTACACATGATTTATTGACACTACATATAATTATACATGATCTGAATTTCATAACTGCATTTCAAAAACCATAAGGATATATTTTCTCTGCAAAATGTCATATATTAAAGGATTCTACCATTGATCCGTGACGGTGCAATCATAGAAGAAACGACAAGCAAAAAAAAAACCTTGAAAATGCAGTGGGCCAAGAAGCCATACACTGTTATATTAAACAGAAACAAATATGAGAAGAGCATGTGAAGTATAAGGCCACAGATAAACATCCTTGAGGTATACAACAGTAATAGAATATGATAATATCAATAAACAACTCTGCAACCAGAATTCCTTATGGCCCAGGACCAAACAATGATTCTCAACAAGTGGTGCTCATGAATCTTCGCCAATCAAATCCATCTTATATCATTCCAACACATGCACATTTTTACATATCCGCAAGAATCTTCCATCACATTCTGTCAGTTCAGTGTGCTGGAGCAGACCCCATTACAAAGAACTCACAAACCATTAAAAAAAAATACAAAATTTTCTGTACTTGTGAATAGTGTTAAGCTACTTGCACACATTAGTGTAACATTTTATTACAGGAAATGATAAGAGAGATGAACAGACAAACTCATTTGGTTACAGTTAATTGGACATCCTTGCTTGAATCCGAAGCTGAAACTAAAATAAGACAGCTCCAAAACTTCTCCTTATAAGACTCATAAGAGCAGAAAGACAAGTGGATATTATGATTCATATATGAAAACATGAACACTTTCTACTCCGTATGAAACGCAAACACCATAGATAACTAATCTATGAACATGGGTTACTATTTCTTTTTTTATACTTTCTCTTGTCAGGGTTTGATGTCGGAATCATCCCAAGGATTATTGGGATCAGTTGAGACCAACGAATCGATGTCCTCCCAACTCCAATAGTTTGACATTTCCAAACCGGAACTTGTTCCTGCGATCTCCCATGGTTGTGTCCTGGTTCCACCACTGGTGCAGGCCATTGTACTGTTCACGGTTGGCTCCTCCAGTATTTTAAACTCTTCACCGTAGTTATACACACCGGAGGATTGCAAAGAGTTGGACACTGCACATGTGTCAAAGGAGTTCGAGGTTGTGAAAGGGAAGAGAAGGCTTTGGTTTTGAGGAAAAGGCACAGTTGAACTCAGAAAGATTCCATTGCCAATACCAAAGTCTTTGCCTTCTGAAACTTTGGTACTCGTCGGATTCTGTTGCGGCAGGCACAGAGATTGGTAGAGAGAGGAAGGTGTGGGTTTGTGATCATCCACTGCAAGAGGAGGAACTGTGACGCGGGTTCTCAACTCACCATCCATGCTGCCATTTGAGGTGGTGGTGGTGGTGGTGGTTGATTTCTTGGCTCGCTTATTCTTTCTACCACCGCCAACAGGAACGTTGCGCAGAGTTCCACCTTTAGTCCAGTGCCTCTTGCAGGCTCTGCAGAAATGGCGGGGTTGAGACTTGTTGTAGTTGTTGTAGTAACAGAATTTGGTGTTAATGGAGTCACATCTCGGACACTTCAAAGGCTCTGATGGCTGAGTTTGTTGCTGTTGTTTCCTCATAGGAGTAGGCTTTGGGAGCTCCAAGTTTTGAGCCTGCAACAAAGTCTGGTCCCAATCAAGCCCTCTATTAGAAACCTGCTTAGAACTCAACCCCATATCTTAAACTCACCCCCCAGAAAGCACTATTAACCAGAACAAAACAAAACAAAAAAAAAGTAGTGTTATTGTTGTGTGCAACTAGATGAGAAAAAGGTGGCGATTTGGGGAATTTGATCCCTTTGATCGAGATGGGAAAAGAGAGATGAAAGTGAAGGATAAGAAGGGGATGAGAATGGTGGTTATAGCCGAAAGGGTGTGAAGGTGTAAGGAAATTGGTGAGTGGGAGAGGTTTGATAGAAGGAAAGGCGTAGGAAGGTGAGGAGAAGTGAGCATGTCTTTCTCTAATCTGTCTATGTCTGGTAGCTATTTATGATCTTATCTATCTGTAAAGGATGAATAATAATAGGAAGAAGACCAGAAAAAAATGACTTGAAGTGGTGTGTGGTAGTAATGGAGGAAAACGAAACCTGATAAAACCTATGCAGAGTATAGTAAGAAGGTGAATTTTGGTTGTGTCCATATGCAAGTATTATAAAAGGAGAATGAGGAGATGCTTAACCCCTAAGGTGAAGGTGGGTGGGTGGCACGTGGAGGGTTATAGGCCATTGATAGTGGTTTGTGTTTTGGGTGTAAAAGGAACGTAGATGTGCATGATGGTGTGGTATAATAAATAATTTAAGTAGCAAAGTTTGCCACCAATACAAACACAAAGTTGGCAAAAAAGAAGGGAAGTACACTACGGTGTGTTTCTCTTAAGTGATTGACATTAGAGGAAAGGCAAGTGAGGTATAACAGTGGGGCCTAAGATTCTTAGGAAGGTTAAAAACAGTTGGCAACACATGGTTTTTTGTGGTGCTGTTCTACGGACCTATGTCATGTGATTACATGTTGTGAGTTGGGTGTATCTATATGTTACATGCACGTGTTCCTCTCATGTCTTTGCCCTATCCATTTTTTTGCATTTCCTATTATGCTTAATCTTCTTTTCACTCTGGTGTTTGTCATCAGCGTTACAGATTAACAGTGTGTTCTGATATCTGTGGTGAAATAGGGTAAAAAGAGTTGAATAATTAGAGAGTTTTAAAATGACTTGTGGAAAGTGTCGGATGTGAATGTCTTGACACGAATTCATGTACAATGGACTCATACCAGCCGACACTTGAGAGCAAAGAATAACACAAGTGTCTCACACAGCCTCAATAATGTGAAGTTCAAGCCAACTTACGTGATTATCACAATGAAGAAAAAAAAAATCTAAGAAAAATTCTGGATAAAAAACATGGTTGTGCTTTTTCCTTGTTTGCCCTGATACATACATAACATAACCTTTTCTTCCAAAATCTCCTCAGAGCAGATAGAATTTATATGAATTGTTGAATAAACTAATTGAGAATAGTACTTTGCACATGTTATTTTCATCATTTTGCAAGTAATTTTCCAGTTTTGTATTTTGAGATCACCAATCAAAGAAAGTTACGTTGAATGGGTGGAATAATATATTTCACGCATGAATGAAATACACTCACAATAATAATTTACAGGTGATGACTGTCACAAGATTAGTTATTATTATTATTATTATTATTATTATCATTAATTAATTTCATGTAGTAGATGGGAATAAGAAACTAAAAGCCACATGCACTTGTATAATTAAGCCACAGAGTAGGAGAACCAAGATATTACAAATAAATGCATTTGCAATTTAAAAAAGAGTGGGTTTTGTAATAAACTAGTGTCTTAAGGAATCCATAAGAATGAAGTACACTAATATTATTTTTTACTAATTTGAGCTTGTGATTAATATTTGAATCAAAGATTACTAATTGAAGGAAATCAATAATGGTGGGTTGGTTAGGTAAAGAGTATGTGCATGAAGTGCTACATGACAAAACAAAGAATGTTTGTCGGACAAAAAAAAAAAAAAAGAATCACCCAATTAAGTCTAACTTCAATTGCAGTCACTTAACTCCCAATAGAGTCAATTTTGTACTTCTTGAAGAAAGAAACCCAAGAGGTGAAAACAGTTTTTAAAAAAAATTCTATTAAAGTTAAAATTAGTGTATGTAAATGTATTAATAAGATTATTTTATGTACAAAATTATAACTTAATTTTTAGTTTTTACTAAATTTGAATATTTTTAATTAGCTTTTATTGAATTTTATTTCTATTGAATATTTAAATTTTATATATTTTTTAATTAAATTTTTCTCATTTAATTTTTTCCGAATGTTTTGATTTTCTTATTACTTGTATTTATAATTGAGAAATATAAAGTTTTACAGACAATAGAAAATAGTATTATAGTTGATACAAGTAAATAAGATGAGGAAAAAAATCAATATTTTTATAAACTCTCAACCTAATATAATTTATTTATGTAACCATTAAGCTGAAATTTAGAAGAGCATAAGTCCTTATGATTTAAGTATGAATTGATTTGGAGGTAACAGGTGGAGCCAACAAGCACGTGAGTTTTATAGTTTGGTAATGGGTGGAATCAATTGCTGGATATTTAAATGGCATCGATTATCTTATGAAGGACACGTGTCGCTCAATCACCGGGCAGATGGGCCACTTGATTAAAACATTTGGGCCATTGATGCTTTCAAGAACATCTACTGCCACTATCCTCTGTCTATATCTTATCCCCTAAGAGACTCAATTTCACATTTTTCCTTCACTGTACATTCTTCTATTATTTGTGGAAGTGCTGGGTCAAATTAAGTTCATTTATTTTTATTGTGATTATTTAAAATATACAAAAATTTAAATCATAAAAATGCATTTGACTTTAATTAGAAGGGAAGACATATTATAAGTTTATAAAAAAATATTTTTCAAGATATTAGGATTTTATTTAAATGATTAAAGTCTTTCAATAGATAATTATTTTCACCTGTATTGATAATATAATATAGAAAATAACTGGTATTCATTTTCTTTATTTATTTGTAACTGTTATTATTAAAATTCATAACTAAATTAAATACTCTTTATGTAATTATCTACATATTTACCCTTCATCTTATTTTTACATTTTATTTACTTTAATGTGATAAATAAATGAAAGGAGTAAAAAAGTTATAAATATTTTATTGAATAAAGAATATAGTTTTAAAAAAAAAACAGCCGGAGAAAATACATGTTCTAAGACATAAATTATAAACAAAAACATAAAATTTCATCTAAAATTTTGCTATTGTGAAAGTCATAAAGATGTTTGTTTTTTTATTTATAAAATATATAAGAAAAAGAAAGTGATAAATGTTTGTAGAAAAAGTGGAATGTTGAGAAAGTATTATCCTGTGTGGTATGCAGACAAACATATAGGATTTTTCTTGAGGTTTTAATTAGAACACGAAAGTGACATACTCATTGTCGTGTGATTGATGAAAGAGACGGTACTTGCAAACTCTGAAAGTGACACTACCGATGCCATTTCAAAATATGTTTGAATCAAATAAAGTATCTTTGTACCTGCAAGAACCAAAATAAACTATACAAGTTTGAAAATTAGGCCACTCCACTATGCTTTGAATTTCTGTTTTATTTTATGTTTTATAAAAAAATAAATTGATTCAATTAAATTTTGGGTTAACACTGATTGGACTAAGATTAGTGGAAAAAAATGCTCTTCAACAAAATGGATGACAATTGGTGGATGGGTGGGGATTTAATTCTTCATAATATCTCTATCTCTTATTGCATCATTATTTTCATCTTTATATTCTATTATATGGGTATAATATTTTTATCTTTCATGACAATTTTTATTAGATAAGAGTACATGATTTTATCTATCTTTTATTTATTTTTTCAAATGTCAATGAAAAAATTTACAAAAATATAAATTATAGTAAAAGAAAAATAATATTAATAAATATTCAATATAAAATTATACATTTTTTTAATACTAAATATTAAATAAGAGCGTCAAATAACAATAAAATAAAAATCAAATAAGTATATGAAAGAATAAAAGTGATCATATTTTGAAAATAATTTGCAAAACTAAATACCAAATAAAAGCTAGAAATAATTTACAAAACTAAATACCAAATAAAAGTTGAATCTTACCTTGTTTTAGTAATTTAAAACGTGAACATCAAATGAGTATTGATATAGGTATGAAAACAAAGTAAATATATACATACACATAATTATCTTCTATCCAAATTAAAAAAAATAAATATTATTCATATTCATACGATCAGTCAATTAAAAAAATATCCAACAAATTAAACAAAATTTATAGAAACAAAACGAAAAGATAAAAATATATTTTTATATGATGTAGAGTTTGAAATTATGATTTAAAAAAAAACTGAAAGACTCAGAAAAGTTAAAAGAAAAGAAAAACAAATTATGCAAATTTATAAATGATTTGATTAAATAATAATTCTATTATTATTATTTTATAAATTTATTTTTATTATAGTTATTTTTAATAAAATCATGATTATTTTATAATTATTCATTACTATTATTTTTAATTTTATAATCTTTTTCATGATTTCGATATTATTAACATTCTATTATTATTATTATTATTTTAAATATTTATAAATTTCAATGTTATTATTTTTATAATTATCACTTTTATTAATATTTCTTAATAACTATCCAGTTTTTCCTTACAAGTCTTTTGAACAATATGTGGAGAACCATCCATTCAGATAAAGTTGAATTTCAACTATTCATCATGTTACAAGACATCCTTCCTAAACTATAAGTTCTGTAGTATTTCCACTTAAAAAGTTATATCCTAATCAATTAATTGCCTTGTCCTAATGTTATAAAAGTGTAATTTCCTTCAACCTAACTTTGAGGTTGCATAGAACATTCAAGGGTGGACAATAAGTGTTCTCAATCGCAAATCCACCGCGCAAAAAGAAATCATTGCCATAAACATTACTTCAATAGTGGTAAAGAGAAATAAAACGTTGACGGCAACGAAAATCTATTAAAATGTGTTGGTCGCTGATTGTACCAACAAACATCAACATTATGTGTGAAAGGTAGCGCGATCAGAATACTAAATAATAACACTTGACGTGTATTGTAAAGCCTTCGAGGGATTCATGGTATTGACTTTTCAATTAAAGCTTGACTACCGAGTCTTGATTCTATTATATATTCGTACATATATATTCCTCCCATCCAAAACACTAACATTTTACTCCCAGACAATAATAATACAGTCGCGTTAAACCGCTGCTAACAACATATTCTCAGCTCATGGAAAGTGAGAACTGCCCCAGTAGAAAAGGGTAGCACAGCCCCATTTTCCAGCAAAAGAAACAAACAAGGCGCACCCTAAAACTTAAAGTCCTTCTTCTTTGATTTGCCCTCCTTTTCTTGCATCTTTCTCTTTCTCTTCTTTTCGTTCTGCACCAGACAACTTTAGCTATAAGTCACACAGGCAAAGTATAAAATCTAGTACACGAATTGAAGGGTGAAAATGTAACACACCTCTGCAACCATGTCACTGAAATCTTCACGCTGACTACGTAACTTCTCCTCTTCCCTTGCTTCTTCGTACCTGTATCCAGTAGATGTAAGAATCACTGCCTCAAATCTGACCCAACTAACCAGCTCTAAAAAATTAGAAAAGATAAAATCCATACTTCGCAGGCAAAACATTTTCCATTGCTTCCAACTCTTCAGGCTGTAAAGTGACATCCACTTTATCTGATTTCTGACCTCTAAGCAAATCAACCTGAAAGTGCCATAACCAGAACGCATGAAACATGCTACCCTTGAAAACAAAACGAACCATCATAAACAACCAATCACATAAAAAATCCTTACCCTTTTAGCACCTGACTTGTCTTGTGCGCCTGTACCAACAACATAACTGCAGAGTAGAGAAAAAACGTGGCAACTCAACAAAAAAACAACCATGGAGGGAAAAAATTATGATATTCAAATAATAAAAGGTAGGTGCAAGTATTGCATACGTGTGTGTGGTTCCAAGCAAAGTTCCAGGAGCAATTTTTTCTTCCTTCTCTTCAAGTACCTACATAGAAAACAACAGAACGATACAAAACAAGTCAAACCAGAAGTTAAGGCTGATGAAAAACAGCAATAAAATATACTCACTTGATAAAGAGGCCTCTCAGGCTCCTTCCTCTGTTGCTTCCGGAGGTCAATAACATCAGGTGTTTCCACTCCCGTGGGAGTGCTGAGGTGAAAAATGCAAAGGAAAAGAATCAAGAGATGAGATGAAAGGAACAGTACATCATCAACCACCACAAAAGAAAAAAAAAAAAAAAACTCTTCTCAAATCAATCCACACACGTAAACCAAAAATGTTCATTATAAGTGTTAAATATTCCATATACTTATTTAATATCAACGATCATTAATTGTAGAGAATTACAATTAGAAAGCAGAAATGTTAAATGTTCAAATGAAACTCTACAAAGCCACTTTACAAATTCTTGACCACCATTTGATTCTTGTTTCCTTTTCTTTTCCTAAATGTTTTATAAATTCTAGGAACCCATTACATAAACTCTTAACCATCGTTAGATGCTAGTGCATGTTTGATTGTGATTAAATCTTTGGGACAAAATTTATTCTCTTCATAAGATTTCATGAAATGTTTTAGTTGACAAAATTATCTAATCCAAAGACATCTAATCATAGCCACATCATTTGCAAATAATTTTCAGTAGTTATTTATCAAGAATGGCAACGACAATCATTTGATTCTTCTTTCCTTTTCTTTTCGTAAATGTTTATAAATTCTAGGAACCCATTATATAATCTCTTAACCATCGTTGGATGCTAGTACATGTTTGATTGTGATTAAATATTTGGGGCAAAATTTATTCTCTTCATAAGATTTCATGACATGTTTTAGTTGACAAAATTAGCTAATCCAAAGACATCTAATCATAGCCACAAATTTTAAATAATGTTCACTAGTTATTTATCAAGAATGGCAATGAAGATCACCAAAAAAAATGCTAATTACAGGTCAGGCAGTCCAAAACGCCCATGCTACCATTATAATATAATACCATTAACAAAGGAGATTCTTCGTTTTCGATGTACACAATTTTTTCCAATTTCACCCTTTAAATAACTACTCATAATAAAAAAAAAAACATCCACACAGTAAATGAATTACCTATAATAAAATTATAAAAAAATATTTATTTTTATAATTATCTTTTGAAAAAATATTTAATAATTTAATAATATCTTCTATTTAAATAATTAAAAATAATTGTATAGTTTAAAAATATTTTTATTTCAATAATTATTATCCTGAAAACCTTTTTGTTATAATAAGAAAAAAGTGGACACACATGAGCATAGCGCATGTCTTTCCACTAGCATATAAATAAGAAAATAGAATGGTAAAATAACAATACCTTGACAAACTATCAACTGACTGAATACCATCTTCAAGTTCCTCCTCCTCCATTTCTTCTTCTTCTTCCTCCTCCTCCTCCTCTTCTTCCTCTTCCTCCTCCAAGTCTCCCCAATGTTTGGTCTTATCAACTGGCTCTTCCTGCATAGTGAAAACACTCAATATCAAAATGGACAGAAACAAGGAAGAATTCCATCAGCTTTAAGGCAATTTAACTCTGGCATTAAACCAAACCTCATAGTTAGGTAGTTCTTGCTGTTGAACACCAAAAACATCTCCATACAGTGGACGTCCATACTGTCACATGAAGACAAGTAAACAGGTCAGTGAGATAAAGATCTGAAAAAAAAAAAAGAAAAATCAGTCCCATCCACCAGTGGATATGTAAAGAGTTATATACTTCATCAACAGGAGGCTTGCCCCATCCACCAGGATGATAACCAAAGCTAGCTCCAGGGGGAATAGGAGCATTCAGTCCAGGAATCTTCAAATGAGGGTATGATGGTGGAGGCCCATATCTCTAAAAAAACATATCTGTGGTCAAATGTCCTGGAACAGAATAATATGAAAATTGCACCAGAAGTCAGAAAACATGTAATATTATTACCTGCATATTTATAAGCCAAGGAGGAGGGGCGCCCTCAGGCATACCAAGAGCTTCTTTCAATTCATGAGATAACATGCCAGGTTTCATTTCCCTCAACTTCACCTGTGCACCAACCAATGACATCGTATAAAAATAAGAGCCATTTCAGTCAGAAGACATGCTTAAATAAAATATAAAAATCAAATTAACACTGCTCAGGATGCCAGGAACATTGACACTAAAACAAATCAATGAACGCTTCTATTAAAAGGACAAACAAAGAAATTCAAACTCTTAGACGTGAACTTCAAAATGAATGCTTAAAGAAATTCAAATCCAAACCCAAAAAACCATAACATCGTAGCAATCACTAATGCAAATGAAATAACTTCATTTAATTTCCATTATTCATAAAATTTCCATTTTATCCAAGAGTGGAGATAGTACATGGAAATTCCTATCATAAAGTAAACACATTCCAGACAAACTCAATCAATTCATGGCTACCTACTGCTCAAAAATAAAGACTCCCTACCAACTAAAATAACAAAAAAAAATTTATAACACTATTCCGAGTCTAAACAAAAAAAGTTAATACAGAAAAATTTAAACAAAAAAAGTTAATACAGAAAAATTTAAACAGAAAATGTTGTAACAGAAAAATAAGCTCAACAAAAAACAGAAGTTGATAAGAGTTCAAATTTTCCTATGCTACTGTAGAGTGGGCAATACCTCAAATTCTTTTCCTTCATGATAAAGGTCTCCGAGAGATGTCAGTTTAGGCTTTGTTTGGTATTTAAAGAATGCGTCATGAAGAACCTAGTAATCAATAAAAACTATTAGAACGAATGCAAATACTTCTGGCACTTGGTTAAACAAACAACCAAATAAGCAATGCAAATGGTGCAAAACACAAATGAAACCTGATAATCTATATCCATTTTCCCCATTTTTGGTTGCATGCGCTCCCTTTGCTTTTGTTTCAGCTTCTTACTATCCTCTTTCTCAATATAAGCCTGCATGAGACAACACATGACACTTAAAAAACCAACTGCGGCAAGGAGTTAGGTAAATTAATTAAAAGGCACATATAAATATCAAAGAGAAATTTTCAATATAAATATGTTACGTTGCTGGGAACAGAAAATTAAACAAAGGATATGAAAAGTAGCGCAAGTCACTCTCACATGGCTATCCCATCAAGATCCCTAATATTATCGATCAATACTACAATGCGTTAACAATGCATTGATTTTACGAAAAAAAAACACCCATACTTTGAAGGGATGCAAGCTTCTAATAAAAACCAATACCCATCAATCCATCAAATATAAACAACAAAATTCTAAAATAGAAAAGAGCTTCTTCCCCAAATTGGAAGTTTGTACTTTAACATCAGAAATAAAAAAAGTAATAGCCTATGATACTACAGAAAAATGTAGTTTCAAGGTCGCAAATAGCCTGTAAAATTTGTAACTCAATCACAAATAATGTTTTACTTATTTTGTGGGTCACTCCAAAAATAAGTAATAGCTTGTGAACACGTGATTTCTTGAAAAACACGTGCAAAAGATTGTATTACCTGTCTAATTTTCTCAATTCCAGTGGCAGCTATGAAATCGGGAAGCTGAAACGGTGGTTTCTCTATACCTCGTTTACCCTGACAAAACCAAAAAGAAAAACTTTCGATGAGATATAAGTACCTCATGCGGACATACACTATGTAGTTGGCTAAGTTATATCAGTAATAAAAATTGAAGTAAGAGGAATTCAGCCCAAGCATTAAGCCCAATGGAAAGGTATCTGAAAATTCAAAGCAGAACTATTAGCATATTTATCACAAATAAATGCCCATTTACATTATGCAAAGATGTCATGATTGTAGATCCCCGGTATGCAGCATAATAGAAGCCACATATTCCCATTTAATCTAATAAAGAAAATAAAAGAGAAATGACTCAAGGTTGCCCATTGCCAAACACCTACAAGTCCAGGATTGGTGATTGCCACAGCAGCTCCCCTGCAAGCACCACATACATACAGATAAGAGAAACCTTATCGACGTTATCTTCTGCACCCTATCACTGCATCCCTCATGCAGGCTACAATTATCAGACATGCTTGCATTCCATCTTAAATTTATTTATAAATTTAGAATGCAGATTAACCTGTAAAAATTTTCTCTTCTGACACCAATGTCTGGGTACAGGTACAGTGTTCCTATAAGACTTCAAGAACACCAGCAACTTTGGGTCCGATGCAGTAGCATCCCACACCTTAAAAGTGGAACAATTACATAACTTTAGAATAGTGACCATGAGACCAAACTAAGTGGGAACTGGGAAGGGAATGCTGAACAACTTAAATCTTAACAAGCTACACAGAACAACCCTACCTCTACAACATCTGGCCTTGAGCAAATTTGTTTTAGTTCAGCAATTTTCATCCTTCGTTGAAGCTGAACAAAGAAACGAAACTTATTTAAGGATATTTATCGAAAGGAATAAAATAGTAAAAATTGAATAAACAAAAAAAAATAACATGACACAAATTGCTACACCTTTTTCTTCTTGTTAGAGATGCCTTTATCTTTTTGCTCATTATCGTTTTCTTCTTCTTCAGAATCAGAATCAGCCTTCTTATTAGTAGCGGCATTTTCTTCCGAACCATCCTTCTTATCAGCTTCCTAGTTGTATAAAAATAAACCTCCGGTCAAACAATATACAGAGAAGATATAATGAGAAGAAGACAATTGAGACATAAGGATTACCTCCAAAGCAGTAACATCAGCGAAACTAAATTTCTCAAAGATTTTTCTAAACTCTTCATCCATGCCTTCAACTAACTCAGCCTTCTCTGGTACGTACTCAATTTCAACTTGTTCAACAACCTGCAAATGAAGAAAAATAACGGCATAATATGCGCACTTGCGACTGTGTATTTTAAATGTCATCAGGGAAACTTTAATATATAATAAGAGGAACAGTAATCTGCTACGAGACACAATGTAATCACCAAAATGCCTTCGAAAACACTAAAGATTGAAAGAATCCAGTAGCTACAGTAATTATTCCAGTTTAAGAACTTCAGTCAAGACATAGTAAACTTGCAACAGAACAATAATTAGCGCAATGTTTAGCAAGTGAATTAATCCCCATTCCATGAACATGAGCAATGTCTTGTCCAAATACACAGATCATTTTACTATCTTTTCTCTCCAATACCCTTTCACCTGAGAAAGCCCTAAATATTTTATCACTACACTAAAAGCTCTCATAAGCCAGGTTCAAATACGGAAACCCTAATTTCGCTGCAATATTGTTTCAACAAAACGCATATATAAACAGTCAGAATCTATCTATCCTTTCCGGCGATAAAGGCACTGTCGATTACGAACCTCCGAAGGAATAGAAAAATAAACAACGCCCCAAAGCCTGAGAAAGTGTCAAAATAACAGAAGTTATGGATGAGTACCTGATTTGAATCAGTGTTTTCTTTCGCATCGTCGCTGTCTTCGGCAGAGTTAGGCCTCAACGCCTCAGATGCTTTGTTGTTCTTCTTCTGCTTCCGACGACGGCGACGGCGCTCGCTCTCCCGCGATTTTTTGGTCGTGGAGTTGGAGTCGTTGGAGTTGGCAACGACGCCGCCGTTCTGGTAGGGAATAGTTTCCGCGGCCATCGTTGAAGGGTTTTGCGAAATCGAAAAAGTCGATTAACGAGTTCAGTGGCAGGGATAACAATGAATCGGAGAGAAGAAATGTGAGAGACACGAAAATGGAGCGGAAAATGGATTAATAATAACTTGGCACCCAAACAGTCTTGAACCTGGGCACGTGCAACGGGGTGAGATACTTGGGCCTTTTGAGCTTTAACATTGGGCTGGCAAAGTGAAAAATGGAGAGAAATATAACCCATTAAATGTTTTCACTTCATGCACTCCCTTTTATGCTTCCTCTTTCCTATTGACCTCGAAGTCTTTCTTGAGTTGAGACAATATATTTCAGATTATATAATATAAGTTTTTTTCATGTTTGCAAATATCTTTTTCATTATATAAGCTTGGGTATATATATAAATTTGATGAAAAGTTTTGAACTTGTAACTCACTATAAAAAGGGTACTTTGAATTGAATGACTTATAATGTCTTTTTATGTTATTTTTATATTTATTGTGACTTTTTAAGTTTAATTTAAAAGTATATGACTAATATAAAGAGTTGTATCTTCGAAGTTTTTGAAAGTTAAAGACCTACAATTTTTATTCGTATAACAGGTCATTAAGAGAATACAATGAACCCTGTGACAGATTTTACGGTAATGTGTATGTAAATTTTGTACTTAGACTTGAGTGATATTTTATAAGTACTTACTTACACCTTATTATCACATCCTAATTATCATCAGTCATTTAAAATATAAATTTAATATCCCTACATTTTTTTCTGATGGAAATTATCATCTTGTTGACTAAATACCATGTTTAATGGGATAACATCATATTTTTTTCCATACAAAAACTCTCTTAAAATGTTAATTCGATGCATCTCTTAAAATTTATATATTTTTAAATCTCTTAAAAAGGTATGTCACGTTAAACTGGAATCGCTTATAAAACTTGTGATTGTTTTTTTAAATGTCTCTTTTATAGTTTTAACGGTACAAAGTTAAAAGTTTATTCAGAAAAAAAAAAATTGTTCAAAATTGTTTGAATATTTGTGGCCTACACATCAATCCAGAAAATCGATACTCATTTAAATATTGAAGCAGGAGTTAGGGAGTTGAAATCAAATGGAGGGTGTGTGAAAATTTTAAAAGACATTAAAACAAAGTTATCTATCAAGAAGGGTTGTAAATTGTGATAGAGGTGAAATTAAATTGTGATATGATGATAATATAACATTAAACTGTGATTTTTATTTTGTTTTTTATTTAATAGGTGGGTCACTGATTAATTGGTTTAATTAAGAAAAGTAAAAGAATATATTTTTTTAGGAGCTCCCGACCCATTATGTAATTTAAATATGCAATACTTCCGTCAAGTTTTCTGTCATGAGATGAGAGAGAGATAGAGTGAGATAGGAAGAAAGAAGTTGTGAGTGTCTTTGATGAGAAGTCATCAGAGAGAGAATGAACAAGAATAGGGATGGCAACGGGGCGGGGCGGGTACGGGTATCATGATCTCATCCCCATCCCCATAATAAAAATTCATCCTCATCCCCATCCCCAAACCCAACGGGTATACAACTTTTGACCCATCCCCA